>ERZ772967.598-NODE-598-length-28084-cov-3.849477_pt1 | contig 28084 bp, 18 predicted proteins | sample MGYA00511677_ERZ772967 | MGnify/ENA primary metagenome ERZ772967 (study PRJEB29015, sample SAMEA2737931) | human oral metagenome | biome: human oral; feature: human-associated habitat; material: dental | place: China | collected 2146 ...
GATGCAACTTTTACCGTGAACAATCAGCGGATTATGGTGTATAAAACTCATACAACCAGGGTTTTGCCGGTTGTCCAGGCGGCTCAGCAGGTTGGTAAGGTTACTGGTACCGTAGTTGACGCGATGACCGGTGAGCCAGTAATCGGCGCCAATGTCACGGTAAAGGGAACGACGGTAGGTACGATTACCGATATCAATGGCCATTTTTCACTTGAAGCTCCCGAAGGAAGCGTATTGGTCATTTCTTATATCGGATATTTGAGTATTCAACAGGTTGTGACCAAGGCCCCAATGCAAATATCTCTGCGCGAGGACACACAAGCGCTTGAAGAAATTGTGGTTGTCGGTTACGGTGTGCAGAAGAAAGAAAGTCTTACAGGAGCTTTACAAACGCTCAACAATGAAAAACTGACGAATATCACGACGCCTTCGGTACAAAACATGCTGAATGGTAAAATACCGGGAGTATTTGTAGCCCCAGGTGATGGTCGTCCCGGATCGGCCGGACGTGTCATTATTCGTGGTAAAGCATCGATCAATGGAGAGACACAACCTCTTTGGGTGATTGATGGGGTCATCGTCGGCACAGAACCGGGTACTACACTTAATCCTAATGATATCGAAACAATGACAGTGTTAAAGGATGCCGCTTCCACTGCCCTTTTCGGCTCGCAAGGTGCCAATGGCGTGATTGTCGTTACGACGAAAAAGGGATCGGCCGACAAGCTGACTGTCGATGTGTCAGCCAAATTCGGGTTGAACAATTTAGATAACGGTAAATTAGAAATGATGAATGGTGCAGAGTTATACGACTATTACAAGTCGTTTTCGAATCAGGAGATGATCTCATTTCCCCGCTGGAACGAAAACTTGCGCAAGAGTGATTACAACTGGTGGGATATCGCGACACAGACCGGAATGGTGCAGGAATATAATGCTTCGGTATCAGGAGGAACCGAAAAATTGCGCTCTTACTGCTCGTTCGGGTATTATGACGAGAAAGGTGCAGTTATCGGATACGACTATAAAAAATATTCTTTTCGTTTGCGTACGGAATTAAAGCCAATAAAATGGTTGACCATTAAACCTTTGATTTCTGGAACGAAGAGAGATATCGATAATCGGGAGCGTTCGGTTTCAGCTATGTACTCTTATTTACCTTGGGATAGTCCCTATTTGGAAGACGGGAAACCAACTCCTCCTCAATCAAAGACGTGGGTAAACAGTACTGCAACAAATTATCTGTATGATCTTCAATGGAACAAAGGTGCGTCAGTGACTTATACATTTATGGGAAATTTGGATTTTGATATTCGTATCACGGATTGGCTGACATTCGCTTCAGTCAATAATTATTCCTATACGCAATATGAAGATACATATTTAACTGATCCACGGTCGTATGCCGGCTCAGGGGTAAAAGGGCGTTTGACTGAAGAAACACAAAAAACGGAACGGAGATATACCAATCAGATTTTACGCTTCAACCGTAACCTTGACAAGCATGCTTTCAATGGATTGGTAGCGTATGAATACAACGACTATCGTTTTAAAACGATTGAAGCAGATGGTACCGGATTCGTACCCGGATTCGAGGTGCTTAATGTCACGGCTAAGCCGGAGAAAGCGGCCGGATATATTTTGGAAAAAGTAAAACAATCCTTTCTGTTTAATATGCACTATGCATATGACAACAAATATCTTGCTCAAGTATCGTTCCGTCGCGATGGAGCCTCGAATTTCGGAGACAGTCAGAAATACGGAAGCTTTTTCTCCATCAGCGGAGGGTGGAATATCGAGCGTGAAGCTTTTATGGATTACAGCTGGTTGAATCAACTTAAATTACGTGCCTCATACGGAACGACAGGAAACGATCCGACCTCGCTTTATCCACAATATGACTTGTATGCCGCTAATTCCACATATAATGAAACGCCGGGGGCCTTGATTTATCAAATCGGAAATAAAAATCTGACTTGGGAAAAAACGTATACGCTTGATATCGGACTTGATCTGGCGGTGTTCGACCGGTTGCGTATGTCGCTGGACTTTTATCATAAATATACTGATAACGTGTTGTTCAGCAGACCTGTTTCCGGCTTGACCGGAGTCACCAGCGTATGGCAGAATATCGGAGAGATGAGAAATAGAGGCGTAGATATTTCGATGGGTGCGGATATCATCAAAACAAAAGATTGGCAGTGGAGTGCCGACTTCAACATGGGGATCAACCGCAATAAGATTGAAAAACTTTATGGCGCTCCTAACCCGACGACAGGCGAGCCGCCGGTTCTTATCAACAGCTCTTTGGGAGGAATAGCCGGTAGCATCAACGGTATTCTGAAACCCGGTTATGATGCTGATACATATTACGGTCGTGAGTGGGCTGGCGTAAATCCGGAAAATGGAAAGCCTCAATGGTATATGACCGATAAGAAAACAAACGAACGTATCCTTACCGAGTCTTATGCAGAGGCGGACGAAGTGATTTTAGGACGTTTCTCGCCCGATTTCTTCGGTGGATTTTCCACACAGATGAGTTGGAAGAATCTTGATTTCGATGCCGTGTTTGGCTATTCTGTCGGTGGTAAAATTTACCATTATTCACGTTCGGAATACGACTCGGACGGAGCTTACACGGACAGAAACCAAATGAGACTTTACAAAGGCTGGAATCGTTGGCAGAAAACAGGAGATGTGGCAACCCATCCATTGCCCGCATATAATAATCCTTCCAATTCCAATAAGGTATCATCACGTTTTATAGAGAAAGGAGATTATCTGAAACTGCGCAGCCTCACCCTTGGATATACATTGAATCTGCCCCAATGGCAGATTTCGGCGTTGCGTTTATTCATCTCGGCAGAGAATGTATTTACACTTACCGGTTATTCGGGGGTTGATCCGGAAACTCCGGTTAATAAAGATGGAATTAAAAATATTACCATCAATCCCTATCCGAATATACGTAAATTTATATTTGGAGTGAATTTTACCTTATGAACAGGAATACCAAGATCAATAAAAATTCAGTTACAATGAAAAAGATAATATCAATGCTAATCATGGCAACTTTCTGGACATTTACGGGATGCGATATCGAGCGATTTCCATATACGGATTTGTCTGCAGATGAAGTGAAGAAAGACCCGGAAGCTTCGCTTGATGCATTACTCAACGGAGCCTATGCACAGTTGAAAAAATGGTCGGACGTGATGCACCGCTGTGGAGAGTATGCAGGAGATAACATCATGATACGTGGAACATCTACCGACGCATTTTATGAATTTATTTCTTATTCGCGCACCCCCAATAATTACCGGCTACAGTCGTTTTGGGATAATAGTTATAAAGCCATTGCACAGACCTCCAATATTCTCAAACTTGTTGACGAAGGGATCAATAAAGATATTGATAATAAACTCGGAGAGTGTTACTTTATCCGTGGTTTTCTCTACTTCTATCTTTGCCGTGCATACGGTAGACCATACTATCAGAATCCGGAAACGAATCTGGGAGTACCTATCGTAAACGGTACGCCGGATGATATATTAGGCCCTCTTCCCGATCGTTCCAGTGTGCAAAAGACGTATGAACAGGCTATTTCGGATTTGAAGAAAGCGGCTACGCTGATAACGAAGAATAACGGTGCTACCTACGGATCAAGGGAAGCGGCATGGGCTTTGCTCTCACGTATCTATCTTTATATGAGCGGTACATTTGACCATCCTAATGCCGAATATGCAAAACTTGCCGTTGAGTATGCCGATAAGGTGATTCAATCGGGTGTGTATAAAATGCTGGATCGTGCTGATTTTATGAAGTATAATACTTTTACACCCGAACAGAATAAAGAGACTATTTTTGCCATTAAGCGTGTGGCTTCCGAATTTTCGGGCTGGGATCACTATTACGGGATAGGAGGAATGTATGCCAATATTGGCGGTATGGGATGGGGCGAAATGTATGCCAGTGCAAAATATATTGCATTGCTTGATGAAACCGGGCGTAACGACTGGGCGAACAATAAAATTGTGGATGCACGTGCTGCATTTATTGAACCGCAGTATGTGAAGGACGGAAAAAAGGTGTTTCGCTTTATTAAAAAAGTATATAATAGTCAGGGGGTACATACGAATTACAACTATGTGCAGGCCGAAATAAAAAACAATGCTGATAATTCGACGCTTACCTGTACCGAAAATACCGAAACGTATACACTCACTCCTGTCGATCGGGAGCAGGGCATTTGGTCGATTCAATACAAAGACGGGAATACATATACGGGGGTGATTGATCCGGAGATGAAATTAAATCGCGTCTATCCCATGTTTTATGTTGTCAAATGTTCGCGCGAAGGGGAGGACTCTCACTTGCATTCTCCGGTTATTACCCGTTTGGCTGAGATGTACCTGAACAAAGCTGAAGCAGCGGGTAAGTTGGGCGATTATGCAATGGCGCTGAATGCCCTTAATATTGTGCGTGAGCGTTCGTTGCCGGGTAAAGGCTACGATGCTTTAACGGCAGAAAATGCCGAAGCACGTATAGAGAAAGAGCGTACTCTCGAATTGGCTTTTCAGGCCGAACGCAGTTACGATGTCTACCGGAACGGCCATTCGTTGACACGTCACTATCCGGGGCCGCATAATGCACTGGAAGAGATCCAGCCTAAAGATTATCGGACGGTCTATTTCATTCCTCAGAATGCCATCAATGCTTACCCGGAAGGAAGCAAACTGACACAGAATCCGACATCAAATTAGCTGGAAGTAAAATAAGAGCCATATCAATAGCTGTTTATTGAGACAGTTTCTTCAAGGCGTGCCGGAAGAATTAAGATACAAGGCACACTTTCTTTTCTGTTTTTTTACAAAGTATACATATTAATCTTTACAAAACAAAAAATAGTATCTATGAATCAGAACAAACAAAGAAAACGGTTCAGACAGCTGGCTGCCGGTATGTCGCTAGCGCTTATGCTATGCATATCCGGTGTATCCGGTGTATTGTCTGCCTCTCCGTTGCAGGTGCAACGGATGTCTGTCAAACTGGAAAACGGAACTTTGCGCGAGCTTTTCCATCTGATCGAAGAAAAGTTCGACTATTCGTTCTTGGTCCGTAACAACGACATCGACTTGAATGAGCGTCTTACGCTCGATGTAACCGATCAGCCGGTAGAAAACATCCTGACCGATGCCCTGAAAAAGCAGGATGCAACCTTTACCGTGAACAATCAGAGGATTTTAGTGTACAAGGCAAATGGAAAACAACCCCGGAGTTATCCGGTAGCATCTTCTTCTTCTTCTCCGGCGCAGCAACAACAGGGGAAGGTTGTGATAAAAGGAAAGATTATCGATGAATCCGGTGAACCGTTACCCGGGGTATCAGTCTATACGAAAGATATGACATCCGGCACGATCAGCGATCCGGACGGTAAATTCAGCCTGCCGGTTAACCATGCGAACGACAGTGTTTACTTTTCCTATGTAGGTTATCGTACCGAGCGTATTTTAGCTCAATCGTACCGAAACAAGAACGTATTGATTAAACTCGTATCCAACGCTATTCAAATGAGTGAACTAGTTGTTGTCGCTTATGGGTCCACCAACCGTAAAACATTTACCGGATCGGTTTCAGCCCTTACGGCGGATGATATTCAGCGGAACAAATCGAATAATATATTAAGCAGCTTGCAAGGTACGATTCCCGGGCTTCGACTCGAAAATAAGTCGCAACGAGACGGACGAAGTCAGCCGCATATAGTTATTCGAGGTGCTTCCTCGATTAATTCGAGTATCTCTCCGCTTTATATTATTGACGGAGCGCCCAGCGATGCCATCGAACAACTGAATCCTGACGATATTGAATCGGTCTCGGTGTTGAAAGACGCGGCGGCTATTTCGCTTTATGGGGCTCGGGCAACGAATGGTGTCATCCTGATTTCGACGAAACAGGGGCGTCGAAATACGCATCAAAAAGCATCCGTGAGGTATACGGGACAGATCGGCTTTTCCAATCGTACAGGGAAAGATTACAAGATGGTATCTCCGAAAGATTACTATGAACTGTCGTGGGAGGCGTTGCGTAATGGTGCAGAAGATAATCCGGGATTACTGACGGCCGGAGGGAAGAAATACGCGTCGGCAGCTGAATATGCGACCTCGGAATTGCTGAATGTCTTCGGATACAATGCTTATGATAAGGCACAACCGGTAGGGCTGGACGGTAAATTAGATCCGTCGGCTAAGCTGCTATGGTGGGAAGATTATAGCGAGAGCCTGATCAAAACCGGTTTGAAGCACGAACATACGTTTAATATCAATAACGCAACGGATAAGCTCAAATATTATATTTCGGCAGGATACTTGAATCAGAAAGGGTTGAACCCCGGAAACGGAGGGTTTGACCGTTTTACGGCTCGCACGAATCTCTCGTACGAGATTAACCGTTATGTCACGGTGGGAATTAATCTCGGTATGAGTAACTCGACCACCAAGACGAACAGTATCAACAACGGATATGCTGATTTCGCCACATATGCCCGCCTCACACCGGGGCTGTACCCGTTGTATAAACGCAATGAGCAAGGAGAGCTTGTCTATGATGAAAATGGGCAGCGGGTATTGGATTTCGGAAACGGTCCGGCCAATATTTTAAACAGCAGACGGCCTAATGTTACTTCACAGGAAGGAGGATGTAATCCTTTAGGTACATTGGATTTAGATAAGAGCAGATATAAAAGTCGGTATTATTTCACGAATTTCTTTGTCGATGTCAATCTGTGCGAAGGGCTGAAATTCAAAACTTCTTATTCCGGAAATACGTCGTATTCCGACAGTAAATTCTACCGGAACAGAACGATCGGAGAAAGCAAAGGGAAAGGGCTTCTGATCGTAAACACCTCACAAACGATGCATTGGACAGTGAACAGTATATTGAGTTATGACAAAGCATGGGGAAGCGATCACCGCCTTCGTTTGCTGTTAGGCTCCGAAATCAACGAAAGAGCCAACTCCAGTGTCAACGCTTCTGCCACAGGCTTTGCTTTTGAAGGAATGGATGAGCTGGTAAACGGATCGACCATTGTGAAACCTGCTTTGGGTGCAGGCTCTTCGTCATCCGACCGTTTGGTGGGCTTCTTCTCTCGTGCGGAATACGACTTGTATAACCGTTACTTTTTTTCGGCCAGTCTCCGACGCGACGGCTCTTCCCGTTTCCATCCTGATACACGTTGGGGGAACTTCTGGAGTGCCGGCGCTTCGTGGATCATCAGTCAGGAGAAGTTTTTGCAGAACTGTAAATGGCTGTCACTTCTAAAGCTGAGAGTCAGCTATGGTACGTCGGGGAATATCGGGACGAATGACTATCGTTCCTATTATGCTACCGGATACATGTTCTTGGGAACTCCCGGAGTGTATATCTCCGAATTAGCCAATAAAAACCTGAAATGGGAAATCAATAAGCAACTCAATGTCGGGATAGATGCGGCCTTTGTCAATGATCGTATCCGTTTGACGCTCGACTGGTATAACCGGCAGACCGATGATCTCTTTTATAATGTCCCGCTGTCGCCTTCGATCGGATTTAAGCAGGTGCTCCGTAATATCGGAAGTTTGAGAAACAGAGGACTTGAATTGTCGATAACGACTCGAAATATCCAAACGAAAGATTTTGAATGGACGACGAACTTTAATATCTCCAACAATAAAAATGAGATTCTGGCGTTGAATCAAGACGAGTTCATTACCGGAAACCGTATCTATAAGGTGGGACAAAGTACTACCGAATTTTTTATCCGTGAATATGCCGGCGTGAATCCCGAGAACGGAAAGCCGCAATGGTATATTGACGAAGTAAGTACACAGACAGGAGAAAGAACGGGGAACCGGGTGACAACGGAAAATTGGAATGAAACAGTGATTAAAACGATTAAACTCGATGACGGATCGACCAAAACAGTACGCAACCTGGGACGTTATTCCGTTGGGAATTATACGCCTACCATCTCCGGAGGACTTTACAATACGTTCCGGATCGGAAATTTTGACTTGGGGATTTTAGTTAACTACTCGCTGGGTGCCAAAATTTTGATGGCCGACTATGCCCCACTTACCAATTCCGGAAGTAGTACCGTCAAATTGTTCCATCACGACATGCTGAACCGTTGGCAGAAAAAGGGCGACGTGACGGATATTCCCCGATTGACAACTACGAGTGTCAATAATTACACCGGCTCTTTTTCATATACCTCCACATTCTATATGCGTAGTGGAGACTATTTGAAGCTGAAAACCCTGCATTTGGGGTATATGTTGCCTTCGAAAATGAATAAAGCGCTGCATATTGCCGGCGCCCAATTTTATTTACAGGCCGATAACGTATGTTACTTCAGTGCCGAACAGGGGTTTGATCCGGAGCAGGTATCAGGGGGGGTTGTCACAAACAGTTTCCCTACTTTATCTACCTATTCGGTCGGGGTCAAACTTGATTTTTAATCCATCTGGTATATAAATGATTAATTGATAATAAGATGAAAACTATATTAAGACGATTGAATCGTCGAAATGTGCCCTCTATCATGGTGCTTGTCGCTTGTCTCCTGTTGGTGCGGTGTAATGATTTTTTAGATGTGATACCGAGGGATAAGGTATCATCCGATATTGTATTCACCTCTTACGAGTCGGCAACAACCGTGCTCGGCGGCGTGTATGATCATATGACCTATTCGGCCGAAGGATTCATGATTAAAGCCCAGAGCTTAGGTATCCATAACTTTATTTTGGCTGCCGATATGATGGGACAGGATATTATTCCGAAAAACTTTTCCGGGCAGTTTCAAGGTGATGACTATAGCTTCAGCACTCGTACGATGGAGAAAGATCGTCCTTCCTTCTTTTGGTTCTATTGTTATACCCATATCAATGTGCTGAACGACTTGCTCAGTCACATGTCCAAAATGCAGGGAACGACGTCCGAGAAAAAACAGGTGGAAGGGGAAGCGCGGGCCTTGCGTGCCTATCATTACCTGTTGCTGGTACAATGGTTTCAGCAAACCTATCTGCTCAATCCTGAGGCTCCCGGTGTACCGTTATACCTCGAACCGACGATTGATCCCAAAAATAGGGAAAGTATGAAAGCGGTGTATGAGGCGATTACGGCAGACCTGCAATGGGCCGTTGAAAACCTTCCCTCCGGCCGGCGCAAGGATTCGAAATATGTTGTCTGCAAAGATATGGTGAAAGGCTTGCTTTCACGTGTCTATATGGAGACGGGTGATTACGAAAAAGCGGCCGTATTAGCCAAAGAATTGGCCGAAGCGTATCCCTTAATGTCGAATGATGAATATAAGCAGGGTTTTAATAATGTATCTGTTTCCGAATGTATATGGGGCTTGCCTGCTTCCGCAAAAAATACGAATGCCAACTATTCGCTGCCTACAGTCTGGAGTCATCCGCGTAAGAACAAACGCTGGTCGATGGAGTTTGTTTTCCTGAACAGTGACTTCGTCGAATTGTTTGCAGAGGGAGACGTGCGGAAAGAACTGATTCAGCTCAATCCGAAGACGGAGGAAACCGGAAAATATCCCGAGCGGAAATATATATCTTTTAAGATTATGGACCCGGATGAAAACGACAAGTTGCCCGATGTGCTGTTGATGCGGAGCAGTGAGATGCTTCTGATTGCTGCCGAATGCGCAGCCAGACTGAAGAAGGATACCGAAGCGCAACAACTCCTCTTTAAGCTGCAGCAGACACGCTACCCCGCTGCCGTGAAAACAACGGCTACCGGCCAAGCGCTGATCGATGAAATCTGGACGGAGCGACGCAAGGAACTCTACGGTGAAGGCTTTGCACTTCTTGATCTCAAGCGTTTCCGCAAGCCGCTCGTAAGGAAGGGACTTCATACCATCAAAAGGAATGATGCCGAAGGAATATTGTATCCCTCTGACAGTAAAATGTTTACCCTGCAAATACCTGAAGGAGAAATTCAGACAAATAATATCGAACAAAATCCCTAAGATAATTATATAAAATTTTAAACATGAAGAAAATGAAGAAAAAATTGATCGCATTGATCTTTGTATTGATGGCAATGCCATTGGTGCATGCGCAAAAAAGTGAAATTACGGTAAAAGGGAGCGTTAAGTTCCCGGATGACAAATCCAAAATTCGGATTTTTTATGCTGACAAGTTCGATGAAGTCGTCATCGATTCATTTGAAGTAAAGGCAGACCATACTTTTGAGAAAAAGGTAACACTCCCTTTCCCCGGTATCTACTATATCGATTGTCAGAAATGGGAATACCTGGAATTTTGGGGTGAAGATGAGAACATCGAAGTGCACTTCAGAGGACAGGATACGGCCAAAATAAAGATCAAAAATCCGCTGTATGAGCATATCGTAAATCCCGGAAGAAACAATGAATTGATGAATTTGCAGAACTATTTTGACCATATGGCCTATCAGGGAATGATTAGTGCAGGTAAAGAGGTCTATCAAGCCGGGAAAAGCACTTGCGATGAATGGAAAGAATACGTAAAAAAAGCGTATGACAGGAATGCCGAAACAAGCGAGGAATACATCAAATACCTTGTACGTTATTACGGAGACCGGAACAGCGCTATTTCTCTTCTATACAGGTTGAAGGATGAAGAGTTAAAAAACAGCATTCTGACTTATTTTCAAAAAAACAAGCCGGATTACATTCCCTATGTGAAGTATGTAAAGGAGGAGGAAGAAAGACTCAGTCAGGCAGCCAAACTGGAAGCCGGGAAGATTGCTCCGGGCTTCAGTTTCCCCACACCGGACGGTAAAAAAACACTCGGCCCTGAAAATTTCAAAGGAAAATATCTTTTGATCGATTTCTGGGCATCTTGGTGTGGCCCTTGCCGGAAAGCTATCCCGCACCTGAAAGAGGCTTATGCGAAATACAAAGCACAAGGGTTCGAAATCTTATCCGTATCGATCGATAGGAAAGAAACGGACTGGAAAAAAGCATTGAACGAAGAAAAGATGCCCTGGTCACAAACGTGCGCACCTAATTCAGGGAAAGATATTATGAGCACCTATCAGTTCAGTGGCATACCTCATTTAGTGCTGCTTGATAAAGACGGAAAAATCATCGAGAGAGGAATTGTCGCAACGGAATTGGACGAAACATTAGCGAAAATAATCGCGGAATAGTCCGGAGATGCCCCCTCAAAAAGGATGGGTTTTCGAAAAAAACGTCAAGAAAGAGAACATGATGATTCATGGTCAACCGTTATACCGGGTACTCATAGAGGGAATAAGATAAGATAGCAAAAGGAGCAGGGAAGATTTGGAAAACTTCCCGCTTCTTGCTTCTGATTCGTGGCGATAAACCTAACCCTCTCATTTCCCGTGCCGATCCCCTTATCTTTTACCACACGCACAGAAATACCTCTAACTCCTTAGAACCATCGGTATTCCGTATTTTCCAAAGGGGCTTCTTTTTTAGCTTCTTGGGGCTTTGTCGACCCCAATGCTCAAGGAGTCCGCTTCGACTTACATTCGGCACACAAACCTTTTACATTCACATAGGCTTCATCGATCGAGAAATCCGTATTTTGGGGGAGTAAATGATGAATTTCGGGCAGTGGAATATCGATGATGCATCCGCATGCCTTACAACGAAAATGCCCATGTGTTTCCATCACACTGTCGAACCGGGCATTTTTCTCATCGATGTCAATCTGCATCGCCGTTCCCTGTTGAACAAAAAGTTTCAGCGTGTTATACACCGTTGTTTTCGACAGTGTGGGAATCTGCGGCAACAACTCCGTATAAATCTCATCCACGGTCGGATGGGTATGATGCTGAAACAGATATTCCATAATAGCTATGCGCTGAACAGAGGGCTTAATGCCATGCGCCAGTAAATATTGTTGCGTCGATTTCATACCGTCCAGTTCATCTTATTTTTTTATAATGGACACAAAAGTAAGGCAAAAAAAGAAGCCCATCAAATATATCGAAAGCATTTTGAACCCCATAGAACAGAATCCGGGTAAACGCCGGAAAAAAGCGCTACCCGGATTCTTCATAAAAGCAATTCAATCAAAGAAGTTTATCAATCTTTTCGGCCAGTGCACCTTTTTGCGCAGCACCTACCTGCTTGTCGACAAGCTGACCATCTTTAAAGAGTAAAATCGTAGGAATGTTGCGAATTCCGTATTCCGAAACCACCTCGTCGTTCTCATCGACATTGACCTTCCCGATGGTAACGCGGCCTTCGTATTCGGTTGCCAACTCATCGATGATGGGACTCACCATCCGGCAGGGGCCGCACCATTCCGCCCAAAAATCCAATACCACAGGTTTCCCTGCATTCAATACTTCTTTGTAATTTGCGTCTGTTACTGTTAATGCCATAACTCTTTTGTTTTTAATTGGTTGAAAAATTATTTATTGATCGTAAAATCTAAATGATCCGAGTCGTTGATAAAATTCAGCAACTCTTGCGTAACGTTCAGCCTGATGTCACGCGACGAGAAATGCAATGCCACATGATCGCTTCCGGCGACGTTGAAAAACAACTGTGTCTTGCCCGGATTACTTTTTATTAAAGTGGACAGTTCGCTGATTATCTGCTTGTTCAAATCGTCGATCGGAATGGAGATACTGAGCGAATGAATCAGCGAGTCTTTCACGTCATGCAACAGTTGGATCGAGTTGATTTTAAAATCAAGCTCTGCTTCTTTCCACCTTCGCGGCTGAAGCTCCGCCTTTATATAAAGATAGAGTCCTTCCTTGCCGTACTTGCTGAAATTAATATAATTGTCGCCGAAAAGCGGCATCTCTCCGCTGCCCGACATATCTTCGATCTTGATGATGCCGTAAGGCTTCCCGGTCTTCGTGAGTCCCTCCCGATACCCCGTCACGATACCGCCAAGCAAAAGTTCCTTGTTCTGAAACTCTTCCCATTCGCGGCTGTCCACATCCTTCATTGTCATGTTGCAGACATGGTTCAGGATGATGCGGTATTCATCGAGCGGATGTGCAGACAGATAGATGCCAATCAGTTCTTTCTCTCTGTTAAGCCGTTCCAGCACACTCCACGGCTCACACTTCGGGATTTCGGGACGTGCAATCTGTATCGCATGATCATCACCGAACAGCGAGGCGGACGACATCTGTTTATCCGTCTGATATTTCATTCCGTAACGTATCACAACGTCAATAAAGGTCTCCCCCTTTCCACTCGGAGTAACGAGCGGTTCGCGCGGTATACTCAAGGTATCGAATGCACCTGCCAGAGCCAAGCTTTCAAATGCTTTCTTGTTGCATGCACTCAGATTAACCCGTTCGACAAAATCGTAAATATCCTTATAAGGCCCGCGCTTGTCACGTTCCTCGATAATCGCCTGAACAGCACTTTCTCCCACTCCTTTAACGGCCACGAGTCCGAAACGGATATCACCCTTCGTATTCACCCCGAATTTACGGTGCGACTCGTTGACGTCAGGACCCAGCACTTTAATCTTCATCGCCTTGCATTCGTCCATCGCCTTCGTAATTTCTTTGATATTCGAAAGGTTCCGACTCAGTACGGCGGCCATAAACTCCGACGGATAATGAGCCTTCAGATACGCTGTCTGATAAGCGACCCATGAATAGCATGTCGCATGACTTTTGTTGAACGCATACGAGGCAAACTTCTCCCAGTCAGACCAGATTTTCTCAAGTGTTTTTATATTATGCCCGTTTTTTTGGCCGCCGTTAAGGAATTTACTCTTCAGCTCATTCATCTTGTCAATCTGCTTTTTTCCCATGGCCTTACGCAACGTATCGCTTTGCCCGCGGGTAAAGCTGGCGAGCAACCTCGAGAGCAACATGACTTGTTCCTGATAAACGGTAATTCCGTATGTATTTTTCAAATAACGCTCCATCTCGGGAATGTCGTAGGTAATCTCTTCCCGACCATGCTTACGCGCGATAAATGCGGGAATATAATCCATCGGTCCGGGACGATAGAGCGCATTCATCGCGATCAGGTCTTCAAATTCGGTCGGTTGCAATTCCTTCAGATACTTTTGCATGCCGGCAGACTCGAACTGAAACGTCGCGACGGTCTTTCCTTGACAGAACAGATCGTAAGTTCGTTTGTCATTGATCGGAATCTTATCAATATCAATGGCCTTACCGGTCGTCTGCTTGATATTTTCGATCGCTTCTTTAATGATCGACAGTGTTTTCAGGCCAAGAAAATCCATCTTGATCAGCCCCGTTTCCTCAATGACCGAACCTTCATACTGCGTAACGAGCAAAGTCTCTTTCGTTTCCTTGTCTTCGGCCGTTGCCACAGGCACGATATCGGAAATATCCTGCTGTCCGATAATCACACCGCAGGCATGCACACCTGTATTCCGCACATTGCCCTCCAGCTTTTGAGCATATTTTAACGTGTCGCGCAGGATGGGATTCGTGCTGTTGGCTGCCTCCTTTAACTCAGGTATGGCCTCAATGGCATTCTTCAGCGTTAGCTTCTTATCCGGTATTTTATCCGGTACCAGCTTGGCCAGACGATTTGATTCCTTCAGAGGCAGTTGTTGCACCCGCGCCACATCTTTCAGCGCCAGCTTGGTTGCCATCGTGCCGTAGGTAATGATATGCGCTACGCGCTGCTGACCGTATTTTTCCGTCACCCATTTCAGAACCTCCCCACGCCCGTCGTCATCAAAATCGATATCGATATCAGGCATAGAAATACGATCGGGATTAAGGAAACGCTCGAACAGTAAATCGTATCGGATGGGATCGATATCGGTAATTCCCAAGCAGTATGCGACGACCGAACCGGCGGCCGAGCCACGTCCCGGTCCGACGGATACGCCCATCTCCCGGGCGGCTGTGATGAAATCCTGTACAATCAGGAAGTAGCCGGGGAACCCCATTCTTTTAATCGTTTTCAGTTCGAAATGAATACGTTCCTTCGCCTCTTCCGGTATGTTTTCGCTGTAGCGGTTCGGGCTCATCGCCCGTTTAAGGGTCAGATGCTCGAGGTAGTCCGCTTCCAGCTTGATACGGATCACCTTCTCATAACCGCCGAGACGCAGATAATTATCCGTTACTTTACCATCGGCATCCGTCTCATTAAATTCGTCCATCAAGTCTTTGGCCGTATATTTTTCGCGATACGCCTCTTCCGTACCAAACGAAGGATCAATTTCGAAGAAAGGCATCAATGCCGGTGAGTCGATGGAATACAGTTCCACCTTGTCAAGAACTTCAAGCGTATTGCTCAGGGCTTCGGGTACATCGGCAAAAATCGAGTTCATCTCAGCCGTACTCTTCATCCACTCCTGTTTGGAATACCGCATTCTTGCCGGATCATCGAGGTCTTTGCCGGTGCTGAGGCAGATCAGGCGATCATGCGCTTCGGCATCGTCTTCATTCACAAAATGCACATCATTCGTTGCAATGATTTTTATGCCGTGCTTACGTGCCAACTCGACCAAGACTTTATTGACTTCCACTTGCTTTGGATAAGTGCTTTGGTCGGCATTTGGGGCATGCGTTTCGTGACGTTGCAATTCCAGATAGTAATCATCGCCAAAAAGGTTCTTGAACCATAGCACCGAAGCTTCGGCCTCTTCTTTCCGATCTCGCATGATCAACTGCGGGATTTCACCTCCAAGGCATGCGGAACAGATGATGAGCCCCTCATGATATTTTTCAAGCAGCTCCTTATCAATGCGCGGATTGCGATAAAACCCTTCCGTCCATGAGAGCGAGACCATCTTAATTAAGTTCTTGTATCCTTTCAGATTCTTCGCCAGAACAATCAGATGCCATCCTCCGAGATCTTCTTTAGCCGTCTTGTTAAAACGCCCGTTCCGTGCACAATAACACTCACAACCTAAGATTGGTTTAAAGACTTCTTTTTTTTTCGCATGTATCTTCTCCGAAAGTTTTTGCATGCGATCCGTTTCTTCAGGCGTCGGATGATCTTTATCGTTTAACTTCCGAAGTTCGTTTTCGCAATCTTTAATTATGCTAAGATGTTTGCTGTTTTTCTTCTGAACCTTATTATAAAATTCTTTGATGCCAAACATGCTTCCGTGATCGGTAAGCGCCATGCCGGGCATTCCATCGCCCTGCGCCTTTTCGATTAACGCATCGATGGAAGCTTGTCCGTCAAGTAGTGAATACTGCGAATGTACATGTAAATGAACAAACGGTACCATAAATTTTACATTTTACGCAATAATGATGATTAAATTCAAATTCGATTCAAAGATAAGCGATGTTTCGGAAGCCGGCAAGAAATTTCGTCATTACTCGTTTTTTTTAGCAATAAATAGGTCGCATCTCAAAAAAAACAGTACTTTTGTTTGCAAATCAGATGGAAGAAGATGAGAAAGGGAGGATTTATACTGATGATGTGCCTGCTTTCGTGGGCGATGGAAGCCAAGATTACATGGGGGGTCCGGGCCGGTTTGTCATACAGCTCATTGACGCAGATTGTCGACGAAGAGGTCACGTATGGAGGCCGGTTAGGGTTCGGTGTGTCCGGGCTGGCCGACATTCCGCTTTCGCGCAAGTTCTCTTTATGTCCGGAACTTGTATTCATCAATCAAGGAGGATCATACGATTATACGTATTTCGTCTATAATGACAAGAAAGAAGGGCGACATACATGCAACTATTACTCGCTTCAACTACCTGTTAACTTAGTGTATAAGATCAATCTCAGCAACTGGCAGATGGGCGTTCAAGCCGGCCCGTTTGTCTCCGTTTCCACACGAGAGCGGGAGCGACACGAATGGAAAACCCGCGACTTCAGACCGTTCGATATCGGTGCTGGAACAGGACTATATGTCGAGCACCGGCACGTTTTCTTCTCGGTCTATGCCCAAACGGGATTTATCGATAAGTTACGGGAAAAACAACCTTTCGAATCGCAGATTTATCAAAACGACGTGACTTTCTCCTTCGGTTACCGGTTTCGATGACTCCGGCCTCAGGTTGAAAATCTTTTAGGCCCTAAGATCGATCGCGCTGGACAAAATTATTACGATTATTCAAGAAATTAAACAGACATCCCGTGAAAAAGTTATTCTTCTTATCCGCCATATTAGGTTGTGTACAATGGGTTATAGCGCAAGACACCGGTCATTTTCCGTCTTTCGATCGTGTCGAAGATATATGCTATTGCGCCGTGCAGTTTCTACATCCCCGTCAGGTTGTTAAAAACAGCAACAATTACGAGGTTTTATTGGCGTTGCGCCGCCCAATGACACTTGAGCAGCTTGCTGCCACCGGTATCTCACACAGCGAAAACCAAATCCTGCTCTTACAGTCGCAACGTCTGATCGAGCGCGATGGCAACATGTACCGGACGATAATCCCCATACTCGACAGTCTGCATACAAGCGCCTTACGAACCGATTCATACGAGACCGGAAAAATACTTGTCCCCGAAATTGTCGACGACTGCCGCAATCTGGTCGAGCACCTTTCGTCTGAAGGCATGCCCCATCATGCATTCAGCATCCTTTTCTCTTACGTCCTCGACGGAAAAATCTGGAAAGTCATGGAAAAAAAAGAGATGGTAACCGGACGCAACAAAGAGAGTCACGAATCGTGGGAGGGCAATTACTGGATACTGTACAACAAGCGAAAAGCCCTGCAATGCGGAACAAATACAATGAGCGTGGGCGGAAAGTATTCGGTCAAAATCAATTGGTCGGACGGCCTGATTCGTTTGGCACACCCTCTTTTCAACTCGAAGAACCTAAATAATTTTCTGAAAGAAATCGATGCAAACGATAAGGTTTCCGAACCTTCCGCATTCTCATTTTTTACGGAAATCGGAGTGATCCGTCCGGATGGTTCCATCAACATCCCGATTATTGAAGACTCCGATGCAAACCGCATTCATGCCTTTGCCGAGACGATTAGCAACAAACTTACGGAAGCGTTGCAAACAAAGGTCGACATCGAAGCTATCACACATAAATACGGCTTTGCCGACACGCATGAAGCCATGGTTATTTTCTATCACGAAGTCATGTGGGATATCCTCAGCGAATTGGTGGAACGCGGTGTGGTACATCAACCGGCCGTCTTTGCTTCTCCTCAAACCGCCAAGCTGTCCGATGTGCGCGATCTATGCTTCCTGCTCCGTGAGAATCACGAGTAGCGCGCTTCGCCACAACGGAAAAATCACTACATTTGTCGCGTACGAATACATAAAAACTGACGATATGATGAAAAAGAAATTGACAATTGCGCTTGTAGCGCATGATAACCGCAAGGTCGACATGATTGACTGGGCTGTCTTCAATGCCGATTTTCTGGCTGCACACAACCTCGTTTGCACCGGTACGACCGGCACGCTGATTCGCGACGCCTTTGAACGGCGGGGCATCGAATACAGCAATATCCGCTGCATGCACTCGGGCCCGATGGGAGGAGATACCGAAATTGCCGCCATGGTGGTACGCAAGGAGATCAATCTGGCCGTCTTCCTGATCGACGACCTCAATCCGCAACCGCACGAAGCCGACATCCAGATGCTCCTGCGCCAGTGCCGCGTTCACAACGTACCCATTGCGTGCAACCGTTACAGCGCCGACCTGATGATTACCAGCAGCCTTTGGGACGATGACGCGTATGAGCCGATGGAACCGAAATATGCTCCGTTTAACCGTGAGAACTATCCCGTATAAAGCGGGATATTGCTAAAAAGTCATTTTGATCAGTTCGTCGATAACGGCCTTGTCATAACCCAGCTCGAGCGCTTTTTTGAAATCGATCGCGGCCGACTCTTTCTCAAATTGCGCGAGTTTAATTTTTCCGCGCAAGACGTACAGATGTGCCGGCACGTCGTTCGTCTCGGCAAAGATTTTGTTAAGGTCGGCCATGGCGCGTGCATTTTTTTTCATCCGAAAATACAGCTCGGCACGTTCCTCGTAATACTGCAGAGGAGTTCTCGACTTTTCGATCAGGTAGCTGAGGATCGCTTCGCTGTCTTCATAATTACCACGCGCCTTATCAAGCAAGGCAAACCCGAAACGTCCTTGCTCCGACTCTTTGTCGATCGACATGATCTTCTCGAAATCTTCGTCGGCCAGCATATAATCCTTCATCTCTATATATAACATCCCGCGGCGGTAATACGCGTCGATATCGAGTGGATCGAGCAGCAGCAACGCCTGATAATCGCTCAGCGCCTTTTCCGTCTCACCCATCTCGATATAAAGCTCCGCACGGTTCGAAAGGATCAGCTTGTTCTTCGGTTGCAGGCTGAGCGCAGCCGTATACGACACGAGCGCCTCATCCGTTTTGCCTTGCTGCCGCTGGATCGTTCCCAGATTCGAGAGCAGGGCGAAGTTATTCTTATTGGCCGGTTCGGCATGCATGGCGGCCTTCAGCGCCTCTTCGGTTGCCGGCAGATCGCCTCGGTCCGCATATTCGTAACTCTTGCGAATCATTTCTTCATACGTCTGCGCCCGCAACGTTCCCACCATGAGCAGCAGTCCGAGCGCCATGCTCCATATTTTCATCTTCATACCTGTTATTTCCGTTTTATCGTCGCAAAGCTACAATAATGAGACGTAATTTCGTGTTAAACGCCCCTTATATTATAAATGATCAACCGAAAAGCCTTGGATTTTTCTGTCGGAAGAAGCGGCGGTATAAAAAAAATGCGTATCTTTGCCGCTCAATTTTCACGAACAAAGTTTTATTTAATTATTCAAACATGGCAACAAGAATTAGATTGCAAAGATTCGGTCGTAAAAGCTACGCCTTTTATCAGATCGTTATTGCAGACAGCAGGGCTCCACGAGATGGAAAGTTTATTGAAAGGATCGGTTCTTATAATCCGAACACCAATCCTGCCACAATAGATTTGAATTTCGATAGAGCTTTGTATTGGTTACAGACAGGTGCGCAACCGACCGACACGGCGCGTATGATCCTCTCGCGCGAGGGGGTGTGCATGAAAAAGCATTTGCTCGACGGTGTAAAGAAAGGCGCATTCGACGAGGCAAAGGCTGAGGAGAAATTCCAGTCGTGGCTGACGGAGAAGAAACTCACTTTGCAGAAAGTGAAAGATGCCGAACGCGAAAAGTCGAAAGCCGTAGTGAAAGCGCGTCTGGATGCGGAGAAAGAAGTGAACAAGGCAAAAGCGGAAGCTGTAGCAAAGAAAAAAGCGGAGTTGGCTGCCGCCGCCGAGGCTAAAGCCAAAGAGGAAGCTGCCGCCGCCGTTGCGGAAGAGGCTGTAGCTGCCGCACCGGCCGAAGAAGCTCCTGAGACGCCTCAGACCGAAGAAGCTCCGAAAGCCGAATAAATCCGTTTAGCACAGAAAATAAGAAAGAGGACATTTTTCATTTGAAAATGCCCTCTTTTTTGATGGTTCGCCTGTCGAAATGCGACCTTTTCCCCACCACTTCGCTTTGGGCTGACTCAATTCTTCTTCTCTAATAGAAACTCATCGATATATTTTGCCAGTGTCTCTTTCGGTTGCAATCCCATACTGGCTTGCGGTTTACCCTGCATCGGGACGAATAACAGCGTTGGAAGACTGTTGATCCCAAAAGCCGACGCCAATTCCTGCTCCTTGACGACATCCACTTTGTAAATCACAATGTCATCTTTGTACTCGGCTGCCAGTTCCTTCAATATCGGCGCAACACGTCTGCACGGCCCGCACCAGTCGGCATAAAAGTCGATGATACACGGTTTGTCCCCTTCATACTTCCACTCCGAAGCATTCTTTTCGTAGTTAAACACCTTCGCCAGAAAATCGGCTTTATTCAACACAATCACTTCGCCCGCTGCCGATGCGTTGCCGGAACGTGCCGTAGCATAAAATGCAAAAAACATCAGCGAAAGGATCATCGAATATTTCATTTTATTCATACCTGTAATTTTTAATGTTTATCCTCTATTTTATTTCAGTGCAAAGATAAATGACAATTCATCAAGTTTCAATGCACTGTGACGAATAAAAAGTGTTTTTTGTTTATTTTTGCACTTGTGGAACTGACAGAAACGATGCGAAGATTTATTCGCGAACATGCGGCAGACGATGTGCAGCGATTATTACTTTCGGCAGCTCAATACCCTTCGATCGATGTGCCTCATGCCGTCACGCAGATCGAAGCGCGACGCGTCCTGAAAGATAAGATGCCGGTCTGGCATGCCTGTGACGAGTTGATTTTCCCTTCCAAGCTGGCAGCCGAGCAATGTTCGTCTGCACGAACGGCACAATACAAACTCCGGCTGCTCGAAGATGAACGGCATCTTTGCGACCTGACGGGAGGATTGGGGGTAGACAGTTACTTCTTTGCGAAGCAGGTGAAACAGGTATGCTATGTAGAGCGTGACAAGGCCTGTTTCGACGCGGCGATACGAAACTTCTCCGTCCTTTCCGCAAAGAATATCGAAGGACGCAACGAAGAAGCCGCACACGCCTTGTCGGAGCTTACGGCAACGGACGTCTTTTATATCGATCCGGCACGGCGCGGCACGGGCAACCGAAGAATGTTCGCCCTGTCCGACTGTGAGCCCGATATCGTACAGCTTCTGCCGGCGATGCTGCGCAAGGCTCCGAAGGTGATTGCCAAACTTTCACCGATGCTCGACTTGAGTCATACGCTGGCACTGCTGCCCCAAACGACCGATGTGCACGTCGTGTCGGTCAAGAACGAATGCAAGGAACTGCTGTTCGTACTGCGACGGGGAAACGCGGCAAAGATACCCCGTATACATTGTATAAATATCATGACAGATTCTTCGGAACAGGCTTTTTGTTTTACTCCGGCCGAAGAACAGGCTACTCCCGTCTTACCGGCAAAGTCGGCAGGAGCTTACCTGTACGAACCGAATGCTTCGATCCTGAAAGCCGGCGCCTACAAACAAACGGCTCTGCGTACGGGCGTCCGTAAACTGCATGTAAACAGCCATCTTTATACATCGGACGAGGAGGTATTCGATTTTCCGGGGCGCAGCTTCCGGATCGAAGAAGTGCTCCCTTTCAGTGGGAAAATATGCCGGACCATCGCGCGGAATATTCCGCAAGCCAATCTGACGGTGCGTAATTTCCCGCTGTCGGTCGAAGAATTGCGCAAGCGAACAAAGATCACGGATGGCGGAGAAATCTATCTTTTCGCCACGACGCTCGCCGACAATCAAAAAGTGCTTATCCGTTGTACGAAGCTCAGTCAGTTCCCTTAACAAACGAAATGTATTCGTCCTTCAAGTGAAATTGGTCGTCATGATCGAGCAGGAAGCGTAAAGCTTGCATGTTTTTTTCCTGTTCCAGCGGCAAGAGACGAGCCAGTTCGAGGACGCTTCCGGGCTTTTCGCCCAGCATCTCGATCAAGGCTCGACGAATCATATTGAACTCCCACTGTGTCAGCCCAGATTGCGTTTTTCTCAGGCAGATATCGCATCCCTTGCAATCTTCAGCATCTTTCTCCCCGAAATAATGAAGCAGTAAACGGGTGCGGCAATGATGCTTCTCATTCAGATAACCGATCACCCGATCGATACGCTCCCGGTCTCGTTTTTTACGCTCCTCGTAGGCAAAGGCAGGGATATGCAGATGCACAATCTCTTCACGAGTGCGTGTAAACGTAATCTGCGGCACCTTTTTTCGAGGAACATAACGGATGATACCGGCTTTCGAGAGTGCGACAAGGCAATGATATACATGCTCCGCGGTCGTATGGGCACGGGTAGCGATGAATGTTTCGTCGATAAAAACATAATCCGCAAAGAGTCCGGTATAAGAACGCAGGACGGCACGCACCACGTTGTCCGTAAGCTCATCTTGACGCAACGCCTGATAAAGTTCTTCGCGGGTAATGAGAAAGATCATACGCGAGGCGTTATCGGGCTCTTCGACATATTCAATATAACCGGCCAGCTCGAGGATTTTCAGGGCATGATGGACTTGCGTAAGAGAGAATTTATAGACAGTACAAAATTCGGCAATCGAAAAATCATGTGTAGTAAAAAGCCCGAACCCCGAAGCAATCTGGAAATAATATCCCAATGACTCGTAGACACGCGCAATCACTTCTTTGTCGGGATACTCGTCGGTAATGCGTTTGTTCAGTTTCGTTATATCGGACGAAGCGCAGAGCACCACGGCATAGGCACGCTGTTCGTCGCGTCCGGCACGTCCAGCCTCCTGAAAATATTCTTCGAGCGATCCCGGCATATCGATATGCACGACCAGACGGACATCAGGCTTATCGATTCCCATCCCGAAAGCGTTCGTCGCAACCATCACGCGGCACTGATTATTCTTCCACGCGTTTTGACGCTCGGTCTTCACCTCGCGTTTCAGTCCGGCATGAAAGAACTGCGCCGATATACCCTCCTGCCGAAGAAACGCGGCCAACTCCTGCGTGCGTTTCCTGTTACGCACATAAACGATGGCTGACCCCGGCACTTTATCAAGCATATAGAGCAGCGTCTGCAACTTGTCTTCACATGAACGGACAACGTATGACAGGTTTTTGCGTACGAAACTCTTGCGGAACACATTCTTTTTGCGAAAACAAAGTTTCTCCTGGATATCCTCGATCACTTCGGGGGTAGCCGTAGCCGTGAGCGCCAACACGGGAACCTCGGGGAACAGCTCCCGCACGGAAGCAATGTTCAGGTAAGAAGGCCGGAAATCATATCCCCATTGCGAGATACAATGGCTCTCATCTACGGCCAGCAGGCAGACATTCATGGCACGCAGTTTGCTTCTGAACATCTCGGAGGCTAACCGCTCGGGCGAAACGTACAGGAACTTGTAATCTCCGAAGATACAGTTACCGAGATGCGTACCGATCTCTTCGCGCGTCATGCCGGTATAGACGGCGGTCGCTTTGATTCCCCGCTGACGGAGGTTATCCACCTGATCCTTCATCAGCGCAATCAGCGGGGTGACGACTAAACAGAGCCCCTCCATACCAAGTGCGGGCACTTGAAAAGTCAGCGATTTACCGCCTCCGGTAGGCATCAGCCCGAGTGTATCCTTACCGGCACAGACCGAATGAATGATCTCTTCCTGTAAGGGGCGAAACGAGGTATACCCCCAATACTGCTTTAATATCTCATGGTGGCGATCCATGAGCAATCACAACTCCGAGGGTCGAATATCTTTTACCATTAACTGGATGGTCGTATTCCCGTTGTACGTATTCTCCTCGATGGTATAGCACAAGTCGAACGGGTTCATTGCTTTGACATAGTTGGCATGCGTACTCATCCCGAATGCGATGGCGTGAAGCGGCCCTCCTCCTTTCCCGTCGATGATTTCCAGTTTCAGGTGTTCGAGTTCCTTCCCGACACAGCGGCTCGTTCCGTAGTCCTGCACACGCAGGGAGCAGAAGACGGGCTTTTCGTTATCCGGACCTAAAGGGTTCATCTTCTTCAGCTCGTTCACGAAACGGGGCGTGATATGTTTCAGGTCGATGACGGCATCGATGTCGATTTGCGGAGTCATCTGTTCGGGCACGATATCTTCGGCCGCCAGCTTCATGAAACGGTTCGTAAACGCCTCCAGATTCTCTTCGCGCAGTGAAAGTCCCGCGGCATAAGTATGCCCTCCGAAGCTCTCCAGCAGATCGCGGCATCCCTCGATGGCTTTATAGATATCGAATCCGACGATGGAGCGTGCTGAGCCGGTTATCAGTTCCGACGACTTCGTCAGCACAACCGACGGACGATAATACTTCTCCGTCAGACGCGAGGCGACGATTCCGATTACCCCCTTGTGCCAGTCGGGGTTATACACTACGATGCCTTTCTGAGTTTCGATGTCCTGAATTTCTTCGATGATCGCATTGGCTTCATCGGTAATCTTCTTGTCGAGTTCGCGCCGGTCGTCGTTATACTGGTCAATGCTTTCGCTTCGTTCGTTCGCCTCGTTCATATCTTTCGAGAGCAGCAATTCGACGGCCTCGCGTCCGTTCATCATCCGTCCCGAGGCATTGATGCGTGGTCCGATCTTAAAGACGATGTCGCTGATCGTTATCTCCTTGCCGGCCAGTCCGCAGACGTTGATGATGCCTCTCAGTCCGAAGCTCGGGTTGTTATTGAGCTGGCGCAACCCGTAGTAAGCGAGGATGCGATTTTCGCCCGTGATCGGTACGATATCGGACGCGATACTGACGGCCGTCAGTTCGAGTAAATTTTCGAGCTGTGTGAAAGGGATATCGTTGCTCTGGGCAAACGCCTGCATGAATTTGAATCCCACGCCACATCCCGAGAGATGTTCGTAGGGATACTGCGAGTCGGTACGTTTGGCATCGAGCACAGCCACGGCGGCTGGCAGTTCGTCGTCGGGCATGTGATGGTCGCAAATGATGAAATCGATGCCCCGCTCATTGGCGTAGGCCACCTTGTCGATGGCTTTGATACCACAGTCGAGCGTAATGATCAGCGAGATGCCGTTTTCGACGGCATAGTCGATGCTTTTGTACGAAACACCATAGCCCTCGTCGTACCGATCGGGAATATAAAAATCGATTGTCGACGAGTAGGGTCTCAAAAACTTGTAGACGAGCGATACAGCCGTTGTACCGTCTACATCATAATCCCCATAAATCAGAATCTTCTCTTTGTTTCCTAACGCTTTGTTGAGCCGTTTCACGGCCTTGAACATGTCGGGCATCAGAAACGGGTCATGCAAATCGTTCAGGTTCGGTTTAAAGAATTTCCGCACTTCACGGGCAGAGGCGATGCCGCGTTGCACGAGCAACAGGCAGAGGGTGGGACTAAGTCCCAGCTCGGCAGCTAACTCGTCGCGTTTGCGTAAATCTTCTTCTGTATGGGGTCGAATACTCCATCTGTTTGTCATTATATATTGTTTTTATTTTTTTCAAGCATGCAGTAACAGAATGAACGATGATCGCTACATAGTGCGACAGGTTCAGAAAATTACTATTGGCTGTAAAAATACAACGAATAAATGACATAACATGGTCATCGCCGAAAAAATAAAACGGCGCACATTTGTTTTTTGAAAAAAAAAGATTTGTTTCTCTTTTTTGCAGTCGATCGAAAAAGAAAACGAACGTGCAAAAGAAATCAGAAAAACGCTGCAATAAAGCAATAGATAAACCATCCGCAGACACCGATCTTACATATCGTACCGAGCAGAAAACCGACAAATGCGCCGAATCCGGATTTTACAGCCTCTCTGATATGGCGTCGTCCCAACAACAGTTCACCCGCTATCGCCCCGACGAAAGGGCCGATCAAAATGCCCCACGGAGGAAAGAAGAAAACACCCGCTAACGTACCTACAACACATCCCCAATTGCCCCATCGGCTTCCATTCCATTTTTTCACGCCCCAGATCGGCAGTAAATAGTCGAAAGCTATGGTGAGCAATACCAGCATAAACCAGACAATCAGCTGTGTGGTGGTAAATTCTACGCGTTCGGTAAAGTGCAGCAGAAGCAATCCTCCGTACGAGAGTGGTGGTCCGGGCAACACGGGGAGTAGACTGCCAATCAGTCCTCCCAACAAGCAAACGGCTCCGAGGATGATTAACACAATCTCTAATACCATCATAATCTTTTGTATTGAAGGGTTGGACGAAACAACGACAGATTTGTCAACGGCCTATTCCACCCTTGCGTCCGAAAGTGCGATTCCGTTCAGAAAATCGCTCGCCGCCATCCGTTTTTTGCCGGCTAACTGTACTTCTTTGACGCGGATAAACCCGTCTTCGGCGGCAATATCGAGGTGTTTTTTACTGTCGGTACGGATCGTTCCGGCTGCGAGCCGATGGTTTTCCATCCTCTTCTCGGTCGCAAACAGTTTCAGTACGGAGCGACGGCCGTCAGGCAAGACGAGCTCAGTCCATGCTGCGGGATAGGGGGAGAGGCCGCGAACAAAGTCATACACCTTAGCCACAGGCTGCTTCCAATTTATGCGACACGTATCTTTAAAAATCTTCGGGGCGGGGCGCAGCTCTTCTTCGTCGGTACAAAGCGTCTCCTGCGGTCTGGTTTCGATCGTGCCGCCGGCTTCGATCAGCAGATCAACCGTTTCAATCACCAACTGTGCTCCGGCGTCCATAAGCGCATCGTGCAGGCGTCCGGCATCGTCGGTTTCGGCCACGGGCAGTCGGCGACGACGGATGATGTGTCCGGTATCGATCTCGTGCTTAAGGAAGAAAGTCGTCACTCCCGTTTCCTTCTCGCCGTTGATAATCGCCCAGTTGATGGGTGCCGCTCCGCGATATTGCGGCAAGAGTGAGGCATGCAGGTTGAACGTGCCCCGGGGCGGCATCGCCCAAACCGCCTCGGGCAGCATCCGGAAGGCGACGACGATCTGCAAGTCGGCCCGCAGAGCACGCAACTCGCGGATGAACCGCTCGTCTTTGAGGTTTTCGGGCTGCAAGACAGGAAACCCCTGCGAAAGGGCATATTGCTTGACGGCCGAAGCCTGAAGCACACTGCCATGGCGTCCTACCGGTTTATCGGGCATGGTGACGACTCCCACAACGCGGTAGCCGCCCTCGACAAGGGCACGCAGACTGGCTACAGCAAACTCGGGCGTACCCATAAATACTATTCTCAGGTCGTTTTTTTCCATACGTTTTCTTTTTATCCGACGACGCAAATGTACGCGATAATTTTTAATCGCAGATTCCGCAATAGAAGAAATAAGAATGGAGGGGGGGGAGGGGTTTAGGTGTTGAATTGTTTGCTGAACGCTGACTAACTGAATGCTGAACGCTGACGATTATGTCAGGCCTTCAGCCCTCTGAACAAGGTATGGGCATTACGAACGCCGCCTTTGTCATTCCGAACACCGTGAGGAATCTCGCCCCGGAAAAGGAGAGAGATTCATCGCTTCGCTCTGAATGACAAATTAATGGTTAATTGTCAATTGTTAATTGTTATGCCGGTTATCCGAACACAGAGGGACATCCCCCCAGCCCCCCCTTCAAAGGGGGGAAGAGCGAAAGCGAAGGGGGATGTTACCCCTTCAAAGGGGGAATGCAGTGCGGTCAGCATTCAGCCATCGGTATGCCACGTAGGGGCGAACCATCTGTTCGCCCTTTTTTTGTGTGGTGTCGGGTTTGTCCGAA
>ERZ772967.601-NODE-601-length-28005-cov-73.411664_pt1 | contig 28005 bp, 23 predicted proteins | sample MGYA00511677_ERZ772967 | MGnify/ENA primary metagenome ERZ772967 (study PRJEB29015, sample SAMEA2737931) | human oral metagenome | biome: human oral; feature: human-associated habitat; material: dental | place: China | collected 2146 ...
GGAGCAATTCCGGGGCGACATCAACGCGGACGACGCCCATGGTGCTCCCTCCGCTTAACCTCGTCTCCGGCTTGCTCCAATGTACCGGCCCAGAGCGCGCCGAATCCTCCCCCGTCTGCTCGACAGCCCGGCCGCGCACCGGACCGACCTCGCACCACCGAGGCCGCGGCGGGTCCCTTACCCGGGCCCGAACCGACCTCGACGCGGAACCGAACCGATCTCGGCAAAGCTCGCGGCCCCTCGCGGACCCGCCTGCGGACCGTCGCGCGGGTCCGACCCCCGCCGGCAACTAGGCTGCTCGCATGACCCCCCTCGCGATCGTGCATCTCACCTGCGCCGTCGTGGTCGCTCTCGCCACCGTGGCGGGCGTGGCCGTCTTCGTGCGCGCCTGTTGCACGATCATCAACCGGATGCGCGTGGGGCGCCCGGTGGACCGCGACCGCCTGCGGCCGGTCGGTCGCAGGCTGCTGCGCATGCTCGCCGAGGTCGTCGGACACACCGCCTTCAGGGGCCGCCCCTGGGTGCGCGCCGCCCACTGGCTGGTCATGGTCAGCTTCCCACTGCTGTTCCTGACCCTGATCACCGGCTACGGTCAGGTGCTGGCGGGCCCCGCCTGGGAGCTGCCGTGGCTGGGCCGCCAGGCCTGGTGGTCGTGGGTGGTGGAGTCCATCGCCTGGCTGTCGACCGCCGGCATCGTCCACCTGATCGTGGTACGGCGCCGGCTGACCCGCCGCGGCGCGGCCGCCCCGCCCTTCGACGGCGACTCCGCCGGCGCCACCCGCACCCGCACCGCCCGCTTCGCCGGCTCCTCGGCCGGTCAAGCGCACTTCGTCGAGGCCGTCGTGGCCGGCGTCGTCGTCTGCGTCCTGGTGCTGCGCATGCTCGAGCACGCCCGGCTCGCAGTCTGCGCCGACCCGGCCCCGTCCGGCTGGACCCACTACCCGCTCACCGCGTGGACCGGACCGGCGCTGGAACCGCTGGGCACCACCGGCCTGGGCATCGCCATCATCGTGGTGGCCACGATCAAGGTCGTCGTCTCGATGGGCTGGTTCATCGTCGTCGGCCTCCAGCCCTCCATGGGCGTGGCCTGGCACCGCTTCCTGGCCTTCGTCAACCTCTACGCACGCAGCAGCACGGACGGCACCAAGTCGCTCGGCCCCGCCAAGCCGCTGCTCTTCGAGGGGCCCGACGGCGCCCCCGAGCCGTTGACGGCCGAGACCCTGGACGACCTCGACGCCGCCATGGAGGCCGCCGAGGAGAAGGACGAGGAGGTGAGCCTGGGCGTGGGCCGGATCCAGGACTTCACCTGGAAGGGCCTGCTGGACTTCTCCACCTGCACCGAGTGCGGCCGCTGCCAGGACCTGTGCCCGGCGTGGAACACGGGCAAGCCCCTGTCCCCCAAGCTCTTCGTGATGGCGCTGCGCGACCACCACGCCGCCGTCGCCCCCTACCTGCGAGCCGCCGACGCCCTGGGCGTCACCCCGGAGGAGGTCACCAAGGAGATGCTGGCCGAGCGTCGCGCGGGCGGGGGGATCGCGGGTCGGATCACCGGCATGACCGACGGTCTTGAGAACGACGACCGCCTGGGCCTGGCCCCCGGCAGTGCGCACACGGGCGACGTGCTGGGGGCGCTGCTGGCCGCCAAGGCCGCCCCCACCGAGACGGGCGTGGCCACGAGCCCGGCCCCGCTGGCCGGCGACGTGATACCCGCCGACGTGCTGTGGTCGTGCACCACTTGCGGGGCGTGCGTCGACCAGTGCCCGGTGGACATCGAGCACCTCGACCACGTCATCGATATCCGCCGCCAGCAGGTCCTCATGGAGTCGGCCTTCCCCCGGGAACTCGGTCAGATGTTCCGCAAGCTGGAGTCCAAGGGGAACCCGTGGGGGCTGGCGCCGCGCAAACGCATGGACTGGGCCAAGGGGCTGGACTTCGAGGTGCCGGTGGTCGGGGTCGATGTCGAGGACGCCACGGCCGTCGACTACCTGTTCTGGGTGGGCTGTGCGGGGGCTTTCGAGGATCGGGCCAAGAGGACGACGCGGGCGGTGGCCGAGCTGCTGCACATCGCCGGAGTGAGTTTCGCGGTGCTGGGGGACGCCGAGGCCTGCACGGGCGATCCGGCCCGGCGGGCCGGCAACGAGATCCTCTACCAGATGCTCGCCTCCCAGAACGTCGAGACTCTCACCGAGGCGAAGGTGCAGCGGATCATCGTCAGCTGCGCCCACTGCTTCAATACGATCTCGCGCGAGTACCCGCAGATCGACGGGCGCTTCGAGGTCCTGCACTACACCCAGCTGCTCAGTCGCCTCGTGCGCGAGGGGAGGCTGAGGCCCGCTCCTCCGGAGCAGGCGGCCGCGGCGCAGGAGGGCGGAGCTCCGGCGAATGCGGCGGACGAGACAAACGGGACCCCAGCGGAGGAGGCCCCGGCACTGCGAGCGAGCACCGGTGCAGCAGGAGGGTCCGGCGCGGGCCGGGCCGCGACGGCGTCCGCCGCCTCATCGCAGCAGGCCGCCCGGGTCCCGGCGCCGACCGTGACGTATCACGACGCCTGCTACCTGGGGCGCCACAATCGGATCTACTCGCCGCCGCGCGAGTTGCTGGAGGCAACCGGTGCCACCACGGTCGAGATGCCGCGCAACCAGGAGTCGGCTTTCTGCTGCGGAGGCGGTGGGGCGAGGGCCTTCATGGAGGAGTCGATCGGTACGCGCATCGCCGTTGAGCGCTCTCGCGAGGCGATCGGCACCGGCGCGCAGGTGATCGCCACCGCCTGCCCCTTCTGCACCACGATGCTCTCCGACGGTGCAGCCGGCGAGGGCTCCGATACGCGGGTGACGGACGTGGCCACCCTCATGCTGGAGGCCGTGCGCCGAGGACAGGATTGAGGGTCGCACCGCCCCGGGGCGCGAGGCGCCTCGGAATAGGAAAAAGGCGGCCGTCCGATCGACGAGGCGCCGCAGCAAGGCCGCCGGGGCTGGCGAGGCCGGCGAAGCCGCCCCGGAGCTTCATGAATGTGTCCGCAGCCACGGTGATGGCGCCGGCATCTAGGCGGGCCCGTCCCACAGGTCGGCTGGAACCACCGCCGTGACACCCGAACGGGGTTTCACCACCCGGCCCGCGCTCACGGGCGGGCCCGCCGCGGCGGGGCTCGTGCGCCGGGCCGCCAGCCCCGCGCTCACAGGCCGGCCTTTTGCGATTTGGGGCCGGTTGTAGCGGCTTCGCCGCCAGCCCCGCGCTCACAGGCCGGCCAGCTCCTTGGCGCGGGTGAGCACATCATCGAGCATGGCCTGGGTCAGCCGCCCGGTGAAGGTGTTCTGCTGGCTGGGGTGGTAGCCGGCCAGCAGCGTGACCGCCTCGCCGCCGGGACGCGCGAGCCCCGCCTCGGCGCCGTGGGCGAAGCGCGGCTTGGGGCGGGGCACGCGCCAACCGGCCCCCCGTACCACCCGCAGGGCGGTGTCCCAGGCGATACCGCCGAGCGCCAGCAGGACGCGCACTCGCGGCATGAGCTCCAGCTCACGGGCGATCCAGGGCAGGCAGGTGGCCTTCTCCGCCGTAGTCGGCTTGTTGGCGGGCGGGGCGCATCGCACCGCGGCGCCCATGCGCAGGTTGATCGGCTCGGTGCCGTCGCCGGCGGCCTGCGAGACGGCACGGGTGGCCAGGCCGGCGCGGTGGAAGGCGCTCCACAGCCAGTCGCCGGAGCGGTCTCCGGTGAACATGCGACCGGTGCGGTTGCCTCCGTTGGCCGCGGGCGCCAGGCCGATGACGTAGATGCGCGCGTCCCCCGGCCCGATGCTGGGCACGGGCCGTCCCCAGTAGGGCTCGTGGGCGAAGGAGGCGCGGCGCCCAGTGGTGGCGACCTGCTCGCGCCAGCCGACCAGTCGCGGGCAGGCGCGGCACACGGACACGCGGGCGTCCAGGGCCGTCAGGTCGGTCGTGAAGCGGGCCAGGCGGGCGACGCCGGCGGCGGATCGGGCCACCCGGGTGCCGGCGGTGGCCGGGTCATCGGGCCAGCCCGTGCCCGGTGGGACCGGGGATTCGAAAGGTTGTCCGGTCAAGGGGTGCGGGTTCATCACGGCCCCCATTGTTGCGCGAGCCGGGCGGAGCGCCGGTATGCCCATGAGCTGTTTCGGGTGCGTGACCCGCCCGTGCGATCCGGGCCGTTCACCTCCATCGCATGAGCCGGGTGTCCGCCCAGAAGAGGAGCGCTCCGGCGACTCCGGTGATGCCGCAGCCGATGAGCGAATCCCTCAGCCCGGCCGCCCCTGTGAGGGGCCAGCGCAGAGCATCGAGCAGGTAGGTCAGCGGAAGGACATACGCGAGGGTCCGCACCCACTCCGGCAGCATCTCCAGCGGCATCACCGCGCCCGAGGCGAAGCCCATGGGCACAACCACGATCATGGCGGCGGGGGCGGCGGCCGATTCGGTCGGCACCGCCAGTCCGATAAGCACGCCCAGGGAGTAGAAGAAGAGCGCGCCCAGGAACACCGGTATGACCGACATTGCTGCCCAGGCGGACAGATGGATCCCCACAACCGGAATGATTCCGACAAGGACGACGAGCACCGACTGGATGAGGGCGGAGACGACGGCGACGGTCAGGGCCGAGCCGAGGATCGCACTCACGCTCATCGGGGCGTTCCGCAGGACGCGTATGACCCCTTTCTCCCGCCACTCTGCGATATTCGTCCCACCGGCGAACATGCCCACGAAGGCGATGCCGAAGCCCATGGCGTTGGGGCCGATGTCGTCGACGACCGGGTGTCCGCCCTCCCCGGGCAGATCGCCCGCACTCAGGGCGAGCACTAAAAGTAGCGCCGGCGGGAAGAGGAAGGAGAAGAGCAGGGTGCCGGGGTCTCGCAGGCTCGTGCGCGCCAGTGAGGCGGTGAGTGCCTTATAGGCGGTCACGACTCGTGCTCCTTCTCGGTCAGCTCAATGAAAGCGTCCTCAAGCGTCGGACCGTGCACCTGCGCACCACCGACCGGTACACCCGCCGCGCTCAGAGCCGCGAAGGCCTCGCCCACATCACGCACATGAACCACCAGCCCATCCGAGGCGGCTTCGGCTCTCGCAACAGAAGCCAGCCCGGTGACCGTATCCAGGAAATCCGTCGCGCCCGGCAGCAGAACCGAGGAGCCGCCATCCGCCCCGGCGATCAGGGCCGCAGGCGACCCCGACGCCACCGTCCGGCCACCCTCAAGAACACTGACCACGTCGCATAAGCGCTCAGCCTCCTCCGAATAATGGGTCGTATACACCACTGTCGCGTCTTCCTCTCGCACAGTCCCCAACAGCTCCACGAGGTCATGCCGCGCTTCGGCATCCAGATCTGCCGTCGGCTCATCCAGGAACAACACCTCCGGCCGATGCACCATCGCCGATGCCACCGCCAGCCTCCGGCGCTCTCCTCCGGATAGTCGCTCCACGCGAGAGTTCCGAACCCGCGCCAGACCGAAGGAGTTGAAGATCTGTTCGGCTCTGGCACCGGAAGCGCCGAAGATCGCGGCCACTGTCAACATATGCTCCCACACCGTGGCCCGTGAGAAGAAAGCAGTATCCTGAGGCTGAATCCCCACTCGCGCCAATAAACGGGGATCACGTGGCAGCGGGGGGCGGCCCAGCAATTCTACAGTACCCGCTTCACACCGCCGCACGCCTTGAATGATCTCCACCAGGGTCGTCTTGCCCGCATATTTCGACCCTATGACACCATGAAACGATCCCCGCTCCACTATCAGATCCACACCCCGTAACACCTCGCGCCCGTCGTACGACTGACGCACGCCGCGAACGACCACCGGCGTCGCAAGGGTCGCGGGGGCCGTCTCCGCCCCGACACCAGGGGAGATCCGAGGCAGTTCATTCGATGGACACACCGGCCGGGAAAAGACCGGATGCATACGATCACGATTGACGGTCATGCCTGTCTCCCTGCTCGGACGACGGCGCCGCGCCGCCGGCCCCCTGCGCAACGGCTCCAGCGTCCCGCAGCGACGCGGGGCGGGGCGTCCTGCCTCCCGCCCCACCTGCTCCTCCTTTAGTCCGGACCGGGCGGAGCGGGTCGGCTACGCTAGGAGCGACCCGAGCCGAAAGGTCGCCGATGTCGTCCTTGTCCCTGATGACGCTGATGCTCCACCGCGCCGCCGCTCGGCTGCGTGCGGAGCTGGGAGGGCGCTGGCGGCTGGGCCCCTTCGTGGCCATCAGCCTGTGCTTCTCCGTTCTTCCGGCGTTGTTCCAGAGTTTCGAGCCGGGTGATGTTGTGGGGCTGCTGGCTCCGTGGGCGTTGCTGCTCGCTCCCCGGCGTCCGTGGGCCTGCACGGCCGTACTTGTCCCGAGTGTTGTGTTCAGCATCGCCAGCACCCTGGGCGCGGGAACCGTGATCGCCGCGTGGTTCGCCCTGCTCGTCCTCCTCCGAGCGCGCCGCTATCCGCAAGTCCTCGCTATCGCGGCGGCCGCTGCGGCCGGGAATCTTCTGGCATGGCGCATGGGCCGAGACATGACGGCGGTTCTCGTAACTCAAGGTGCGTGGTTCGTCGTGTGTTTGGGGGCGGCCGTGGTTCTGCGTTCCGCTGATGCGAGTGTGGCCAGGGCCGAGACAGCCAGGACCGAGGCCCTGCGCAACCAACGCGCCCTCATCGCCCGCGAGCTGCACGACACCCTCGCCCGCGCCAACACCCACATCCTCCTCCTCGCACAGCACGCCCAGGCCAACCCCGACAACCACGCCCAGACCGCCACCGCCCTGGACAACATCATCACCACCGCCCACCAATCCGTCACCGACCTGCGCACCATGCTCCGCCTCCTGCGCCAGGACACCGGCACCGCCCCCGACCCCACACCCACCACCGACCTGACCACCGCCCTGACCCAAGCCCAACACGACCTGGAAGCCGCCGGCCTGCACGCCACCATCACCCACGACGGAGACACCACCCACCTGCCCCCCGCCCTGACCACCACCCTGATCCGCATCCTCCACGAGTCCGTCGCCAACATGATCAAGCACGCCGCACACGACGCCCAATGCACCATCCAACTCGACATCACCACCACCCACGCCGAACTCCTGGCCATCAACCCCCTCGCCGACCACCACACCCACAACCACCACCTGTCCTCCGGACTCGGACTCCTCAGCATCCAAGAACGCGTCCACGCCCTCGCCGGCACCACCACCATCACCCCCACCGACCACCAATGGATCCTCCACACCACCCTCCCCCTCACACCCAACACCACCAACACCACTGACGACCCCGACGACATTGACAACACCGACAAGGACACACCATGACCCAGCAGGACCCGACCGGCACGATTCGCGTCATCGTCGTCGATGATGACGCCATCGTTCGCGAGACGCTGTCATCGCTGCTCGGCTCGGAGGCGGATATCGACGTCATCGCCACCGCGACCAACGGGGCCGAGGCCGTCAGACTCGTCCATGAGCGCACCGTCGACGTCGTCCTCATGGACATTCAAATGCCCGTGCTCGATGGGGTGAAGGCGACCTCCCGGATTCTGGAGACCAGCGGAAGAACGCGGGTCCTCCTGCTCACCACGTTCGACGATGATGCCTTCCTCGACGGCGGCATCGCGGCCGGTGCCGCCGGTTTCCTGCTCAAGACGACGCGCCCGGCGGAGATCGCGGGGGCGATCCGCACCATCCGTGCCGGGGGCAAGGTCCTCTCGCCCGGACCGACGAGCCGCGTCCTGGACCGCTACCTCCAGGGCCAGTCCCCTACCGCCGGTTCCATCGCGGACCTGGATCTGTCGGACCGGGAGCAACAGGTGCTCCGTCTCCTGTGCCAGGCTCGCACGAACCACCAGATCGCCCGTCAGATGAATGTCGCGAAGACTACCGTCAAGACTCACGTCTCCTCCATCATGCGGAAAATGGGGGTGGGCAGCCGCCTCGAGATCGTCGTCGAGGCGCACAGACGGGGCGTCGGGGGCTGAGTATCGGAAGCCGAGTATCGGGAGCTGGCGGCCCGTCGACTGCACCTGATCCTATCCTTTCCAGCCCTTCATCCGACGAAGAGAGGAGTCCGCAGGGCCCGAATAAGGAGCCGCATGCTCGAGCGGATCGTCCAGGATGGACACATCCCAACCGGGATCCGCACAGACAACTCCCGTAACTCATGCAGACAAGGAAGTCAACCAGATGCGTCGTCCTCTTCGTGCTTTCGCCGCCCTCGCCCTGACCGCTTCCCTCCTAGGGATCACCGCACCTTCGGTGGCGGCTCAGTCGTCGCCGACTCCCCCGCAGGATCCGGGCTCCTCGTACCTGCATCTGAAGCCTACGTTGAGCGGTAATACCTACTATTGGCTCTTCCCATGGTGCTCTCGGTAATACTCAGGCTTCATCCGACTGTGCGGGCTCGTCCCATCCGGGCGAGTCCGCACAGTGCATTCGATCCGCGCCATCGGTCATATAAATATATACGACATGTCGAGGTCCGTGCCGGTCGCAGCTCACGGCCTTAGTCACACATGAGGGGTGGGCGAACCGAGAACAGTTCGCCCACCCCTCACGATGGTTGAGCGTGTAAGCCCCCCCCACGGCAGAATTCAATTCTTTCATTCTCCTGCCCGGCGGGGGAGGATCTGCTCAATTCTTTGCGCTCTCCCAGCGGAAGGTCTTGATAGCCAGGGGAACGACCACGATCGCCGAGGCGATGAGAACCGCGAAGTCCAGGAGCGTCCCGTGCCTCTGCTCGCCTCCGCAGACCCAGAACAGGAGGTCCCCGAAGTAGGACGTGGGGAGGAAGTCGAGGGCATGTTTGATCGAGTCGGAGAGGAGTTCCAGGGGGAAGGCCACCCCCGGCGTGAACAGGAAGAACAGTCCGGCGAATGTGGCGACAGTAGTGGCCGCCTGCACCGAATCGATGAGCGAGCCGATCAAGTAGCCCAGGGCGAGGAACAGCACGGAGGAGGGCAGGGCGACCAGGATCGAGCGCCATACGGCTGCGGCATCAACGAGATCCAGGACCACGCCCAGAACGGCGGCCAGAGCACTGAGCGCAAGCGCAAGAAGCACCCGAACGACCAGGTGGGTCATTATGAACTGGCCCCGGGATACCGGGGTGGTGCCCAGAATACGCAGGGTGCCGTACTGCCGGTACTCGGCGATCGGACCGGAGGTGAGAGTCATGCACGTCCCGGTGAGAAGCATGCACAAAGCGAGGGGTGCCACGAGGGCGGAGAAGTCGGGCCCTTCCCCCTCCATCGACGATTCAAGAAGTTTGTTCAGACCCAGGAACAATCCGGCCATGAGGAAGGGGAAGATGAGGACGAAGTAGAAGTTCGCCCGATTGCGGGACATCTCCCGCCAGTGGGTCATGGTAAGAGGCCGGACACTGCGGTACGTGCCGACGGTCATCGTCGTGCTCATGGTCAGTCTCCCTCGGGTGTCGTGGTGGCGGTCAGTTCGGTGCCGGTGGCGGCCAGGTAGGCGTCGCCCAGCGTGGGCTGACGGACGCTGAGGTCGTGGCATCCAGCGGTGCGGGACAGGAGGGCGAGCGCCTCGTCGGTCCGCGCCGTGTTGAGAGCGGCGGAGCGGTCCGGGTTGACTGTGAGTTCCCCGAGTGACGTCAGCTGGGCTCCTGCATCACGGGGCAGGTCTCCGGACAGGTGGAAGACGACTGTCGGCCCTCCGGCGAATGAGGAGATCAGCTCCTCGGGAGTGCCGGAGCTGACGCACCGGCCGCGGTCCACGATGAAGACCGAGTCCGCCAGTGCGGTGGCCTCTTCCATTGAGTGCGTGGACAGGACGATCGTGGTGCCACGATCCCTCCAGCTGCCGAGGACCGACCACAGCTTCTTCCGCGCTCGCGGGTCCAGGCCGGCGGAGGGCTCGTCAAGAATGAGCAGCTCGGGGTCGGAGACCATCGCCAGGGCGACGTTGAGGCGCTGGAGCGTGCCCCCCGAGAGCTTCGTCACCTGGCGCTTGATGAATTTCGTGAGTTCGAGGGATTCGAGGACATCGACGCTGGGATAGGGGTGATCGTAGAAGGAGGACCACAGCTCCATCAACTCACCTACTCGCAAGTATTCGAAGACCTTGGCCTCCTGAGGCTGGATGGCGACGCGGCGACTGATCGCCTTCCGGTCCGTACGCGGGTCGAGCCCCAGAGTGCGCACGGTGCCCGAATCGGGAGTGCGCAGGCCCACCGTCATCTCCAAAGACGTGCTCTTCCCGGCGCCGTTGGGGCCGAGGAAGGCGTGTATCTTATGCTGCTCGGCTGTAAGGGTCATGCCTGCGAGGGCGTCAATGCTTCCTCCGGGAGTATCGTAGTGCTTACGGACGTCCCGCAGCTCAAGAGCAGTATTCGGGGTAGTCATGGCAGGTGCCTCCTAGAGTGATGATCGGTAGCGGTCGACGTTGCAGACAGGTGGGCTGCCAGGCATTCCTCGAGCGGGTTGAGCCCGATTCTGTTGACGTGCATGTGCGCGAGGTCAAGTGGGAATTCTGGGGCCGCCGAGTCCTTGTGGGCCGCCATGATCCGGCTGGTGAGAGGGACCAGTTCGGCCCAGTCCGCGGATGTCTGAGCCCCGGCCCGGACACGTGCATTGAGGGCGGAGGACTCGTGACGAATCACGGCCGGGGCAATTCCAGCGTACCTGAGCCTATCGGCCCAGCGCTCCGCAATCCGGCCCGACAGTGTTCCCGGGGCGAAGCCCCCGTCGCGCTCCACGGCGCCTATGTAGTCAGTGGCGGCCACGAGCCGCTCCAGTGGGGACCAGGCCCACACCCGGTTGTCGACGCACGCCTGGGAACTCTCCTGGAAGAAAATTTCCGCATCCTCCACGCCCTCGGGGCCGCCGTACTTGGCGAACTCGGGGGAGTAGAGGGAGACGACGACGCCGCTGCCGCGCCCAGCCCGCTCGACCATGGGATCTCGAATGATACGAGACATCGTCCTACCGGACTCGCGCCGGGCGAGCTTCTCGAGACGGGGCAGGCCGCGGTACCAGTTGTCCACATCCTCAATACGCCCCCGCAGCCTCACCCGCAGGTGATGGCCGAAGGCGTCCATGTAGCGCAGGAAGTGCCAGCGATCCACACCGTGGAGGGCATCTTTCCATTCGAGTACAGCGGGCAGCAGTGCACCGACGTCGTCTCCCTCTCCGGAGTAGATCTTGACGTACAGCCAATCGTGTCCGTGCGAACTCATCGTGCCTCCTGTCGCGGCCAGCGCAGCGAGACGGCGAGCTCGCTGACTCTGGGGCGCCCGGCCGGGTCGTGGTGGGGGTGCTCCCCCGCACCGGGGAGAGCCTCTGCGATCCTCAGGACGCGCGTTCCCGAATCGAGCCAGTGCCCCAGCGAGGCCAGTGAGATGCGGGACGCGAGATCAACGAACTGAGGCTTGCGCCGGTCATTAGTGCTTCCGCCTCCGGCATCGAGCTGCTGGATGAAGACCTGGCGGGGCATGTCATGTCGACGACGGAACTCGTCGACACGCCGAACCGACAGGCCGTCCTCGCCACGTGCGGCGTCGAGGAGAGTCGGTGCGCTCATCAGCCAGGATTCGCGACGGGTGACCAGTCGGCGCCCCGCCATCCGCCTCGGCTCGTGCTCGACCACGCCCTCCGCAAGACGCTTAAACCCCGACGTCAGCGCCGCGTAGGCTTCAGAGTGCGGAGGAAAACGGACCCAAGGGTCGGCCAGGAGGGCCACCCAGTGCAGGTAGGTGTTGAGCAGGTGCTGAGGAGTCAGCCCCAGGTACGCCAGACCGACCGGCCCGTCGTCGTCCCACAACTCCAGGGAGTCAGTGAGTGGGTCGTGGATCAGGCTGAGGGAATCCAGCGGGACGCCGCGCGGTGACGTCGGCTCTCCGGGCAGCTGGAGCTCGGGCAGCACGCCCGCACACGCGGCCTGCCCGGTATTGCAGTCGGCCCAGGTGACGAGCTCCAGCACCTTGCGAGTGGGCCACAGGCTGTTGATCTCCGCCTTGAGATCCTCGCGAAATGCCTCTCCGAACAGACGGTGGAAGCGAGCCTGGTAGGCGCCGATACCGCTGCCGGTGTTATTGAGAACCACCAGATGGTCGGAGTCGTTGAGATCCTCCCAGCTAGGGGCGACAATCTGAAGCATGACACCCAGGTGACGCGGTGCGGCGGTGGTGCCGCAGGCCAGCGCTGAGCGGGCCGAGGTCTCTTCGATACTGATCTGCTGATTCTTAATGAAGGCCGCAGAGAGCTCGCGATCACCGTCGTTGTCTACCGCGAGGGCCATGCAGAAAGACAGAGGGGAGTCGCATCGACCGCCTACGCCGTAGCGGGCGACAAAGCGCTCAACCATGAGGTCGTAGGCGTAGGACCTGAATACCCACGGAGACATGAGCTCCGAGAGATCCTCGAGATCTTCGCGGAAGCCCGGCACCGCCAGCACGTCCGGAACCGCGTACGGAGTCTCCCGGTCCTCATAGAGCAGGCCTCCAGGCTGATGGCCCAACTCGTCGCGATCGAAGACCCGCGAGGAGAACTCCGCAAGCCGCCGCATAGCGCGGACGCGACCGATAGCGTCAGCGGTCGAGCACTCCCGTCCTACGCTCCCGGCCTCGAGCATGTCGTCCGCGCTGACGCCGTCAATACCCTCGGGGAACGTTGAGCTCAGAATGCCCAGGGGATCCTCCCCGCGACTCCACGGTACCTGCTCGCGCAGGAGTCCGGTCTCGATATGCCGGCGCATCCGCTCGGTGGGAGTACCCGGCGCGAACGAGATGGAGTAGTCGGCCGGGGCCCATTCAGCCCCGGTGACAAGCTCCTCGCGGAAGATAATGCCGTCCTGATGCACGTGCTTGGCAAGCATGATGAGTTCCTCATGCTCCTCGGCCGGCACGCTTCCCATCGGTGAAGGCTCCAGAACGAGTCCAAGGTGGCGGGCTCCGTCGTGCGCCGCTCGTCGGAGTAGCCCGGAGGCCAGGTGTACGGCCACGGCCTGCACGGATCGTCCCTGCCCGACAGTGCCAGCCACGTTGACCGTGGTCAGGCCCGAGAACGGGCTGGTCTTAAGCGCTGTGCGAGTGGCGTAGTTGTACAAACTGCGTACGAGACGCCTTGAAGGGGCCTTGGAGGGCCTGCGGGCGAGGATGCGGGAGACGAGCTCCGGGGTGGCCAGCGCCAGGCTGGCCAGGTAGTCCGGGTCAGTCACCGTGTGGACCAGGACCCGGAGCATCTTGGCGTCGTCGGCCGCCAGGGCTTCGCGGAGTCCACATTCGAGGGTCTCGCGCCGGTCGAGCTGTTCACTCCACTCATCGAAGGCGGACAGGAGCCCGGACGGGGCGACCGCGCGCAGGGCACGCTCGGCCCGGATGGAGACAGCCTGCCCGGCGAAGACCTCACGCTTGGCCTGGAGAACAAGTCGCCTGACCTTGTTGTCCGCGATATCGGGCACCAGTTCGAAGATCTGGTCGATCAGCGGCTGGGTAAGAGATCTCAGACGCTCGTCGATGTTGTAGAGCCGGTCCAAGTAGTCGACGACCTCGGGCGAGGCGGCCGGCACGGCGTCCGCGGGCAATCCGCCGATCCGCGCGAACACGGTGGGGCTGACCGTCGCCCGCGAGGCGGTAGTCTTGGCGGCGATCATGGGGTGCCTCCTTGCACAATCGTCGCGGTGAAGTGCCAGAAGTTCCACACCACAAATAAAATGACCCATGCGGCGAAGAGGTAGGACAGGACTCCGTAGATCATATAGGCGATCCGCCTGAAGGCCGGAAGGGCGGAAAGGTAACTCGGAGGCCGACGATGCCTGACGGCCGAGACGAGCAGGGTCCGCGAGCGCCCTCTCAGGTCGATCTCCCCAGTCGCCGCCTCCAGGGTGCTGACCGTGTCAGACGGCGCGAAAGGGTTGAGGTTGGCGATGAGAAGGATGAGCTGATAACTCATGAGCGTCGTCGCCACCAGACGGGTCATGCCGGTGGAGAGCGATGCGACGACGGTCGTCGCCCCCATGATCCAGCCGTCGTTGACCATCCCGGCCAGGGCGATCGCCACCCGGGGGCCCCGGTTGCGAATGCGGTAGGCGTCGGTACGGTCGACGTAGGCCACGGGCGCGACCCAGAAAAGCATGGCGACTCCCAAGCCGCGCACCGGCTGCCCATGCACACCGCACACGATCCCGTGCCACGACTCGTGCAGGAGGATAGCGACCAGTTGGATGGGCAGGGCGATAAGCGCAGCGGTGGCGAGCTGGAACGGCGTCGTACCGGCCGCCGGTCGGACTCCCGCCGCGATGATCCGTACAAGGCCGGCAGCGTATCCGGCCAGTGCCACAAGAACGGCAGCCGCAACGGGACCGCGGCGATACAGGGGGCGAACGATCTCGACGATGGGCTCCAGGATCCGAGCGAAACCCCTGGCGATGATGAAGCGGGGCATCATCCGGTCCAGGCCAGTGCGGCGGCGTTTGCCGGGAGTCCCCCCGACGAGGAGCTGCTGGTCGTCAAGACGGCGGGTCAGGGCGTCGACGTGAGCGGGCATGACCGCTGCCGGTGCCGCTCCCCGGGTGTTCAGCGTGGAGGCGATTTGCTCCGACGTGCGGCACCCGTCGAAGAGGTCGATCATTGTTGAGGCGAGTTGGCCCACACGGTGGTAGGTGCCGTTGGCGGTGTCGTGGAGGAGGGTCAGCCCCTCCATGCCCACGATCTTCTCCACGCCATCGCGGAGCATGGGGGCGGGTGGCGAGGTGATAGTGGCGGTGTTCATACGGAGCTCCAAAGGGTTCGGCCCATGCGGCGGGCGGGCAGTGCCCGCACCACTCGCCCGCCGCATGAAGGTGGTATCAGCCCAGCGTGGAGGCCGTGCCCACAGAGGCGGCTGTTCCCCCCGGGCACGAGGAGGTCGAGTAACTCGAGGCGGAGAAGTAGCATCCAAGAGCATCGCCTTCCGGCATGGGCTCCGGTTCGAGATCTTCGATGGCGTTCAGGTCAATGCGGTCAGTCATTTCCGGTCTCCTTTCTGGCTCAGCCGATGCAGCCCACGGTCGATGCGCTCGCGGCGCTCGACCCGCTGCTACTCGCACTGCTGAGAGTGCTGAAGCTCCCGAGCGCGTTGCCCTCAGGCAGGCTCTCGACGTCCTGCTCGGCGTCCTGGCCGAGCAGCTCGATGATGTTGTCGTTCATAATGTTCTCGCTTTCATTGAGCGGTGCCGCGATCGGTGCGATGGAGGAGGGAAGGTTCACCCGTAGCTGGACGCCGAGGTGAAACTCGACGCCGAGGAAGCCGGGCACGAAGCACTGCTCGCCGAAGCAGCCGACCCCCACGAGCCCAAGGCGTTGCCCTCGGGGAGGCTCTCGATGTCCTGCTCGACGTCCTGACCGAGCAGATCGATGTCGTTGTTCATGGATGTTCTCGCTTTCTTGAGAGTAGCTGGCGTGGCGGTGACGGTCAGGAGTAGCTCGAGGCCGTCGTGAAGGACGATGCGGATGAGGCCGGGCACGATGCCGACCCGGCGCTCGTGGCAGAGGCGAAGCAGCCCAGAGCACTTCCGTCCACAAGGGTCTCGACCTCGAGGTCCTCAACGTTGAGATCGATCTCGTTAATCACGTAATTTCACCTCCTTTCACATTCCATGTTCACCAAGAGGGAGGGTGGAGCGAGCGTTCCTCACGACTGCGGCGGGGCGACCGTCACCGCGAACATCTGATGACGTGAGGCACCATCGGAATTCAAAATATGACGCACGGAGGCGGGAATGAAACCGGCGAAGACCGTCCCCACGAGCCCGTGGCCCGTGCAGGCCAGGTGGAAGTCGTAGACGGCGGCGGCGGCCCGGGCCATGGCAACGCGGTAGCCGTGCGTCCCGCCCCAGGAGTCCGCCCGATCGAGATCCGCGGCGACCGAGACGATCGCACTGGCCCTGGCGAACTCCCTCTGGACTCCGAGGTCCTCCCAGTGCTCGGGGGGAGGTAGCGACCCGATGCAGGCGGCCTCGTCAGCATCGACGCGGTACACGCCGGGGGCCAGGTCGATGCAGTCCAAGGCGAAGACGAAACCCTCGAGTGGGACCGCCTCGGCGACGTCCCCCCAGTCCGCCCGGTCCCGGCGCAGCGCCTCCCTCAGGGATGCCAGCTCCTCGGCGAGGAACAGACCCTCAGTACCGTAACTCAGGGAGGAGGACCGCCGGTCGAGGATCTCCCGCAGGCTGAGCCCCGGGTCGACGGATTCAGGTAGCGGAACCGGCCGCCCCCGGGGGAAGTCCCGGGGTTGACGATCCCATCCGTGACCGTCGGCCGTGGGCGCCCCAGTTGAGAAGCCGGCGATCACCTTCTGCATCAGGGTGAACTCAGTGCGCATGGGTGTCTCCCAGGTAGGTCACGGTGGTGATAGGTTCCTGATCGGGGTTGGCGTGGCAGGCGGCGCACAGGGCACGCTCGTCCCACCGCGCGACGGGCTTCCAGGGGATGGCGAGCGCCTCGCTGACCCTGCGCGCGGTCGCGGTCGAGCAGCCGCCGTCCTGGATGGACACCCGCAGGGCGAAGGAGCCGTATTTCTTGGCCACCTTGCCGACGTTGGCCGTGAGGATGAGGGCCACCGGGGCGTCGAGCCCCGGGGCGACCCCGCCGAGCCTGACCAGCTCATGCTCGGACTCGCTGTAGGCGTAGGTGCCCGTGGGGAGGATGCCCGGGTCGTTGATGACAACCCGCGCACCGACCGAGCCGATGTTGCCTCCAGCGGCCGTCCAGCGGCGCAGCTTTCCGCTCTGCTCGGACCGCAGGCGGAGCCCCGCGGTGTAGTTGAGGATCAGGCCGAGAGTCTCGAGGTTGAGGCCCTCCCTCGGACCGTCCAGGAGCTCGGGCCGCGGCTCGGGCAGGACCACCGTGTCCGTCCCCGAGTACCGGCGGAACTCGAACTGCAGTTCGAGGTTGGAGGGCTTGTAGTGGGCCTGGTGCCCCTTGGTGTCCACGAATCTCCGGGGCGGGATGGCGACGGACTGCTCGTAGCGGGCGGCGAGCGCGGGCACGCTGGACATCGGCCCCTCCGCCTCGCCGCAGGTCGGGCAGGCGGCCCGGGTCGCCGCGGGGGCGTGCAGGCCGCGGAAGGTGACCGGGCTCATGACCCTGGTGTCGATCGGCAGATGGGTCACCATGCAGCGGGAGAGCAGGGCAACCACGGTGCGACAGGCGATCCCCAGGCCGAGGATCGTGGCACCAGCGTCAGCCGGCTCATCGCCCGGCACCGGAAGGCCGGCGAGGGCGCAGTCGATACACGGGGTGAAGTCCGGGTCGACGTAGGGGCCCACCTGGAAGAGTCCCCTACGCAGGGACACCCTGAGGAACGGGATCCCGAGGTCCCAGGCCCGCTTACCCTGCTCGCTGACGGCCGAGTGCGAGTCCGGGGTGTCGACGAAGATCATGAGGCCGGCGTCGTCGGGGGCGTCCACGACGTTGCAGGACGAGGAGTTCAGGAGCTCGGTCAGTGCGTTCGCCTCGCGTCGGCCCCCGGCGACGGCGACGCGCGTTGACCGGAGCCCCTCCAGGCCCTCGGTCCAGTGGCGCGCGACCCCGGTGCAATCGCCCATGCGGGACAGCAGTGTCGCGAGTTCCTCAGGAACGCTCTCATGCGAGAGAGCCGCCGCCCGGTCCTCAATGGCGCCACACGACCACAGGAAGGCCAAGGCTTTGAAGACGGCGTCCTCACTCAGCGAGAGCTCCTCGGCGAGCCGGGCGTGGGACCGGGTACCGTCGCACTTGGCGAACAACTCGGACAGGTGGGTGCGGGTGAACTTGCCCGACAGGGTTTGGGGCTTGGGGACGCCGCACAGGGTGGCGCCGTCCTCGTTCTCGACGATCGCCACGCCCAGACGGACTACGGGCAGGTCGGGCACCTGGAACTGCTGGTCGTAGCGGGCGGCGGTGCCGATGGTCTCGGCGGATATCGATGAGGCCACGGTGCTTCTCCTTTCTCAGACCAGGTGCGCGATCGCGGCAGTCGGGTGACGGCGCCGGTCGTAGCGCGAGCCGCAGCGCTCGCACCGGTCGACGGCGACCGTCTCGTACTTGTGGAGGCCCCCCTGGACGAGGTCGAACACCCGGACTTCGCCCCCCAGGGATGTCCCGGCGTCCCCCCGATTCATGTCGGCAAGGGCCTGGCCGATGAAGCCGGCGGCAATGGCGACCTCGCCTCCGGCGAAGCCCTCCGGAAGCTCGGCGCCGGCGCGCATGAGCGAGGCGGTGCGCTCCCGGTGCTGGTGGAGGCGCCGCTGATAGCAGCGATAGCAGGCGGTGCGCCCCGGGACGACCGCGGGACCGCACTCGAGGGACGTCGGCAGAAGCTCGACGCCGACGGCGGGGATCCCTCGGGCGAAGGCGACCGAGTCGATCCGATCCCGATCTTCAGGGCGGTGGCCGGACCACACGGAGATGATCCGCGAGGCGTAGGGAAGCGATGCGGCGTAGACAGACCCGGTCGCGCGGTGGAGCCGCGACCGGGAAGTGTCGAGCATGCCGACAACCTTCCGGCCGAACTCTCCGGTGTAGATGACGAGGGTCTCGTCAGGAAGAGTGATGAACATGGAGACTCCCAGTCGGTGGTGATGTCCGTGGGCGCCCGACGACGACGTCATCAGGCGAAGGGCTGGTACTCGGGGTTGATGGAGGCTTCGTCGTGGACCGTCAGGCCCATGGCCGACGGAGCCCGGTAGAGGCGGGGTGTGCCCAGGTATCGGGCGGAGTGGACGAAGGAGAGCGGCATGGCCTCGGGCACGAGGACCTTGACCACGTGCATATCCACCTGACGAGCCTCGTCGGTGGTGATATCCACAGCGATGACCTCGGCGCCGCGCTGCGCCAGCTTGTCGATCGTCCAGGCCAATCGGTCGGCGTCGGGTCCGGGAACAGATCCGATCTCGTGGAGGGGCACCGTGGGACGCTCGCCGTCGAGAAGGAAGTCGAAGACCCGCCGGTGGGAGGCCCGGGCGTGCAGGACGGCGCCCCCGACGACCGAGGTCCCCAGCATCTCCAGGGGGTCCGGACCACCGGCGTGGGCCCGCAAAGCGATTCTCAGCGAGGAGAACTCCCTGTGGATCTTGGCCAATGCCCGCTCGGGGTCGAGATCGCAGGTGGCAGCCACCACCTGGGAGAGCACGGGGTCCTCGCTGAGCTGAATCCCGTAGATCACGGGGATGTCGAAGTCCGTCGTCGCATTGAACAGGCGTACTTCGATGCTCGAGGACAGTCCCATCCGGTGGTACTCCCGGGTTTCAGGACGGAGGAGGGCCTCGTCGACCTCGATGCTCGGCAGGCGGAGGCGTTGGAGCCAGGTCAGAGAGATCGAGTCGCGTTCGATGACCTCCAGCAATCCGCCCAGGACGGCCTCCTTTATGTCGGAATGCGCCGCGGTACCGGTGGACACGGGGTGCGCGAAGAGCTCGGCCTGGGAGTAGACCGGAAAACGCAGGTACACCAGGTTGGCGGGAACGAAGACTTCCCGACCGCGCGTCAGAGACCAGGCACGCTGCCATCGGATGGGCAACCGGGGGTCGTAACAGACCAGGGTGGCATCATCGGCGGCGAGCTCGCGCTCCGAGCACCGGGGAAAGCGGCGCGGGCCCACGGCGTCAGCGCCGAGATCAGCCTCTGCCGCCATGATGAGATCGGAGTCGTTCCACGTGCACGACGAGTACCTCTCAAGGGACTCGGCGATGGAGATGTCCCGGGCGCGGACCGGGTCGACGGCCCCTCCGGCGCCGTCGAAATTTCCCTGTACACCGGAGTGACTCCAATTGCGCTGGGTATGTAGAACCGCGGACGGATTGTCCAGCAGGGAGGTGAAAATCGAGAAGGGCGGCTCGCCCTCACCATTGGGAAGGCGGACGGATCTCGAGACCAGCCCGTAGGGGGACTGGAGCCTGCGAGCGCGACGCAGGCCGGCCGGACTGGGCTCCTTGAGATCACTCACATACATGATCGACCCCCGACCCCCGCGAGAGCTCGCCGAACACCGTGTCCCGACGCAGGCGGTGGCGGCGCCGCGGTCTTGTCCATGGTCCCTCCTGTCAACAATGCGGGATCGGCAGGCCGCCGTCCTCCCGTAGGCAGGAGAAGCATCTCCAAAACACGGGCACCGCGGACTCCTGCGCGGGGAGCCGGCACCTCCTCCTTTTGGACCGCTGCAGGTCCCGCACACCTCGCCGATAATGGGGTGCTTCACTCTCCAGGGCGGGCCCGCGCACCCGCCTGACCCTGAATTCGCCTTCGCCTTTCTCGAACCGGGGGTCCGCGCACCCGCGGGCCCGCACGCCTCACCCACGGGAGGGGGCCTGTCCGCTCGCGGTTCTCGGCCAGGCCCACCGGCCGCGATTGACGGTCGAGATCGTTGACGGTCGAGGCCGCAGGACATCCCGGCGGCGCCCGTACGGGTCAACGGGGAGGCAAGCAGGTCCTTCTGGCTGGGAGCCGTTCAACGACGCCCGTACGGGTCCACGACCAGTCGCATGCCCCTGGGCTCCCGAGCCAACCCGACGCCGGCCAGCAGCTCGCCGACCGCCCGGTCGAGGGCGGGTATCCCGTTGAGGCTCTCCACCCGGCGCGGCCCGGCGCCCGCCGCCTCCTGCTCCGCCGCCCGCCGCTGCGCCGCGATGAGAGACTCCAACGCCGCCTCCAGCTCGCCGCGTTCGGCGGTGTACGACACGAGGACGCGCAGGTTCTGCCCGGCGTAGAGCACGGGCCGCCCGTCGAGCAGGACGACGCCGGTCCCCTGTCGCCGCATCGGGGTGCGCGATACGTCCCCCGCCCGGAAATCGGGGGGCAGCGCCGGCGCCGGCCAGGGCACGCCGCGGCCCACCAGGCAGGCGGGATCCGTAAGGTCGACGACGACGGCCCGGCCCGCTGAATCCGCCCGGGCCCCGGCGCCGTCGGCCCCATCGCCCGCGCCGTCCCGCCCATCGAAGGAGCGAAGCGCCTCGACGGTCTCCCGCTCGGCGAACTGGAGCGGGCCGAGTCCCTCGACGAAGCCCCCGCGCAGCAGCGCCCCGGTGTCCTCCATCCGGCGCAGCAGCGGCATGAGCGGCCCGATCCCGCCAGGCAGCCCGGCCGCGAGCGCCAGATCCGGGGTGATGACGCCGTAGCGGTCCAGCAGGGATTCGACGCCCGCCAGCGCCGTCTCGACGTCGTCGACCCGGGCGTCTCGCAACCGGTGCCAGGCCGGCCCCACCACGAGGGCGGCGGGGCCGGAGCCGGTCGGGCCACCCCCGGCCGCCGGCGTCCGCGAGCCGAGGAGGCCCGTGTAGCGACCACGACCGCGGCGGCTGCGCACCCGCCTGCGCGGCGGCCCGGCCGGACTCGGACTCAAGGCGCGTCGCACCGGTCCGAAGGAGGATGCGGTGGCCAGGCCGCGCCCGGCCAGGCTCCAGACCTCGGCGGCGTGCTGCGCGTCGGCGCTGAGGGGCTCGCCCATCCCGGGCGCCAGCGGGGAGTCGGACGGATGCAGGGCGATCTCGGCGGGCGGTTCGGCGGCCCGGCTCGATGCCGACGCCGGGGCGGTCCCCGGGTCCGGCGCGGCCCGTTCTCCTCCGGACCGTTCTTCGGGCGTGGTCGACCGCGAGCGCGCTCCTTCGCCCCGGTCGGACCCCTCCCGCGGGGTGCGCGAGCGCGCCTGCCAGATGATGTCGCCAGCGGCGACGAGCTCGTCGAGCATGGCGGGACGGTAGTCGGCGACGCGCGCCGGAAGGACCGTCCTCTCCCAGGCGGCTGCGGGCAGCCAGGCTCCCTCTAAGGATGCGACGGCGTCGGCGAGCGCGTCGATGCCGCCGCGCGGCTCGGCGACGCCGGCGCGGGCCAGGACGAGTCGCTGGAGAGCGTGCGGGCTCACGGGCCGGGTGGCCCGCCGCGCCCGGGCCAGAGAGCGGCTGCGCACGCGCCGCAGGACGTCGGGAGCCATCCACCGCCCGTCGGCTCGACCACCGCCCGCCCCGTCACCCGTATCGGCGCCGCCGAGTCGCACGAGGGCGCCGTCGGCTCCCAGGCGGGCGAGAGCCTCACCGGCCGCGTCCGGCTCGAGGCCGAAGGCGTCGGCGACGCTGCGGGCGCTCACCCCGGCGCGGGTGCGCGCATGACGCAGGACGAGGTCGTCCAGCGGGCCGCGCCCGACCGGACGGCGTGCGACGGATTCCCGCTGCCGGACCCAGTGCGGGACGTCGACGCCCAGGGCCGCGCGGAGCAACGGAGCGTCCTCGGCGCGCGCCCAGTACTCGTGCCCGCCGATCCGCACCGGCAGGGCCCGCCGGGCGCGTTCCAGCTCGGCGAGCGCGTCGCGGACGGCGGCGGCAGCGGGCGCACCAACCGCTTCCGCATCCCCACCCCCGCCCGCGCTCTCCCCGACCCGGCACCGCGCGGCCAGCCCGCCGAGGGTCAGCGGCCCGAGCTCGCGCAGCAGGTCCGCGATCCCCTCGGCGTCGGGGCGCGCTCGGCGCTCGGGGGCGAGCCGTTGCAGCTCGGCGTCGACGCGCGCCAGGACCTCCTCGTCCAGCAGATCGGCCACGCCGTCGTCACCGATCAGGGCGGCGACGGCGTCGGGATCCAGGGACAGCAGCCGGGCGCGACGCTCGGCGTGAGGCAGATCCTCCTGGTAGAGCAGGGCGCCCGTGTAGCCGAACAGGAGCGGGTGGGCGAAGGGCGAGGGCGCCGGGGTGGTCACGTCGATGATCCGCACCCTCCCGGCGGCGATCCGCTCCATGAGGCGGGCCAGGGCGGGCAGGTCGTAGACGTCCTGAAGGCACTCGCGGGCCGCCTCCACCAGAACGGGGAAGTCGGGGAACCGTCGGGCCGCCTCGAGGAGCTGGCCGGATTTGATGCGCTGGAGCCACAGGGGCGTGCGCCGGCCGGGAACGGCCGCCGGCATGAGCAGGGAGCGGGCGGCGCACTCGCGGAAGCGGGCGGCGAACAGGGCGGTCCCGTCGATGCGCGAACGCACGAACCGGGTCAGCTCCTCGGCGTCGAAGACGACAAGCTCGGCCCCGAGCGGGCCGGCGGCGCCGAACGGACCGCGGGAGCCGGCCCCGCCGACGGCCTCCTCCCGCACGGCCGGCACCTGGAGGACGATGCCGTCGTCGGCGACGACGACCTGCGGGGCGAGGCCGAGCAGCCGGCGCACGCGCTCGCGGATCGCCATGGCCCACGGCTCGTGGACGCGCCGTCCGTAAGGGCTGTGGAGGATGATCCGCCAGCTGCCGCCCTCGTCCTTATACCGCTCCAGCACGAGAGCGGTGTCGCTGGGGACGACGCCGGTGACGGCCCGCTGTTCGTGCAGCAGGGCGATGAGGTTGGACCGGGCGGCGTCGTCCAGGCCGGCGGCGGCGAGGCGGTCCAGGAGGGCGGGCCTCGCGCCGACGTCGGCCGAGGCCGCCCGGCCGGCCGTCTCAGCGGGGTCGGCCGTCTCAGGGCCGGCGCCGTCAACCGCCTCATCACTGGCCGCAGCGGGTCCGCCGGTGACAGTCCGGGACGCCCGGGCCCCGCCGTCCGGGGCGCCGTCCGGCCCCGGCCCATCCGGCAGTCCTGCAGCGGCCTCGCGCAGGAAGGCGCCCCTGGCGGCGCCGGTGGCGGCGGGGCGCCCGGGCCCGTCCCCCCTCCAGAAGGGCAGGCGGGAGCTGCGGCCGGGGGCGGGGTCGACGACGACGCGGTCGGCGCCGATCTCCCGCACCCGCCAGCCCGTGGTGCCCAGCGTGACGATGTCGCCGACGGCGGTTTCGTTGACCATCTCCTCGTCGAGCTCGCCGATGCGCCGCCGCCCGCCGTCTCGGGCCCCCTCGGGCAGGACGACGGGGAACATGCCGCGGTCGGGGATGGTGCCCGAAGCGGTGACGGCCAGGCGCTGGGCGCCGGACCGGGCGGTGAGTGCGCCGGTGCCAGGATCGCGCACGAGACGCGGGGCGAAGTCGCTCAGGTCCGCGCAGGCGTAGGCGCCGGTGAGCATCTCCAGGACGGAGTCGAAGGCCGGGCGCGGCAGGCCGGCGTAGGGGGCGGCGCGTCGGACGGTGGCGTACCAGGCGTCGGGGTCCAGGTCCTCGACGACGGCGGCGGCGACGGTCTGCTGAGCCAGAACGTCCAGGGCGTTGGTCACGAGCACGGTGCGCTCAATGTCGCCGGCGCGCATGCCCTCAGCGGTGACGGCGGCGTCGATGAGCTGAGTGCGCTCGACGGGATAGATGATGCCGTGCGGCCGCCCGCCGACGCGGTGGTCGGCCCGGCCCACCCGCTGCATGCCGGAGGCGACCGACGGCGGGGGCGCGATCTGGAGGACGAGGTCGATGGCGCCCATGTCGATGCCCAGCTCGAGGGAGGCGGTGGCGACCACGCAGCGCAGCCGACCGGACTTGAGCTCGCGCTCGATGGCGAGGCGCTGCTCCTTGGACACCGAGCCGTGGTGGGCCTTGGCGATGACGGGGGCGCTCCCGGGCAGGGGCAAGGCGTACGCGGTCTCGCCCATCTCCCAGGATTCGCGGACTCGGGCGGGTTCGGGCCCGCTCCCGGCAGCCGATCCGCTCCCGGCGTCGGGAGCGGTCGACCCGGCGCCCGCGCGCAGGGCCCAGGCCTCGTTGAGGTGCGCGGTCAGTCTCTCGCAGGCGCCGCGGGAGTTGACGAAGACGAGCGTCGTGCGGTGAGCGACCACCTGGTCGAGGACCGCCTCCTCGATGTGCGGCCAGATGGAGGCCGTCCGCCGGGCGCCGTCGCCCGTGCGCCCGATGCGGGCGGCGGAAAGCGGGGACCCCGGTCCGCCCACCCGGTCGGCCGGGCCCGATCCCGCGGCGCCGTCCGTCCCGTCCGCCCCGGCCGCGTCGCCCGGGTCCGATCCCCGCGACGCATCCCCCACCCCGACGTCGCCGGGCGCGGGATCGCCGGCGCCGGCTGTATCGGCCAGGGCGCGGCGCAGAGAGCGGTCCGACCTCCAGGCGCCCCGCCCGTCCCCGCGACCCGGACGGCCCCCGCGCCCAGGCCCCAGCGCCGCAGCCCGACCGGCTCGCCCTGTCCGCCCGGCCCGCTCCATGCGAGTGCGCCGGTCGGCGGTGGCGGACACGCGAGCCATGTCGGCCACGGGGGCGATTACGCTCACCTCCGGCGTCGTCGAGGAATCGGCTGCGATGACGGACACGGGGCGGCCCCCGCCCAGGAAGCGGGCGATCTCCTCGCGCGGGGCGACGGTAGCGGACAGGCCGATGCGCTGAGCGGGACGCTCCAGGAGGTCATCGAGCCGCTCCAGACTCAGCGCCAGGTGGGTGCCGCGCTTGCTGGCGGCGAAGGAGTGGATCTCGTCGACGATGACGGTCTGGACGCCGCGCAGGGTCTCGCGCACAGCGGACGTGAGCATGAGGTAGAGGGATTCGGGCGTCGTGATGAGGATGTCGGGCGGGCGGGTGCGCAGACGCCGGCGCTCGGCGGCGGGCGTGTCCCCGCTGCGCACGCCGACGGTGATCGGCGCGGCGCTGGCGCCGAGGCCGGCGGCGGTGATGCCGGACAGCGGCCGGCGCAGGTTGCGCTCGACGTCGGCGCCCAGGGCCTTGAGCGGGGAGATGTACAGCACGCGCACGCCGCGCCGTCTCGCCCGTGCGGGTCCGGTCGCGTCATGTCCGGGCGCGGCGTCCTGGATGAGCCGGTCGATGGCGGACAGGAAAGCGGCCAGCGTCTTGCCCGATCCGGTGGGCGCGATGACCAGCGCGTTCTCGCCGCGACCGATGACCGCCCAGGTGCGCTCCTGGACCGGCGTCGGGCCGCTCGAGAAGGCGGAGCCGAACCAGGTCCGGGTCGCGGAGGCGAAGGCGTCCAGGGCCCTCGCAGCTGCGGTCGGTTCAAGGGTCATGCATCCAGTATGGCGGGGGCAGTAGACACGAACCGCGGGCGCGACAGCTCGGGACGCTCCGGCGTCACCGTCGGCCGGCAATGCGACGCCTTCACCATCCTGACCATCACCGCCGGCACTACGGGCACCGGCCCGCGCCAGTACGAATGCGCGAATGAAGGGGATCCGTCGGGGCGGGAGTCGGGCAATCGGCTCCGGCCGGGCCCGTCTCCAACGGATCCCGCAGAAACTGGCCGCGCCCGAGATCGAGAGGTCGAGGCGCGATCCCGATGGAACGCATGAGTCGCATGAGGCGTGCGGGACCAAGCCTGGGCGACGCGTGTCCAAATCTGCCACAAAGAAGCCGCGAAGCGGCATCAGCGATGGGGCGAGACCCGGAATTTCAACGATTGTCGTCTTCCGGTACAGCGCAGTCCGGCCCTTTGTGGCAGATTTGGACACCGAGCGGTCGGAACGGGCGTCCTCGGGAGAGGAGCGACCCGGCATCAGCCGTCATCCGGCCCCCGAGGCACCCGCTCGCTCGGCCGAGGCGGCGGGTCACCACGACTCGGCCGCAGCGCCGAGGCGCTTATCATCGGACCCGGTGCGAGGCGGGTCCGCCCGTTACCGCCTGCGGAGGCGCTCCAGTATGGCGGGCATCTCCGCATCGGAGACCGCATCCGTCGGGAGCCCGGTGAGCTCCTCGACCTCGCGGACGAACAGAGCGAGATCGAACAGATCGGTCTCGGTCGACGGCGTGACCACCAGGTCGATATCGGAATCGAATCCGTCCTCGCCGCGTACCTCCGACCCGAAGACTCTGAGGTCGCCCAGGCCGTGCGTCCGAGCCCGCTCACGGATCTCGTCGGCGTGTGCGGTGAGTGGGACCGAGGGACGGTAATCAGCGGCGCGGATGAGCGCAGGAGCGTCGTCGGAGCGGAAACGACTCATGGGAACAGCACATAGCACAGGCGCTATCGGACGCATCCAGCCCCGTCGTCATTCCTCTTCGCGCAGCCGCCCGCCCCTCAGTCGACGGGGATGACCTCGACGAAGCGGCGATCCTCGTGCGCCAGAGCCGGAGGGATCCGCGCGTCCAGCGTCGCCAGCAGAGCCCCGGAACGCGCCGCGAGGTCCACGAGATGGAAGTCCGTGATCTGACGGCGTCCGACGAGCCCGCTGACATCGATGGCAGGAGCGGTCAATGACGCCGAGTCCTCGATGAGCTCGTGCCCGCTGACCGAGCAGAACGTCCTCAAGGCATCGAAGACCTCCGAGACGCCGAGCTCGAACCCCGTGACATGCGAGTTGAGCAGGAGCCGGCAGTACGCGGACTCGGTGATCGGACACGTGGCCCATGCGCCGACATCCTCGAACCAGCTGGTGGCGACCCTGTGATGAGCGTGATTGGCCAGAGAGAGCGCAAGCATCACGTTGACGTCGAGCAGGCGCAGCACTCGCTCACTCGTCGCCATCGCGGTGCCTCTCGACGAGGTCCAGGGTCACCGTATGAGGCGGGCCCCCTTGAGGAGGCGTGAAAACGGGGACCCCGCGAGAGCCGGCGTCCGGTCCGCCACCGCGAATCCCGCGCAGCGCGTAGTCCGACACGGCCCGGCCGAGGGAGAGGCCCTCGCGCCGCGCCTTCTCCCTCGCGACGGCGAGAACACTGTCATCGATATCCAGCGTTGTCCGCATGAGAACACAGTAGCATCACCGCATCTCCGCATCACCGCTCTCATGGCGCGCCGCGCACGGCATTGACGGCATTGACGGCGACGTCGCGGCGGTGGCCGGGGTCTCCGGCTCGGGCAAGTCCTCTCGAGCTCAACGCCACCTACCGCAACGCCGTCGCCGCCGTCGAGGAGGCCATGAACGGGGCGAACAGCGAGAAGAGCCTCGAGCGCCTGAACAGATTCATGACCGTGCGCACCTGGCACGACGAGCCCCCGGAATCGCGGACCTGAGAGAGCCGCCGGCCGTCCGGGGCGATGCCCGCGATCTTCCGGGCGTCCGGTGGCCGACGCCCGGACCGCCGGCCGCTCGGGGCGATGCCGTCGCTTTCTCCGCGTCCCGACTATCGCCGTCACTCGTTCCCGCGCGGCTTCCCGGAATCCTTGCGCGGCCGCCCTCGCCCGCGCATGGGCGCCGCCTCGACCCCGCGCCCGGCGTCGGCGAGCGCCCGGCGCAGGATGATCTCGATCTGGGCGTTGACCGAGCGCAGGTCGTCCGCCGCCC
>ERZ772967.602-NODE-602-length-27981-cov-8.520339_pt1 | contig 27981 bp, 20 predicted proteins | sample MGYA00511677_ERZ772967 | MGnify/ENA primary metagenome ERZ772967 (study PRJEB29015, sample SAMEA2737931) | human oral metagenome | biome: human oral; feature: human-associated habitat; material: dental | place: China | collected 2146 ...
AATCGCCGGTGTCGACGTGCGGGGTGAATTCGGGCTTGTGCTTGCCACGCAAGCGGCGGGCGATCTCGGCGGCGAGACGGCCCAGCACCTGGTCCGTACCATCCACGACATACCAGTCGCGCTGAACCTCATGTGCCTTAGCGGAGAAAGTCTTCATGTTGCCTGGCGATAAAAACGCCACCTGTAATTGGGGTCTGTGCCGAAGCGTGGCGACCATGGAGCATCCCGAAGGACGCTCCCAGACGACGCTGTCGATGGCGCCGCAGGCCGGGGTCAACCAGAGTCCGCGCCTTGAAACGCGCCCGGCAATGAACTTCGATTCGGAAAGCTTTTGATTGTAGCGTCAAATTTCGGCCTGCGTCAAAGATCGCAGGCCATTGGGCTCAATATTATGCAACTTCCTGCCGGAAAGTGCATCCCCGGGCTTCGGCCGCACGCCCACATCGCTTTCATCACACCGCCCCCCTTCCTCTGCATGTCCCCCTGCATACTCCTTCCACACCAGGGCGAAGACATCCTCCAGGCACGCACGCATGACGGCGTGCCAGTGCATTGGATCTATCGGAAACACTACCCCCGTTACCATGTTCGCATCCCGGACACCCGGTGGCTTCGGCCAGCCAGGCCCAGCGTGACTGCTCCCCCAATCATCCATGCCCCCGGGGGGATGTCACCAACAGCCACCTTGCCCCGCACGGCAAAGTGGGACACAGGAGCGAAAGCGTTCACGACACGCTCTAGAATCCCCACACTTCAGTCCGGCGGGCACCCCCCATGCCCGCCCTGTACATCACCCTGCCACGGCAGGAACACCAGGAATCCGCATCATGAAAACCAACGTCCAGTGGATGGGTCCCGGCACCATGCGCTTCATCGCCGACACCGGCAGCGGCCACCTCGTCAGCATGGATGGCGCCCCCGAAGGCGGCGGCCACAATCTCGCCGCCCGCCCCATGGAGCTGATGCTGGCCGGCGCCGGCGGCTGCACCGCCTACGATGTCGTCCTCATTCTCAAGAAGGGCCGCCATGACGTACGTGGCTGCCAGGTCCAGCTCGACGCCGAACGTGCCGACACCGACCCCAAGGTCTTCACCCGCATCAAGGTGCACTTCATCGTGCGCGGCCGCAGCCTCAACCCCACCCAGGTCGAGCGTGCCGTCAGGCTGTCGCATGACAAGTACTGCTCGGCCATGGCCATGCTGGCAAAAACGGCCACCATCGACCTGAGCTGGGAGATCGTCGAAGACCTCGACGGCTGAGAATCCCCCTCCCCACCAAACCACCCCATACCTCAAAACAACAGCCCCGGTTCCCTCCAACCGCCCCCATCATCACGGGCCACTGCACATCGATCCTCCCAAACTGCTTAAAGAAAAGCCCCTGGAGCGGCCCGCAAAGCCCCCTCCGCCCAGACCGCTCAAGCTGCCGCCTGGCGACACGCCCGTGGCGCAAACGCAACAATCACCGTGTTTTTGGCATCGTTTGGCGCTGCTTTCTTTGACCCCCCCGGGAATTTGAGGACAATAGATTCAACTTCCCACCGGGCGAAAGGCCCGGGGAGTTTCGATTTCGGTAACGCGCCTGGCAACGGTCGTACCGATCGAGTCCAGAAACCTAGGAGATTGACAATGAAAAAATCGCTTGTTGCACTGGCCGTTGCGGCAGCACTGCCCGCATTTGCCCAGGCCCAGACCAGCATCCAGCTGACTGGTAGCGTCGACGTTGCCGTGGAAAGCCTGAACAAGGAAGCCAGCGGCACCGGCAAGAGCGACCTGCAGATCAACGACGGCATCTGGGGCGGCTCCCGGGTCGGCATCGTTGGCTCGGAAGAGCTGGGCTCCGGCCTGAAAGCCCTGTTCAACCTGGAATACCGCGCCCGCGCCGACAACGGTCGCCTGAAATATTCCGACAACACCTACTGGGAAGATTCCTACGTGGGCCTGTCGGGTGGCTTCGGTACCGTGCTGCTGGGCCGCATGGACACCCCGATGGCTGATGTCGTCAAGATGGGCGACCAGACCGATGGCAGCTGGTACTACAGCGCCGACGGCCTGGCCGGCATCGCCGACAAGGCCAACAACGTCGTCGCCTATCAGACCCCCAGCCTGGGTGGCCTGAAAGTTACGGCCGCCTACGCTGCCGGTGAAGCCACCGAGCCCGCCGGCAACGACAAGCTGAACAAGCTGAACGACACCTACTCCATCGGTGCCACCGGTGACTGGGGTATCTTCACCTTCGGCGTGGGCTATCAGTCCATCGACGGCGCCAAGATCAACAACATCAAACGCACCCAGCAGATCGCCGCCTCCATCGGCACCAAACTGGGCGACTTCGGCGCTGGCCTGGGCTATGGCCAGTCGCAGGTCAAGGCCGAAACGGGCTCCAACCCGGCCAAGAACAAGGCCTACTACGCCAGCTTCAGCTATGCCGTGTCGGATGCCGGTACCGTGTACCTGAACTACCTGCGCAGCGAAAAACCGAACCAAACCAGCCAGCTGCTGAAGGACAAGGAAAACGGCCTCGGCCTGACCTACGCGCACGGCCTGAGCAAACGTACCTACGTGTACGGCACCGTGGGCATCGGCAAGGCCGAAGTTCCGGGTCAGGACAACACCAAACCGCGCCGCGTCGCACTGGGTGTCCGTCACTTCTTCTGATCATCATCTGATCTGATGAAGCGCTCACCTGCCTCCGGGCAGGTGATGCCCCAGGCCCCCGTTCCCAGGAGCGGGGGTTTTTTTATCGTCCCGTATATTGACTGCGTCTTGTCTGCATTATCTGGACCACATTTGCAGCCTGCGCCTTCATGCGCCCACCTGCCTCCAGCCAGCCTCCATCGGGCCTTTTGCCCCGAAACCTTTGTCCTGGCGTCCATGACAGACGCCCCCCTCTCCCTTCGCCCCAGCGCCCCCCTTCGGCTCCAGCGGCCACCTCTGACCCAACTGCGCCTCTTCCGTCCCAGCCCCCTCCATCCCAGCAATCCATCTATCCCAGCAATCCATCTATCCCAGCTATCCCTCCGTCCCAGCTATCCCTCCGTCCCAGCTACCCCCGCTGATCCAGCCAGCCCCCTGTTCCAGCCCAGCTCTCTACCCCGGCCCCTCTCCCGACCAGCAGCCGCTGGTCGCCCCGCACGCCCGGCCCGACAGGAACATCCACCCCCTGTCATATATCGTCAAGGCGCCTCTCGTTTCGTCAGACTCGCGACATCCTGTCGGAAAAATCGACACATTCCCCTGCCTGCCACACCAAATCTGTGGTTAATATGCATAGGCGCTTATGCCTGAAAACCGAAGATTGCTAGAATTTCATTGCCAGTTCTGCAGAGGCAGACGGCGTGGGGGACAACCCGAAAAAACCCTGCGCCATGGCAATGGCCTGAATTGATCAAGACCAGAAAGTTAGGAGATTGACTCATGAAAAAATCGCTTGTTGCGCTGGCCGTTGCGGCAGCCCTGCCAGCATTCGCTCAAGCCCAGACCTCCATCCAGCTGCTGGGCAGCGTTGACGTTGCCGTTGAAAGCCTGAACAAGGAAGCCAGCAGCACCGGCAAGAGCGACCTGCAGATCAACGACGGTATCTGGGGCGGCTCCCGCGTCGGCATCGTCGGCTCGGAAGACTTGGGCAACGGCCTGAAAGGCATCTTCAACCTGGAGTACCGCGCCCGTGCCGACAACGGCCGCCTGAACTCGTCCGGCCGCTTCTGGCAAGGCCAGTCGTGGGTGGGCCTGAGCGGTGGCTTCGGTACCGTCAAACTGGGCCGTCAGTCCATGCCGCTGACCCAGGCTGTCGAAGCCGGCGACGTGACGGGCCAGAGCTGGTACTACAGCTCGGACGCGCTGGCTGGCTACGTGAGCAAGAGTGACAACTCCATCACCTACGCCACTCCCTCGCTGGGCGGCCTGAAGATCTTTGCCGGTTACGCCGCAGGTGAGGCGACCGCTAGCAACAATACGCCCGACAACGGCAACCTGAACAAGCGCGACGACAGCTACTCGATCTCGGCCGTCGGTGACTGGAACATCTTCACCTTCGGTCTGGGCTATGAGTCCATCGACCGTGCCAAGATCAACAACGAGAAGCGCCGCAACCTGATTGCCGCCTCGCTGGGCACCAAACTGGGTGATTTCGGCGCTGGCCTGGCCTACCTGCAGAACGAACTCAAGTACGAAACCAGCAGCACCAAGAACAAGACCAAAGGCATCTCGGCCAGCCTGAGCTATGCCGTGTCCGACGCTGGCACCGCCTACCTGACGTACCGTCGTGACGACCCGCAAGGTCCGAACAACAACGAAAGCGGTATCGGCCTGACCTACTCGCACGGTCTGAGCAAACGCACCTATGTGTACGGCGCCGTGGGTATCGGCAAGGCCGAAGTCCCGGGCCAGGACGACACCAAACCTCGCCGCGTGGCTCTGGGTATCCGTCACTTCTTCTGATCCCCGCATCACGCAGCATCCGACGCCATCTCCGGATGGCGTCCCGAAAGGCCCTCAGCTTCGGTTGGGGGCTTTTTTTTCTGGGCATGCCCAGCCCCCTGCCGCAGATGCCCGGCCTGGAACCGTAATAACCCAGAGAAAATCTGTAATGCCCCAGTAGAAACCTGCCCAGACCACAGCAGGCTGTGTAAAAAAGCGGCGTCTGCGCAGACAGAACGGTTTGGCCCATCACATGACAGGCGCTCTGGACATCCAGAACATGCGCCCAAAAAAAGGGGGCAAAGAAGTGTTTTACTTTAACCTGTTCCGGAGTGTCCTCAACGCCCCCGGAGCCGATCAGTCAAGGATCTATCGCAACCTGGCCATAGGGCCGACGGTCGTTGCCTGTGCAAGCCTGATGCTCATGCTTACGCAGCCTCAACCATCAGAGCAGCGGTATACGATGAACGCCACCGTCGCCAGTATCCACCACGAGAGGCACGAATCAGGCAACCTGGTAACGATCGAGTTTCACGCTACTCACGGCCCAAAGGCACGGATACCCCTGGAATTCACCACAGCCCCGTTTCGACCCCGACTGGCCCCTGCCCGGCGACCAGATACAGTTGCGCTGCCGGGAAACACCCTGCGTCATCGAGCAAGTATTGGAAGCGCAGCCCGCGCAGGGGCAACAGCGTAAATCCATCATCATCAGGAACAACAGGAGCGGCTGGCGCGCCGGCCCAGGCACGATCACCATCATGTGTGCCACCGCCACACTGGTCCTGCTCGTCATATCACACATCAAAAAGCGCCCCTCCCCTCCCACACCAGAATGATGGACATTCGGCAATCCAGCCATGCGTGAGGGTCGGCGCCATCTTCACCCAGGTGGGTCAGTTTTACTTCGGCACCCTGGGTCAGTTTTCAATCGGCGTTGACACTGGTTCCTCCCTGCAGCCTCAGCCCTTTCAACGGCGCCCCTTTCATCCCCGGAATCGTACGGAGTCCAAAAGGAAGAAGAACCCACCCTCATGGCCCCACCCTCCCCCTGACGATTGATAGAATCGGATGGTTATCATTCCGTTCCATCCAGCCCAGCACGAGGAATCCCCATGGCCCTGAACGACGAAGACACCACCACACGCACCGGCCTCTGGGTCGTGTTCTCCACCGTCACCATCCTGCTGGTTTCCCTCATCATCTGAGTACTCAGGCTGGGTGGCGCGGACACGGAAGCCTCGCAGCAGCCCGCAGCCCTCACACAGGCAGGCGCCCAGGCCGGCCAGGGCCACCAGCACGCCCACCCGGGCAATGACAGCGCCCACGAAGGCCACGACCCCAGCGCTGGCCAAGATGGCCACGGCGGTGATGCCAGTTCCGCAGCCCCCAACGGCCCGGACAGCGCCAGCCAGAACACACAGCCCCAGGACGCAGCCGCAGGCAGTACGGCCAGCAGCGCTGACAGCACCTCGGCCGCCGGAGCCAGCGCCGACAACGAAAACGACTTCGTTGCCTTCGATGTCGAAGGTCCCGCCGAAGTCTCGGGTGTCGTTCACTTCGCCTCTGCATCGGCCGACATCTCCGCTGAAGACGCAGCCATCATCGCCTCCGTCGTCGAAGCCTTCAACGCCGCCGATGGCCGCAACATCCTGCTGGCCGGCTACCACGACCCCACCGGTGACGCCACCTTCAACCGCAACCTTGCCAAGAAGCGCGCCCTTGGCGTCCGTGATGCTCTCATCGCCAAAGGCGTCCCGGCCGAACGCATCATCATGCGCAAGCCCGAACAAACCGCCGGCAGCGGTACCCACGCCGAGGCCCGCCGCGTCGAACTCCTGCTGATCGACGCCGACTGAGCAGGTTTCCACTGGGATCTTACAGACACAAGGCAATCCCACCAGGCAGCGGCATGCCATGACCGCCTGATCGCTCTACTTCTGGTATCGATCAAAACAGGGGTTTACCCCGCGACGGCTGATCGCCCTGCCCCTGATATCGATCAGAAATGGGAGGCTTACCAAAGCGCTGCAGTACAGCGCCTGCCAGGAGAGCCCTCTTTTCTGAAACGCCCCCCCTGAAACCGAAGGCCAGAGCCCGGCACTCCGCCAGCCTCTGGCCTTTTTCATGAGCGCAGCCAGCCTCAGCGCCCATCCAACTCCGGCACCACCGTGCCATCACGCAGCTGCCGGCGCAACACCTTGCCCACATCACTCTTGGGCAGCGCCTTCACAAAGCTTACGATCCGCGGCCGCTTGTAGCCCGTCAACCGCTCCGCACAATGCGCCTGCAGCGCGGCTTCGTCCAGCGCCCCATCCCTGCGCACCACAAACGCCTTCACCGCCTGCCCCGAACGCTCGTCCTCCACCCCGACAACCGCACACTCCTTCACCCCGGGGTGACTCAGCACCACGTCCTCCACCTCATTGGCATACACATTGAAGCCCGACACCAGAATCATGTCCTTCTTCCGGTCCAGCAACCGCAGAAAGCCCCGCTCATCCAGCACCCCCACATCCCCGGTGCGGAAGAAGCCATCGGGCGTCATGAACTGTTTTGTCTCGGCCTCACGCTGCCAGTACCCTGCCATGAGCTGAGGCCCGCGCACCGCCACCTCACCCTCCTGCCCCACCGGCAGCGGCTGCTGGTTCTCGTCCAGAATCCGGATCTCCGTCGACGGCAGCGGCAACCCCGCCGTCCCGTCATGCAGCGTCGTATCCGTCGGCGTACACGCCACCGTCGGCGACGTCTCCGTCATCCCATAGCCCTCGCACACCGGGCAGCCCGTCACCTCCTGCCAGCGCGCCGCCACCGCCGACGGTACCGCCATCCCCCCTGCCAGCGAAATCCGCAGATTCGAAAAATCCAGCTGCCGGAACCCTTCGTGCCCCATCAGCATGTTGTAAAGCGTACTGAGCCCCGGAAACACCACCACCTTGTGGGGCTTGAGCGCCTTCACCACCGCATCCACGTCCCGCGGGTTGGGAATGAGGATCAGCTTGCCCCCCAGATGCAACCCCACCAGCATGCAGATCGTAAACGCATAGATGTGATAGAGCGGCAGCGCCGTCACAAACACCGGCGGGCCCTCCGGTCGCGGACGCCCCGGCTGATCCATCGCCGGATGGAACCACGCACAATCCTGCAGCACGTTCGCCACGATATTGCGCTGCGTCAGCATCGCCCCCTTCGACACCCCCGTCGTCCCACCGGTGTACTGCAGCACCGCCACATCCGACGACACCACCTCCGGCACCCGGAACGGCAACCTGGCCCCCCGCGACATCACCTCCCCAAAACGGATCGCCCCCGGCAGCCGGAAGGCCGGCACCATCTTCTTCACCCGGCGCACCACAAAATTGGTCACCCAGCCCTTCAATGGCCCCAGCAGATCCCCCATCGAAACCAGCACCACCTGACGAACCACCGTCTGCGCCAGCACCTTCTCCACCGTGTGCGCAAAATTCTCCATCACCAGCAGAACCTCGGCCCCCGAATCCTTAAGCTGATGCTCCAGCTCTCGCGGCGTATACAGCGGATTCACATTCACCGCCGCCATGCCCGCGCGCATCACCCCGATCAGCGCCACCACGTAGGCATGGCAGTTCGGCATCATCAGCGCCACCCGGCTCCCCCGAGCCAGAGACAGCGACTGAAGCCACGCCGCAAACTGCGCCGACAACCGGTCCAGATCCCCATAACGCAGCACCTTGCCCAGACACACCACCGCATCACGGTCTGCGTACAGCCGCATCACCTCCTCCAGCAACGCCGCCACAGACGGATAACTGTCCGGATCGATCTCGGCTGGCACCCCTGCCGGATAACTCTTCAGCCACACATGCTCCAAAGCACACCTCCACACCCAATGACCATGAAACACCCGAAGCCTACTGATTTTCGGCCGTATTGTCGGTGAATTTGTCATCAGGCGTTGCCACACCACCAACCGCCCATCGGCCGGCGTCATCCGCAGCACGTTCCGGAGCACGTCATCCCGTGGCAGATGCAGGCCTGCAGTCGCAACAACCCAGGTAATCCCCCAGTATTTACCCCCACCACCCGCTACCTGGAGCAAGCCATGGGTCCATCCGTCCCCACGCCATATCCTTTGGGTTGGCCCCGAATCTATGCTCCGCTGGTGTTGCCCTGCCCGGCAGGGCGGCAGCGCCAGCCCTCAACTTCACAATGGAGGCCCCACCAGTCACCAACCAACCAGCCACCCCAACCACCTGTTCCTTGCCCCTCACACCTCGGCACCTCAGCACTTCGCTCCTCGCTCCCTGCTCTTGCCCCTACCCTTGCCCCTGCCCCAACCCATTCATTGCCCATGCTCTCTGTTCTCTGATCCTTACCCCGCCTCCCTCTACTACCTGTCCTGGTCCCTGCTCTCTCCCCACAATCTTCTGCTCTCCGCCCCTTTCTACGCTTGTCCTCACTCAAACCTCTTCAACCCCGGATCCCGGCGACAGACCCCGAAGTCTGCAGCCTGGAACTTGTCATGGGCTCATCGTCTCCGCGCCTCCCCGCTGCACATGCAGGACAACGCAGCAGGGCCGCAGAATCGTCGATAGATCAAGGCACTGCAAAACAGCCATACTCACCCACAGGGGTAGCCTCCGGGTTGGTCCAGAATCCGTGGGTTGACAAGCTGCCGCGCAGGCAAAACGGCCGCCTTGCCAGGCAGGGCAACGCCAGCAGCGCACGAACTCGGGGCCAGCACGGGGACAAATGAGTCCATGGCACACGCTAGATCAAATGGTCTAGGCCATGTGACCACCACGAGAACGCTGCACATCCACACGAACAGCAAATCCCCTACGCTACGCAACGACACCCCTGGCTTCCAGCACAGAAACCAGCCGTGCCGCAACGGCCGTGTCGCGAAATCAGCCAGAAAGCCCGCAGCTCACCAGTACGGTTCCAACGCAACACGTCGTCCCATCACCATGCCCCCCCCTGCCCGGGGAGCAAAAGCTGCGATGCATAAACACCGCAAGCGCCCCACAAAACCATTGACCGGGCCTGGATCACGAACCACCGACACCCACCCCCACGAAACCATGCTTGCCGGTCTGAATGGCAGGTTCGCACATCGGCAAGACGAACAATTGCCAAAAAAATCACACCAAAATGGAGCACTCCGCCCAACAGAAAATCTGGCCATCACATCGTGTGACTTATGCCCTCGCAATGCAATCGCAGATCCTCAAGAATACGTCTAACGGCGCAACGCGCTCCTTTCAACCGCCAATCACCTTTTAGGCAGTACCATCATGCGGGAAAAAATTCTTCTTCTGGTCGACGATCAGGCCAACGCTCGCAACGCCATCCGCTCCCTCATCCACACCATCGATGACAGCCTTTTCATCATCCCGGCAACCAGCCTCGAAGAAGCAACCCGCCTGATCCAGGAAGGCATCACCCCGGCACTGACACTGCTGGACCTGCAAATGCCCAACAGCCGGCACCCCGTCAACGGCATCGAAACACTGCGGATCTTCCGCAGGCACTGCCCCACAATGCCGGTACTTGCCATGCTGGACCACGAGGTTCCGGACATCGACGCAGCCTGCAAACAGGAAGGCATCCTCGGTCTCATCCACAAGGACGCCGAAACCCGGGTTGTTGCCCAGATCTTCTGCAACGCCGTGGTCAAGGCCGGCATCCCACTGACCAAGGGCAAGAAGAACAACGACGACTCCGGCAGCACACCGCCCCCGACCATCAATGCCGCCGTTTTCATCCCTTACGATGATGGCAGGGACGCCGTCAACCACAACACGATGTCCATCCCCCCCATCAATCCCGACACGCAGGAGCGGCTGATCGACTTCAACATGCCATCGCGCGAATACCGCGACGGCCGGCACCTGGGATTCACCGTTCGTCAGCGTACCGTCCTCCAGCTGGTCGCCAAAGGCTTCTCCAACAAAGCCATCTGCCGGGCCCTTGACATGGCCGAAGGCACCGTCAAAATCCACGTAAGCTCGATCCTGCGTCTTCTGCGCGTTTCCTCACGCAGCCAGGTCGCCATGGCCGCCATCCAGTACGGCATCGTCATCGAAGGCATCAACGAGAAATAAGCCGGTAACGGTCCCTCCCCCGCGGGGCCAGACACCTGCACAACAGGCAGGGCTGGCCCCACAATACCGCCATCAGCATTGAGACACCTTCGTCAGCCGTTACGCAGAACACATACCATCAAGAAGGGCCGTCCCGGAAGGCACCTTTGTGTTCCCCGGTGTCAGGAAGACATTCTCAGCACTACCTGCTGCACCAACGGCAGCGGCAGATGAACTCCGGCTGCCTGCCAAGCGTGACGTGCAACCACTTGCATGGCCGGTTGGAGTCATGCTACTGTGCCAAGGACATCAGCGGTTCACCATAAGCGACCAGCCCGCTGCGGACCAATTGATGTTGAAGTAATGCTGCAGTGCAATGCCGGCAATGGATTCGCCGGATGACAGGCACCGAGCAATGATTTCGGCCTTGAACTCGCGGGTAAAGCTTCGGCGGGTAGGGCCGGACTACAATATGGTGTTGGTGAACAGGAGAGGAGGCCCCTCTGTACAAAGAGGCTCAAGAACGCGTATAGGCCATGCTGCGTTCAAAGCGAGGTCACCGCGTGCTTACGGACCAGGTTAGTGTTGTGTTGCCGTCATGCTATTGGGACAACGCCGACAACGGGCTCGCTGGGTGAAAGTCGCTGGGCGATAACGTTGGCCGTAAACTCGCCGGAAAAGCTACGACGTGTGCAGCCAGCTGGCAGTCTCGTGTGGAGAGCGTGGGCTGGGCTCCTCTATTCAGGAATCCTACCAACACCTGTGGGATACGCCGCTTTCAAGATGTAGAAATTGGCTGCTTACCTTGACAGCACAGCGTACATGTACAGTTTTGGTGTCTGAACACCAAAACAAGTGCCCACTTGATTGTAATGACCCAGCGGAACCTGCACAGTTCAGGCCGCTAAAGCGTAAGCTTCGGCGGGGGTCTTCATGTTCAGCGCCTGATGTGGGCGCTGCTGGTTGTAGAACCGTATCCAGTCACCCAGTACACGGCTGGCGTGCTGCAGGGACTCGAACCGGTGCCGGTGGGCACACTGCTCCTTGATCGTTCGGATGACCCGCTCGACCATGCCGTTCTGCTCAGGACTGTGTGGGGTGATGAACTCCTGCTGCAGTCCGTAGCTTCTGACCAGGCTGGTATAGCTGCGGCTGGTGAACACCAGGCCATTGTCCGAGCGCAGCAGGAAGGGGCGTGGAACCCGCCCCAATGTGCCGAACCGTGCGATCAGGGCATGCTCCAGCGCTGCCTCGGGCGTTTTGGCCCGGGCGCTGCGCGAGAGCTGCCAGCCCAGCAGTTCCCTGCTGTAGCAGTCGATGACGACTGCCAATGTGCACCACTTGTCCTTGCCGGCCCAGATGCGGCACAGGTCGGTGGCCCAGCGCTCGTTGGGGGCCTGCGCCACGGAGGGCAGTGCCTGAATCCGGGGCCGGAATCCGACGGTCCGTTTGCGGACCTGCCAGCCCTTGATCTGGAAGATGCGCTGCACCGTGTTCCTGTTCATGCCCAGCAGCCCCGCTACGGTTCTGTATCCAAAGGAAGGGTTCTCCTCGATCATGGCCTTGATCGGCTCCACAAGCCGCTCCTGCAGCTTAGGTGGGGCCTTGACGGTTCTGTAGTAGAACGTGCGCCGGGGTACGCCAAACCAGCGGCACAACTTGCTGATCGAGACCTTGAAACCGTCTTCTTCCAGTCCCTGGCGGATCGTCTCGATCATTTCTCTGCCTCGTCCAACAGGGATTGCAACTTTTTTCGGGCGCGCCAGCTCCAGCATTGCCTCGCCGTACGCCTCCTGCAGATCCTTGATCTGCCTCTCATACTGGCTGTGGATGTCCAGCGGATTGGCCTTCAGGGCGTTCTCCATGCCCTTCTTGCCATCCTCCACCCAGCTTTCGACCTCCGAAGGGGTGAGGTCGTAGGCCCGGGATGCCTCGGCCACTGTGGTCTTGCCCTGGATGACGTCCAGTACCAGCGCGGTCTTGCGCCGCGCTGTCCAACGTTTGATCTCTTCGTCCATCAACGTGCTCATTGTGCTCTCCTCGTTACGATAACACCTGAGCAGGTTTCTACTGGGTCATTACATTTTGCCTGCAAGTATGGTCAGGTTAGGGGGGATTTTGAGATTCATGTAGGAGCAAATGTGACAACGGTCGAAGGGGTCAGTTCACAGGCGACAAGTGTTTTTCGCAACATGAATTTTTCCTTGAAAGGCAATGCGGCAGAAAGCGATTTCACTTTGGGGAGCGTAATCGTTTTTGAAACAAGCTCTGGCTCTCCTGTTCGATACGGCGATTCTGAGTATGACGAGTTCCGACGTACGTACGAAATGGTTTCAGAGCAAAGCAAAACCTATTCTCGTACGGCCTATTTCCCTGCAAATGAACCAATCCAGGTCTGGAGGACCGGTTCAGGTTCTGCCACACTGTTCTGGCGGCCAGGACCGGGTGCACGAGACGTGGATTTGTGCTGGAATGTAGATTTCTGGGTTGTGAAACGTTTGCAGTGTTCTACCTGGACGTTGCAGGAAGGCTGGGTACGCGGGCAACGTTTTGCCGGTGGCGGTGTTTATATGGAAGATGATCGAAGTGCCATCTACCATAATGATATTCATGAGAATGGGGAGTACAAACTCAGGCCAGAAACTGGCAAGCACCTTTGGCGTCTGGACGGCCGTAGTATTGACCTCTTCCATGGTTGATCTGCCATGACCCGGCCAGACAGGACTAGGGGGCTGGCTGATCGCAGGGTGACCTGCTATCTGACTGTGGCAGTCGCGATGCCGCCTGTACACAGACGGCATCATCCGGCATGGGGGCGGGTGCTCCGGGCAGGCTGCAGGGGAGCAGGGTCAGCCTCCGTTTGAGATGTTTCGACATGCCTCGGCCAGCAGCTGTTCCCAGTCATCGGGCGGATGGCCCGTGTCGAGCATGCGGGCAAAGACCCGGTATGCATCCTCTGTGCTTTCGTAGGCACGTTTGGTTTTTTCGTCGTTGACCCAGCCGATGATGATGATCCGGCTGGGGGTGTGATAGCGAAAGAATAGCCGGTATTGCTGAAAGAACTTTGCGCGGAACCAGTGCCGGTAACGTTCTCCGAGTGCTCCGCCCTGCCTGTACTCTGGTCGGGTGGGGTCCTGCGGGATGATGTCGAAGGCCAGGCGTTTGATGGCTTCGAGGCGTTTAGCGGCATTCTTGCGCATGTAAGCTGCAGGATCCTTCCGTCGGAGCGTCTCGACCTGACGTTCGAGTGTTTCGAGCTGATCCAGAAAAAGTGGATGGGCAAGAACCGTCCAGCTGTGGATGACGTGAGGTGTCATGATGCTGGCAGACCTCATTCATCGTCTGGAGAAAGGGGCTGGTCAAGGTCGATCTCCACACCCTGGGTCAGCGTATGTATCCGTTCCAGCAGTGCCGGGTCCACCGGTCGCAGACGCTCGGGATGAGCGGCCATGTCATTGGCCAGAAACTCAAGAAAGGCACCGACGACAGGATCGTCCCCATCCTGCTGGCTTTCGGCACGTGAAAGCACGACTTCTCCGGAGGGGCGGATGACGTAATGAATCCGGTCGCGCTTGCCCAGGCCAAGTGCCCGGCGGACAGTTTCCGGCACAGTGGTCTGGTAGCGGTCGGTCAGGGTGGATTCGGCTTCGAGCAGCAGTGTCATGACGAGGGTTGCCCGGGAAGGCAGAGGGAATTGGTCTGGTCGATCAGGATAATGCATATGCATTGTCTCATCAAGCGTGTCTGGTTCGTATACCTGTACTGCCCGTTCCGTGGTGATGTTTGCTGCACCCCGTGACAGGCAGATTTGATCGGTGTAATAATTTACACCATGAAGCTCACCGTACGCCAGCAGCAGGTTCTGCAGTACCTGCATCAGCACATCCAGTCCCACGGTCTGCCCCCTACCCTGCACGAACTGATGGCCGCCTTTGGCTGGTCCAGTCCGGCGGGTGCTGCCAAGCACCTGCAGGCGCTGGCGGCGCGGGGGCTGATCGGGCACAGCGCCGGCAAGGCGCGGGGTATCCGGCTGCTGCCGGCGGGGCTGGAGGTGCTGGGGGGCGGCGTGACGCTTCCCGGGAAAACCGGCATCGTTGCCACTGCCATGGGGGCTGTCCATTCTGCCGGTGCCATTGACGCCGCCGGCTCTTCTGGTTCTTCTGTGCGGGTTGGTTTGGAGGGGGCGTCGTCCGCCGGGAAATCGGCCGGCCCGCCCGAACGTGCCGTATCCCTGCTGGACGACGTGCTGAACCTCCCCCTGGTTGGCCGCGTGGCGGCCGGCCAGCCCATCCTGGCCGGGGCGCGCATTGAGCGCCACCTGCAGGTGGATCGCTGGCTCTTCCGGCCACAGCCGGATTTTCTGCTGCGCGTGCAGGGCGATTCGATGATCGACGACGGCATTCTCGATGGCGATCTGGTGGCCGGCAAGGCCACGCCCGAGGCGCTGCACGGGCAGACGGTCATTGCGCGGGTGGATGGGGGCATCACCATCAAGCGGCTCTGGCACCGCGACGGCCAGCTGCGGCTGCTGCCGCGCAATGTGCGCCACCGGCCCATCGTGCCGGACCCGGTGGAAGACTTTGCCATCGAGGGCATCTACTGCGGGCTGCTGCGCCGGCCCGACTGAGCCCATGACACACACGGAATCTGCCGGCTGACGGAGAGGAATGCAGGGTATGGGTGCTCTGGTTTCGAATGGGCGCGCGCATGTGAACGGGCGTACACAGGCCACCGGCCTGATGGCTGCGGGTGGCATGGCTGCCGTGGATGGGCTGCCCGTTGCGAATGGGGTGGATACCACTGGCCGGCAAACGCAGGAGGCCGTCACGCTGGCCTCCCTGCTGGCGCGCCGGCAGGTATGGCAGTGGCGGGTGGCACCGCAGCCGGTGGCGGGCATTGCCACGGGCATCCGGGCGCTGGATGCGGTGCTGCCCATGGGCGGCTGGCCGGCGGCGGCACTGTCCGAGCTGCTGGTACCGGTATGGGGGCTGACCGAGCTGCAGCTGCTGTGGCCGGTGCTGGCGCGGCTGTCGCGTGCCGGTGGCCGGGTGGTGCTGGTGGCGCCGCCGTTCGTGCCCTTTGCCGGAGCGTGGCAGCGCGCAGGGGTCGATCTGTCGCGGCTGGCGGTCATTGGTGCCGCTGCCACGACCGGTGCGGCCGATGCGCTCTGGGCTTTCGAGCAGTGCCTGCGTTCGGGCAGCTGTGCGGCGGTCGTGGGCTGGCCGGCTGGGGCAGATCACGCAGCGCTGCGGCGGTTGCAGGTGGCGGCCGACCATGGGCAGTGTCTGGCGCTGGCCATACGCCCTGCCCGCCATGCGGTGCAGCCCTCTCCGGCTGCGCTGCGGCTGCAGTTGCGGCCCGATGGCTGTGTACAGGTGCTGAAGTGCCGGGGCGGGCCGGTGCCGGCGCAGCCGGTTGCGTTGGCGGCGCATGAACGGACGCTTCCATGGGGCGGTTGCAGCAGCGGCCATGGTGTGGTGCATGGCCGGTACGTGACGGGTGTGGCGGAAAATGATGCTGCCACTGCCACTGCCACTGCCACTGCCACTGCCACGCCGGACGCCGGGACGCCTGCACCATTGGCCATGAGGTGCTGACTCATGCTCTGGGCCTGCATTGCCCTGCCGGCGCTGCCGCTGGACGTGGCGCTGCGCACGCAGCCCGATCCTGCCCGGCCCGTGGCACTGATCGATGGGCCAGCCACTTGTCGCAGCCTGCTGGCCGTCAATGCGGCGGCGGCCCGGCTGGGGCTGCGCGCCGGGCAGAAGCTGACGCTGGCGCGGGCCATCCATGCCGATTTCTCCGCCCTGCCCTTCGATGCAGCGGCCACGGCACGCTGGCAGCAGTGGCTGGCTGCCTGGGCCTACCGCTTCAGTCATCAGGTCAGCGTGGCCTGGCCGCACAGCATCGTGCTGGAGGTGGGCCACAGCCTGCAGCTGATGGGCGGCTGGCCGGCCTTCGAGGCCCGGCTGCGGGACGAGCTTGGGCAGCTGCAGTTCCAGCACCGCATCGGGCTGGCGCCCAGCCCGCGGGCAGCCCACCTGCTGGCCTGGCTGAAGGATGGCGTGCAGGCGCACACCCCGGCACAGCAGCAGGCCCTGCTGGCCCGGGTGCCGGTGCGCCGGGCCGGTCTGCCGGGTCAGGCGGGGGAACGCCTGACCCGGCTGGGTCTGCGACGCCTGCAGCAGGTGTTCGACCTGCCGCCCGATACGGTCCGGCGGCGTTTCGGTGCCGAACTGCTGCAGTATCTGGACGAGCTGCGCGGACAGCGCCAGACGCTGCTGGCCTGCTACGCACCGCCCGATCATTTCGACATGCGCATTCCGCTCGAATATGGGGTGAGCAGCCATCAGGTGCTGCTGTTTCCGCTGCGGCGGCTGGTGATGGACCTGTCGGCTTTCCTGCAGGGGCGCAGCCAGGGCACCCAGCAGGTGCTGGTGCGGCTGGAGCACGAGCCCGACCGTGCAGGCGCCCCGGACGATACCTGTCTGCGTCTGGACCTGCTGGCGCCCGAACAGTCGGGCGACGCGCTGTTCGGCCTGCTGCGCAGCCGGCTGGAGGCCCTGCCCCTGCCGCAGCCGGTGGTGGCCGTGCGGCTGGTGGTGCAGGCGCTGCAGCCCCTGCGTCCCCGGACGCAGGATTTGTTCGAGCCGCGCGGTTCCCAGCCGGCCGAATCCTGGGCGCGGCTGCGCGAACGGCTGCGGGTGCGTCTGGGTGAGCAGGCCGTGTACGGTGTGCAGCCAGTGGCCGACCCGCGTCCCGAATGCGCCTGGCGGCAGGTGATGGGGGCGGATGCCAGGGAGGCACATGAGTGCACAGATGGCCGACTCACTGTCACACGGAGATCCGCTGCAGCACGGCCCGACCTGCCATCCCGGCCCGGCTGGCTGCTGCCCGCCCCCCTGCCGCTGGAGCGTCCCGTGGCGGCCATCGTGCGTGGTCCCGAACGGCTGGAATCCGGCTGGTGGGATGGAGACGACCAGAAGCGCGACTACTACGTGCTGCGCCTGGCCAATGGCCAGCTGGCCTGGGCCTTCTGCCCGGTGGGCCAGCAGGGGCCGTGGACGCTGCAGGGGTGGTTTGCATGAGGCATGTACCCGATGACCGGTTGGCGCGTTCCGGCATGCCTGTGGGCCCCACGCCCGCTGCAGTCGTATCCGGTGTCGCTGCCGGTACGGGGTTTTCCGGTGCGGTACGGGGCGATGCGGAGGACCCGGACATGCCACGTTATGCCGAGCTGCACTGCCTGTCCGATTTCACCTTCCTGCGCGGTGCATCCAGCGCTGCCCAGCTGTTTGCCCGGGCCAGGGCCTGTGGCTATGAGGCGCTGGCCATCACCGATGAATGCTCGCTGGCCGGTATCGTGCGGGCCTTCGAGGCCAGTCGTGACACGGGTGTGCCACTGGTCATCGGCAGCGAGTTCCGGCTGACCGATGGCATGCGCTTCGTGCTGCTGGTGGAAAACCAGCAAGGCTACGAAAACCTCTGTGCGCTGATCACCACCGGCCGCCGTGCAGCTCCCAAGGGACGATACGTGCTGTCCCGGATGGATGTGGAACGGGCTTCGCGCGACGGCCTGCTCTGCCTGTGGCTGCCGGATGAGCACCCCGACGGAAAGGCGGCCGATGCAGGCGCTTCTGGTGTGGATGCGGGTAACGCGCAGGCAGGTGCGCCCGCGCCAAACGACGGTTGGGCAACAGACAACGGAGTCCCGGCGGCGGAAGATAAGGCTCTGGCGACAGCAGCAGCAGGTGACCTGGCTGCAGCCCTGGTGGCCGGAAAGACGAGCACCATGCTTGTCATGGATGCCGGCATGCATCCCCTGCTGGAACGGGCCGGCTGGATCCGCCAAACTTTTCTGCATGCCTGGCTGGCCGTGGAGCTGCACCGCGACCGCGACGATGCCCGGGTACTGGCAGAGCGCCTGGCTCTGGCCGAAATGACGGACCTCACCCCCGTGGCCTGCGGTGACGTGCACATGGATGTGAAGCGCCGCCGTGTGCTGCAGGATACGCTGACCGCCCTGCGCCATCGCGTGCCGCTTGCGCAGGCAGGTGGGCTGCTGTTCAGCAATGGCGAGCGCCACCTGCGCCGCCGTGAGGTGCTGGCCAGCGTGTATCCGCCTGCCCTGCTGGCCGAGACGCTGGCCATTGCCCGGCGCTGCACCTTCCGGCTGGACCAGCTGCGCTACGGCTACCCGCAGGAACTGGTGCCCGCCGGTCACACGCCCACCACCTGGCTGCGCAAGCTAAGTGAAGACGGCATGCGCTGGCGCTGGCCACAGGGGGTACCTCCCCGTGTGCAGCAGCAGGTCGATCATGAGCTGGCGCTGATTGCCGATCTGGGCTACGAGCCGTATTTTCTGACGGTGCACGACATCGTGCGTTTTGCGCGCGGCCGCGGCATTCTCTGTCAGGGACGCGGGTCGGCGGCCAATTCGGCGGTGTGCTTCGTGCTGGGCATCGTGGAGGTGGACCCCAGCCGCATGCAGATGCTGGTCGAACGCTTCATCAGCCGTGAGCGCAACGAGCCACCTGACATCGACGTGGATTTCGAGCACGAACGGCGCGAGGAAGTCTTTCAGTACATCTACCGCAAGTATGGCCGGCATCGGGCGGCGCTGACGGCCAACGTCATCTGTTACCGGGGCCGCAGCGCGGCGCGCGATGCAGCCCGGGCATTGGGTTTGCCGGCAGAGCAGATCAGCGCCATCAGCGCCTGCTTCGGCCGCGGCGGCTATGGGGTGGATGTGACCCTGCGCCTGCAGGAGGCCGGTTTCGACCCGGCCTCACCCCTGATGCAGCGCCTGCTCCATCTGGTGGAAGCGCTGCGCGACCATCCCCGCCACCTGTCGCAGCACGTGGGCGGGTTCGTGATCTCCGACGGCCCGCTATCCCGTCTGGTGCCCATCGAGAATGCGGCCATGCCGGCGCGAACCATCATCCAGTGGAACAAGGACGACCTGGATGTGCTGGGCATGCTGAAGGTGGACTGCCTGGCGCTGGGCATGCTGAGCTGCGTGCGTCGCGCGCTCGATCTGCTGGCCCGTCATCGCGGCCGCTACCTGACACCTGCCACCATTCCGCCCGATGATGAGGCCACCTACGACATGATCAGCCGGGCCGATACCGTGGGCGTCTTTCAGGTGGAATCGCGCGCCCAGATGTCGATGCTGCCGCGCCTCAAACCCCGGTGCTTCTACGACCTGGTCGTTCAGGTGGCCATCGTGCGCCCGGGGCCGATTCAGGGCGACATGGTGCATCCGTACCTGCGCAGGCGGCAGGGGCTGGAACCGGTGGACTATCCTTCGGAGGCCCTGCGCGAGGTGTTCGAGCGCACGCTGGGCGTGCCCCTCTTTCAGGAACAGGTCATGCGTCTGGCCATCGTGGCGGCGGGTTACACGCCCGGCGAGGCCGACCAGCTGCGTCGCTCGATGGCGGCCTGGCGCCGCCATGGCGATCTGGAAATCCACCGTCAGCGCCTGGTGGGCGGCATGGTGGAACGGGGCTATTCTGCCGAATTTGCCGGACGCATCTTCGAACAGCTCAAGGGCTTTGCCAGCTACGGCTTTCCCGAAAGCCATGCCTGTGCCTTTGCGCTGATCACCTACGTGAGCAGCTGGCTGAAGTGCCACGAACCGGCTGCCTTTCTGTGCGCCCTGCTCAATGCCCAGCCGATGGGCTTCTATCCGGCCAGCACGCTGGTGCAGGACGCGCAGCGTCATGGCGTGCGGGTGCTGCCGGTGGATGTGCTGCGCAGCCAGTGGGACAACACGCTGGAAGGCGGTGAAGTGGGTGGTGTCCAGCCGGCCGTACGGCTGGGGTTCCGGCAGATCGCGGGATTGGGTGAGGCGGCGGCGCGGCGGATCGTGACGGCACGTTTGGGGCAGATGGGGCAGGAAGGGACGGGCCGGACTGAAATGATTGTGGAGAGGATGGCGCAGAAAGGAACCGTGCCGGAGAAGGCGTGGCCGCAGAAGGTGGCGCCGGGGGCGCTACGCACGGGGTTTCGCGATGTAGCCGACCTGTGCCACCGTGCGCAGCTGGATGAACGTGAAGCCACCCTGCTGGCCGATGCCGGGGCGCTGGAAGCGCTGGCCGGCCATCGTCATGCGGCCCACTGGGCCGTGGCCGGTGTGGAGGAGCCCGCGCCGCTACGGGGCGACACCGTGACCGAGACGCCCGTCAGCCTGCCGGTGCCGACCGTGGTGCAGGATCTGGTGGCCGACTACCGGACGCAGGGCTTCAGTCTGGGCACGCACCCAATGGCCCTGCTGCGCCCTGCCCTGCGCGCCCGCCGCTGTGCCGACAGCCTCACGCTGCAGCGCTGCCCGCACGGCCGTTCGGTGCGGGCCGCCGGGCTGGTGACCATGCGGCAGCGCCCTGCCACCGCCAGCGGTGTGACCTTCGTGACGCTGGAAGATGAAGGCGGCACCGTCAACGTGGTGGTGTGGGAAGACGTGGCCGTGCGCTTTCGCAAGGTATTGGTGGGCAGCCGCCTGCTGGCCATCGACGGCCGCTGGGAGGTGGTGGATGGCGTGCAGCACCTGATTGCCCGCCGGCTGCACGACCTGAGCGGGCTGCTGGGGCAGCTGGTGACGGGGGGGGCGCGGGATTATCACTGAGAACTGGCTTTCCCTTGCCAGTGTTTTCCTGTCAGGCAGAAAGGGGTACACCGATCAGCTTTGCCGAAGGTATGGCCCGGTTGATATCGGCTTGCGCACTGCGTATGGCGTCGGCCCTGTTACTGGCGCTTCGTGTGAATGCGAGTGCCAGGTGGCCGGGACGGCCGATGCCTATCAGGGCATCGTCACACCCGGCCTCGCCCAGACGCTCAACCAGGACATCGGGGTCACTGTCGTGTGGGGCAAGCTGATATTTCAGTGTGAAGGTGTATTCCATTGATGGATTCCGATGTCACGGCCAGTATGGCGGTGTCACCGCTGATGAGAAACTGACTCATCTGCCGAAGTAAAACTGACCCACCTGGGTGAAGATGGTGGCTTGGTCTCTGGTGCGTGAGTTCATGCACATGACCTGGTCCAGGGAAAAGGACCTGGATCACCGGGGGGCGTTGATGCGTGAAATCACGGCCACCTCATCCCTGGGTACATGATGAGGCGGGCCTGACCGTGCTGCGTTGACAGCACCCGGTGGGGGCATACCGGCGTTCATTGCAACCGGAACACGTCATCCAGTGTTCTGGCTGTGAGAATCTGCCGTGTCCAGTGTCTGAGCTCGTCCAGACTGGCGGTTGTGACTCGCTGGGAAACTGCCGCGTCCAGCGGGCCGAAGCGTTCGGCCAACAGTTCCATCAGTGTCTGCTGGCGACCATCGAGGCGGCCTTCTTCCTGGCCCTGTTGCCTGCCTTCGCGGACGAATCGTTCTTTCATGGCCATCATCTGCTTGCCCTCCTCGGCATACAGTTCTTTGTACAGCAGGTTGCCAGCTAGGTGGTGCTGAAGTGCCCGGGTCGGACTCATGTTTAACGGTGAAGATCAGTGCATCACCCCGTTCGTCGGTATCAGAGGCCAGATGGATACACGGTGCGCCATGTTGCCACGTTCATATATCCCTGCACTCATCCCCCCAGCAGCAACTCCCCGCTCTCCGCGTCCCTTGTCCGCTCCAGCGCCTGAACCACCGTGTCGGCCGCCACGCGGGCGGCGTTGTGCAGGGACATGCCGGCCAGCAGCCGTGCGGTGAGCGTGGCGGAGAACAGGTCGCCGGTGCCCTTCACCGTGCTGTCGATGCGCTGGTGGCGGAAGGACTCGGTGCCCTCGTGGGTGACGATGACCACCTGCAGTTCGTCGGGAGTGCAGTCGGCCTGGGCCGCGCTGGTCACCACCACCCATTCGGTGCCCGCGCCCAGCTGGGTGCGGGCGGCGGCCACCGTCTCGCGGAGGGTGTTGACGGGCATCTGGGTCAGGCAGGCCAGTTCGAAGCCGTTGGGGGTCATGCCGGTGGCGACCGGCAGCAGCTGGTGGCGGTAGGCATCGACCATGCCGTCGGCCACGTAGATGCCGCTGTCGTGATCGCCCATCACCGGGTCGATGACGATCTGCAGGTCGGGGTGCTGCTCCTTCAGGGCCGGCAGCCAGTGGGCCAGCATCCGGGCCTGGCTGGGGCCGCCGAGGTAGCCGACCAGCACCGCTCGCAGCACGTCCAGGGCGCCGCGGGCTTCGAGGTCGGCCAGATAGCCGGCAAACCAGTCGTCGGGGATGGCGCCGCCGTGGATGCTGGCATAGTGCGGCGTGTTGCTGAACAGCACCGTGGGCACGATGGCGGCTTCGAGACCGGCGCGCTGCAGCACGGGCCAGGCCACGTTGTTCCCTACCCGGCCGTAGACCACCATGGACTGCACCGACACCACGTCCAGTGCCAGAGGGCGAAGTGCGTCGTAATGGACGTGTTGACCTTCTTCGGTGTGCAGCGGATCCATGGTGGGTGCGGGATTGGGTTGCCGGGATGGCAAAGGTTATCAGTGTTGCGATGCAAAATGCAAAGGTGCAGTGTGGTGGTGCCGGGGCGGGGCGAGCTGCAGCGTGTCATGAACTCATATCTGTATCCGTGAAACGTCTTTGGGGCGTGCAACAGGGCGGCTGTGTCAATGGCTTCAGGGCACTGCCAAGCACAGTCATGCGCGCCCAAAGGGGGGCCATCCGGGCTGGCCCCGGGGGTGTTGTACAGAGGGAAAAAGCGCCGGTGGTGACGGGAAGTCGGTGGTGCGACGGGATGCAGGCGACCGGGGGCCGGCGCGGCGCTTTTCAGCTGGCCGGCCCGGGCCTTCAGCTGGCAGGGATTCGCCGCTGTGTCAGGCACAGAAGTGCGGTGACCAGCATCAGCAGGGCCAGCACATACCAGACGAGGTGCAGGCCGAACTCGCCGGTGGCGGTGGCGCCAAGCGCCAGCGGGCCGGCCGCGGCGCCCAGGAAGTGGGCGGTGATCAGCTGGGCGATGCCCGGGTTGGCCACGACCAGCTCGCCGTCGGGGTTGCCTTCTTCGAGGATCTTCACCGTGGCGCGGCCGGCATCGCTGCCATCGTCGAGCGGGCTCTCACCGGGCGTGCGGGGCTGGAAATTGACCAGCTCCTCGCCGCGCTCTTCCATCACCGGCATCTGGCCAAAGGGCGATTCGTCGACCGTGCCGGAGTCCGGTTCGGGGCTTGCCGGCTCATCCGTCTGCTCATCATCGGGGGGCACGCTGATGGTCTCCGGAAACTGGATATCGTCGACGCCGGTATCGGGCAGCCGGGCATGTCCCAGGGCATCGAAAAGCGGCGTCACGGTATCCGGCCCCCAGCTGGACGCGGCCTTCGGTGCAGCGGCAACCGGCGCCGGATCGGGGACGGCCGGGGTGGTATGGATGCCGGTGCCGTGGGTTTCGTCGGTGCGGGAGGCTTCGATGGGGGCTGCTTCAGCCCGGGGGGTTTGGGCCTGGGCACTTTCCGTTTCGGCCAGGGCGCTTTCCGTCAGCGGTGTTTCAGCCTGGACGCTTGCAGGCAGCAAGCTTTCAGCCAGGGAGGAGACTGCCTGGACTGCTTCGGTTCGGGCTGCTTCTTCCGCGGTTGCCTGGGTTGTCGGGGCCTCGTCTGTCACCTCCTGCGCCGCTGTGGCGAGCGAAGCCGGCTCCGTGGCACCGGTGGTTGAAGGGATGGACGAGGCCAGCTCGCCAGATGCCGCTTCCGGCGCAGGCGGAAGTTCTGCGCCGGTTGCCGGGGCTGCATGGCTGACTTCCGGGCCTGCGCTGCTGATCTCCGGATTTGTCCCGGTGATTGCCGGATCTGCCTCGCTGCTTTCGTGTTCTGCAGCGCTGGTGCCCTCCGGGCCCGCGGCATCGCTTGCGGTTTCTGCACCTCGGGTGTCCCAGCCTGCAGCCGTATTGGCTGCAGTATGGGTTTCGGATTCTGCCGCACCGGCTCTGGGGCCTGCGGCATGGGCTTCCGGACCTGCAGCGCTGCTTTCCGGACTTGTACCGGTGACTTCCGGATCTGCTCCGCTGGAATCCGGCGCTGCATCACTGGCTGCCGCTGCGCCGGTGATTGCCGGTTCGGCGGCGTTCTCTGACGAGGCGGCGGTGTCCGTGCTGCCGGAACCCGTATAGGAAGTCGTGTCCAGAACCGTGTCGCCCGTCAGGGGACCTGCGGACGGCTGGAACGGCGGGCGGGTGTGGCTGTGACGGCCGCCCGTGTGACCATGCTGGCTGCGGGCGGCATGGCGCAGGGCCGCCGGCAGGATGGCGGCGTCGGGGTCCGGCGGATATTCCGGGGCCAGCATCTGGATCAGTGTTTCGTGCAGGCCGAAGAGCCCGGCCCCAATGCCGGCGGCACCGATCCACAGGGTCAGACGGTGTTCGGCGCTGGCAAAGGGCAGCAGTCCGATGGCTACGGCCGCGCAGGCCAGCATCAGTGCCGGGGCCAGGGCTGGCCGGGTGGTCAGTGCGGTATCGGCACTGCGCACCTGATTGAGCCAGGTGACCAGACACAGGGCGCCCATGCCTGCACCGCCCATGCTGATCATCATCGGCGTCATGCCGTTGCGCGGCATGCCGAGCTGGTGGGCGTACAGCCCCAGCCACACCACACAGCAGGAAAAGGCCAGTCCGGCCATGGCGTCGATGATGGCCAGAACCCAGGGCGGGCGATGGTGGCTGTGCATGTCCAGCCGGCCGTCATCGATGCGGTCGCGGGGGTCGTCGGCCGGAATCCATACCCGGACCAGCAGGGCGAGGGCCAGCAGCATCGGCACCCACGTGGACAGCGAGGCAGCCCAGCTGCGATGCCCGGCCTGGGGCGGCAGCACGGCACCGGCCAGAATGGCCGCCAGTGGCATGCCCGCCTGGACCATCAGCATCATCCAGGGACGGGAGTCGGCATCGCTGTGCGCCACGGCGGCCAGACGGCTGGCTGGCTGGGCGAAGGCCAGGGCCACGCCGCCCAGGGCCATGCCCACACAGGCGGCGCCCAGCGTGGGAATGGCGGCCGTCAGCATCAGGCTGGCTGCCGTGATCAGAAAGGTGAGCACCAGAACCTGGCGCGGCCCCTTGCGCTGCACGTAGCCGCTCGTCCAGCCCGACAGCAGGGCGGCGGGCAGAAAGAAGCTGGTGGCAAGCCAGCCGAGCCGTGGCGGGGTGGGACCGAATTTTTCGGGCAGGGAGGCGCCCAGGGTGCCCACCGCAAAAAAGACCAGCCAGGGCATGGCGCGTGACAGCAGCAGCAGTATGCCCAGACCGGTACGCGACTGGGCGGCAACGGCTGGCTGATAATCCATTTCTCCCTGATTCATGTCACTCCTCATCGACAGACACCCTGGCAGGCGGATCGGGTATGCCTGCAGGGAGGCGGCATCAGAGAGGACTCGGCGTGCACCTGCACCGGTCTTCGTGTTGTTCTGGGGACACTGAATACCCTGCCCGTGACGATCCGGTACCGCATGCACCGCACGTGCGCTGCCATGCCGGTCCGGGCAGTGGTTTTTCCGGGGCCTGGCCGCCCATGGCGCAGCCAGACGCACCCGCATGTCCCTGTAGATGTCGCCCGCCCCAGAGCGTATGTCAACAGGGGCAAGAATATATTGCTGCCGTTTAACAACATGCTGCAATGATGCAGCGGTATGCACGTCACTGTTTCCGGCCTTTTCCGGGGCCTTTCCGGGGGATAATGAGAACCATCATGCCACGATGCTACCTGGTTTGTGCCCATCCGCCCCGTGCTGCGAGCCCGGTCTGTTCCGTGTTGGCCCCCTGTCCTGCCGGGTGCAGACCCTGATTTGCCCGATGCAGACCCTGATGGGGCGCGGCACAGGGGAAGATGCAGGCTGCAAGCGGGGGCGCTCCCGGCCCTCAGCCTGCATTCTGCGCGCCGGGCCCTGCCCTGCAGGCGTGCCCGGGCAGTCCGGAAACGGACGGGGGCGAACGATCTTCCCGGGTGTGGCAAACCGGGACAGGCAGATACATTTTGGATAGAAGAGATTGTCGAGATTACAAGGAGATATGTAATGGCTGAACACGAAAACGAATTTGTGGATGATGTAACCAGTGCCGGGCCGGGCATACAGAAACAGCGTCGCCGTGCGCTGGTGGCGGGCGCGACCCTGCTGGCCAGCGGCGCCCTGCCCGGCTGGGTGCGTGCCGCAGCCGAAGCGGCCGAAGGGGCGGCAGGCCCTGCGGGTACCGCGGAGGCGGCGGGCGCCGGGTCGTCCGCTGCCGCCGCAGGTGGCGCAGGCACCAGGGCCAGTACCCCGGCGGGTGGCACGGAAGACGGAGCAGGTAAGCCGGGCAGTCCGGCGGTGGTGGGGACGAAGAAGGTTCCTCGCCTGCTGCTGGCTGGGCCCTATGCCACGGTGTCTAACCCGCTGATCCGTATCGTCGAGGCTGGCCTGCTCAAGGACGTGGCGGAGAAAGTGGAGTTCATCACCTGGCGCACGCCCGACCAGCTGCGGGCCATGGCACTGAAGGGCGAGGCCGACTTCATGGCCATGCCCAGCAACCTGGCGGCCAATCTCTACAACCGCGGGGCGAAGGTGCAGCTGCTCAACATCGGTATCTGGGGCATTCTGTGGATGCTGGCCCGCCGGGACGGGCTGAAGACGCTGGCCGACTTCAAGGGTGAGGAGGTGGTGATGCCCTTCCGGGGTGACATGCCGGATGCGGTGTTCCGCCTGCTGTGCACCAAACAGGGCATCAATCCGGACAAGGATCTGACGTTGCGCTATGTGGCCTCACCGCTGGATGCGATGCAGCTGCTGATCACGCGCCGCGCCGACAATGCGCTGCTGGCCGATCCGGCCATTGCGGTGGGGCTGCGCAAGACGCAGTCGTTCCCGGTGAGTGCGATTGCGCCGACGCTGTACCGCAGTGTGAGCATTCAGGCCGAGTGGGGCCGGGTGTTCAATCGCGATCCGCATTTCCCGCAGGCGGGCATTGTGGCGCTGGGGGCGCAGCTGGGCAACAAATCGCTTGCGGCGGCGATGGAGGTGGCCTGTGTGGAGGCGCAGGCCTGGTGTGAGGCCAATCCGGATGCCTGCGGCGAGATGGTGGCAAAACGGATCGATGCGCTGACGCCGGAGGGGGTGGCGGATGCGGTGAAGGCCGATGATGCGAAGATCGTGGTGGGCAAGGAGGCGCGGCCGGAGCTGGAGTTCTTCTATCAGCAGCTTCTGGAGATGCAGCCGGGGCTGGTGGGGGGCAAGCTGCCTGACGATGGGTTCTATTTCGGGTGATCTCTTCCTGTGCACGGGGAGGTGCTGTTCTTCTGGAACAGAGGTTCCCGGCTTGAGCTGCAGTGTCTGGAATGCGTTCACCTATTGTGCCTGTGGGAGGAACACTGGGTAGCGCCGGGTAGAGGTGTTCTCGCTGTGCGGAAGACGACTTCGGGCGGGGCGGCCCGCGGACCGGTGGACTCCTGCGGCTCATACACTCACTGCGGTTTTGATGCCCACGACCTGCGTCGTGGTCAACAAACCCGCAGGCCTATAACACTTCCCGACAACCGGGCTGACG
>ERZ772967.617-NODE-617-length-27395-cov-4.188478_pt1 | contig 27395 bp, 22 predicted proteins | sample MGYA00511677_ERZ772967 | MGnify/ENA primary metagenome ERZ772967 (study PRJEB29015, sample SAMEA2737931) | human oral metagenome | biome: human oral; feature: human-associated habitat; material: dental | place: China | collected 2146 ...
CGCTTGGCATCGAGATTCTGATACCATACGTCGCTTGCCCACGACAGTCCGCCCTCGGTATAAATACTCCAAGTGCGGGTGCGCAGCTCGCTGCTTTGGTCTCGCGGCAGCTGTGTTCCGCTCCCGTCTGTGGCCTGCGCCTGCGCGCCGACGGCTACGGTTGCGGAGAACAGGACGCAGAGACCCACTCGTGCCCATCGGCCGCTGAGCGGCGGAATAAGCGGTTTCGTTCGCTTTCGCGCGCCTTTTCTCGCCGTGGCATCACTCAAGCCGGGCTTGGTGCTGCTCATCCGGCTGGTCGAAAATGTTCGTCTTTTGTTCATACTTGTTGCTTGAATTAAATTAAAAGAGTTGATGATATTGTCGTCTTGTCTCACATACCTTATTATAACAGGCCACCTGTGAAGAACCCCATGAGCCGTTGCCGGAGGATGCGGCGGGTCTGTTTTTCTGCTGCAAAATTAAAGGTGAGACGATGGGAGGGGACTATGCTAATCGGACAAAAAACTATGCTGATCGGACATTCTGCATTTGCCCCGATTATTCTAATCGGACATTTCAGGCTTATAACTTACTGATAATCATAAGAAACACATGAATAGTTTTACAACTTTTAAGAAATGGGGCTTTCGGGACTTCAAAGCAGGTCTTTTCGCATTTCATGATTGGTTTCGGAGCAGAAGACAATGAGCCGATAAAAGAAATATTTGGTGATTTATGGAAGTTTTCTCAGTGTCGTGTCGTGGATTATGGAACTTTTTCGTTATCTTTGCAGGCAGTTAAAACATCATGATGACATGGATGCAAGAAGACTGATAACCATCTTTTCCGACCAAAAGGAGGAACTGCTGTCACACGACCTGTCGCTGCTGTGCGACAGGATGGAGGAAAGACAGCTCTCGCCGTCGAGCAACCTTGCCCAGATTGTGACAGGTGTGCGGAGAAGCGGAAAATCCACCCTGTGCGAGAAGTTCATACGGCAGCAGGGAGTGGAATTTGCCTACGCCAACTTCGACGACGACCGACTGACAGGGCTGGAGACCGGCGATTTCGACCGCGTGCTCGACGCCTTGTACCAGATATACGGTGATTTCAAATATCTCTTCCTCGACGAGGTGCAGAACATCAAGGGCTGGCAGCTGTTCGCCAACCGGCTGCTTCGCCAGAAAGTGCACCTGTTCGTCACGGGCTCCAACTCCAAGCTGCTGAGCAGCGAGCTGACCACCCACCTGACGGGGCGACACAACAAGGTGGAGCTCTATCCGTTCTCGTTTGCCGAATATGCCACGATGCGCGGCGTGGAGCTTCGCTCCCTCTCCACCAAGTCCAAGGCCCTGCGCAAGAAAGCCCTGCATGAATACCTTACGGACGGAGGCTTTCCCGAACTGCTGAACGAGCGGAACAAACGGGGATACATAGAGGCGCTGCTCAACTCCATCATCAAGAACGACATTGCTCGGCGATTCCGCCTGCGGCACGTGGAGGTGCTCCGGCGGATGGCAACCTACCTTGCCGACAATTTCTGTCAGGAGTTCGTGGCTACGGACCTTGCCCGGATGTTCGGCGTATCGAACCATACCATAGAAAACTACTATTCCTATCTGAAGGAGGCATTCCTGCTTCTGGGCGTTCCCAAGTTTTCCTACAAGAGCTGGGAACGGGTACGAAACGAAAAAGTGTATGTCGTGGACGTGGCCTTCGTATCTGAGCGCAGCGGCACCTTCTCCACAGAGAACACGGGCTGGCGACTGGAGAATACGGTCTATGTGGAACTGCTCCGCCGCTACCGCCCTGAATATGCCGACGTGTTCTACTACCGTGACAAGCAATGGGAGGTGGACTTCGTCATCGCCAAGAGCGGCAAGGTGGAACAATTAGTGCAGGTGTCCTACGACATCAGTGCGGAGAAGACCCTGAACCGTGAAATCAACGCCCTGCTGAAAGCCGCCACGAAATTCCACTGCGAGAACCTGCTGCTCATCAACTTCGACGAAGACCGTGAGGTGGAGAAGAACGGATATACCATCCGTATGATTCCCGCCGCCGAATGGCTGACCAGACAATAAGCACGCCCATGAACAATCATAAAACATCACATTTATGCAGTACGATAAATATAACCTTAAAGCCACTTTACAACCTCACCATGAACCTTTTAACAGTTATGGAGGGGGGGGGGCTGCCGACTGATTTTAAGCGCGTTAGCGGCATTTATTTCAATCTTTTTCCTGCTCGTTTCGTGCGGGAAGAAGCCCGTATCATTCACCCCTGACGAACGCAAGATGGCGGACAGCATCGTGCGCTCCGCCCACGACATTGATTCGCTCGCCCTACTGCAAAAACGAATGGAAAGCGAGGGCGACAGGCTCGGCAGCATCATTGCCCTGCGGGAATGGGGCAAAGCATTGCGCAACAAGAGCCGCTTCGAGGAAGCTCTGAGCGTGCACAGCAAGAGGCAGCAGCAGGCGGAAGCCGTCGGCGATACGCTCGAGTGGGTGCAGGCGCTGAACAACATCGGCACCGACTACCGGCGGATGGGTGTGCTCGACGTGGCGCAGGAATATCATTACCGGGCATGGACACTCAGCGAGGAATGCGCCGACACCTCGTCCACTACCAGGAAAAACCGGGCCATATCGCTCAACGGACTGGGCAATATTTACATGACATTAGGCAATTACGAGCGTGCAGACAGCGCACTACGCATGGCACTGGAAGGTGAACGGCAGTTGCACAGCGCGTTGGGACAGGCCATCAACTACGCCAATCTCGGTTCCATCTTCGAGCATCGCGGACAAACAGACTCGGCCTAGGTGTATTACCTCAAGTCGATGGCACTCAACACAGAGGCGGGCAGCACACTCGGCATATCGCTCTGCCACACTTATTTCGGTTCGCTCTACGAAAAGGCGCGGCAATACGGCAAGGCGACCGAGGAATATGAAACCGCCTACCGGCTAATGCAGGAGTCCAAAGACGAATGGCATGCCCTGAACTCGCTCATTGCCCTTGCAGACATCTATCACACCACCGGCAACGACGCGAAGGAGATGGAATACCTGGGCAAGGCAAAAGCGATAGCCGAACGCATCAAGTCGCCGGAGCATCTGGCGGAAATCCATACCTTATATTACAAGCACTATAAACAGACGGGCGACTACCGTACGGCCTTGTCCTCTTACGAGCTGGCTATGGCCATGCAAGACAGTGTGCTGAACATGGAAAAGGTGAACCGCATCCAGAACACGAGCCTGAACATCGAGCGCAACCGGCAGGCGAGGGAGATGGGTGAGGCACGGCACAGGCTGGAACAGGAACGGACGGCGCGCTATGTCGGCTTTGGTGTTTTGGGGATTGTGCTGCTCGTCTTGTCAGGAGTGCTGACAATCGTACTTTATACCAACCGACTGCACCGCCGAAACCATCTGGCACTGAAAAGACTGTCGGCCTTACGCGAGAACTTCTTCACCAACATCACCCACGAATTCCGTACGCCGCTCACCGTGATACTCGGACTGAGCCATAACTTGCAAGATGCCGACACGGAAGCGGTCAGGGAGAACGCACGCACCATCGAGCGGCAGGGCAAGGGCTTGCTCACCCTCATCAACCAGCTCCTGGACATCTCGAAAATCAAGTCTTCCGTGGGCAATCCCGATTGGTATAACGGCAACATCACGGCGCATCTCACCATGATTATCGAGGCCTACCGCGACTATGCCCGCAGCCGGAATATCGACCTGCACTTCCTTGCCAGAGAGGCGGTGGAGATGGACTTCGTGCCCGACTATGTGAGCAAGGTAATGAACAACCTGCTCTCGAATGCCTTCAAGTTCACGCCCGAATACGGAAAGGTAAGCGTGTCGGTATGGCGCGAAGGCAACTGCCTGTTCTTGGATGTATCCGATACGGGCGAGGGAATAGACAAGGAAACAGTTTCCCATGTCTTCGAGCCTTTCTATCAGGCAGAGACCGAGGCGCGAAGCATCGGTACGGGCGTGGGGCTGGCACTCGTCAAGCAGATTATAGATGCAGTGGAAGGCTCCATCACGGTAGAGAGCACGGTAGGAAAAGGCACGACATTCCATATCCATGTGCCGATACACCATGACAGCAAGCGAAAAATGGACAGTACAATGATTGACAGCGCTCCGCTCCTGCCCGAAAATGAGGCAACGCCTGCCGACAGTGAGAACGACGACAACCAATGCCGTCTGCTTGTCATTGAGGACAACCACGACATCGCCGCCTATATCGGTTCGCTGTTTGCCGACCGTTACGCTGTCTCCTATGCCGCCAACGGCAAGGAAGGAATGGAAAAGGCGCTCGACCTGGTACCCGACCTCATCATCACCGACCTGATGATGCCCGGCATGGATGGTCTGGAAGTGTGCCGGCAGGTGCGTGGAAACGAAATCATCAACCACATTCCCATCATCGTCGTTACGGCGAAGATTACGGAGGAAGAACGAATCAAGGGATTGGAGGCAGGGGCCGATGCCTATATTTCCAAGCCGTTTAACGCCGACGAGCTGCGAACAAGAGTAGAAAAATTGCTTGACCGTCATCACCGTCTGCGTGACAAGTTCAGCAATATTGCTGATACGGACAAGGAGCAGAAGCTCACGGATGCTGAGCGACGCTTCCTTGCCAAGGCGGTGGATTTCATCTACCATCTCTTGGACAAACGGCACTTGGATGTGAACACGCTGGCAGAGAAACTCTACATGAGCCCACGCCAGCTGCACCGGAAACTCGTTGCCATTACAGGCGACTCCCCCGCCACGTACATGTTGAAGATAAAGATGCAGAAGGCACGAAACCTGCTGGAGACCAAACCCGGACTTACGATTGAGGACATCGCCGAGCATTGCGGTTTCGAGCATACGCCCAATTTCTATAGTGCCTTCAAGAAGACGTACGGCGTCACGCCTATGGATTATCGCAGAGGAATCGGCTTTTGAGGACACATAAGCCACGGGTAACAGCATATTATATTCTACCGAACGGACATGTTCACACACATGTCCCATTCGGTATTTTCTTTTTTATAATGCCACTTCTATCCATATCGACGCCACAAGTACGCAGTTATCTCAAACCTGTAATACACACAGTTTCTTTGGTTTACCTTTATCCATACACCGCTGTTGGTGTCATTAAATACATAGTAATATAGTAATATGGAACAAATAAGAATGAATTTAATTCAGGCCTTCAGCCCTCCGAACAAGGTCCGGATGTCGATACCCCACCCTTACGGGATGGGGCTGAAATAATTCGGGCTCCCGGCCCTTTCGGGTAATGGGTATGCGCATTACACGTCGAATCATGTACCCGGCATGACAATTCACCATTGACAATTAACCTGTCGTACATTCGTATCCATTATTAATTATATGTCGAGAGGATATCAGAAAATGCTAAAGTCTTGCGGCTTGATTACCATGCCGAGACGAACGACGCTTTTGAATCTGTCGTAATCCAGCAGATTCTCACCGTATCCGTTATAATACTGGAGAAACAGATACTGGTTTTCATTCTTATGCAATTTATAGCTAAGTTCCCATTGCGTATTGAAGCTAAAGGATTTGTTACGCCACGTAGCAAGTATTCCGGCTTGAATCCGTCGGTTACTTGTACGGTAACTGAGTCCGAAGTGTCCCAAACCGTTATATCGGAGAATATCCCGGTTGTTCTCACCATCGATAATCGGTATCCAGGCTTTGAGCTGTAATTCCACATGCGGACTGGCCATCAAACTTCCGCTAAGCGATACTTTGTTCCAGCTACGCGAGGCTTCTCGATCTTTTCCGTTCGATTCGTGTTCAAGCATCAAAAAAGCCTTTCCGATATATCTATTCTGATAAACAATCAGGTGTCCGATTCCAATGCCTGGATTGAAGTTCATATCACGTATCGGCAGAGATTCTTCCAATACATTCCAAACCGTCTTTTGCGTAAACTGAAGAAACAAATAAGTGTCGAACGGCAATTTGCTTTTGGTCAGACGCTGGATCACGCTGATTTGAAATTTCACATTCGAGTTATCTGCTTTAATCTTCTGACCGACAGGGATGCCACCGATAAAATAATTATCCTTAAACACCCCGAAATACGGGCCATTTTCAATCATCGCACGCACACTGTCGGCATTATAATTCGTTCGTGTCGCCTCGATCCTCTCCCTGAGGACCGTTCGGAAACTGTCGATACGGCTCAACGCGCCCTCCCTTCCCGAAGGCTGCTGCGCATAGAGAGAACAATAACTTAACAACAAAAAGACAAATGAATAAAAAAATCTCATTTCCCAAGTACTTTGTTCTTAGGGGGTGTTGCGATAAATTCTTTCAGGTAAAGCGGTTCAAAATACGCCGTGTCGACCAATCTCTTCTCAAGGAAAGCCTCCTCGGCCAGTGGCACCATCGCTGCAGCCAATGGATAAATCTCGTCAAGAAAGACCGTATTTTCCGATGTAAGAACGGGCTGGCACTTCGTCGCACCATCGCCAAAGAAGCAGATGCGTCGCGTCTCCCGCCATGAGGCGTAACTTTCGGGTGTAATGATCTCTGCCCTTGTTTCCCGCACAAGTTGTAAACGGGCATTGTAAAGCGCCGAATAGACTTCCATTCGTCGGGCGTCCATCATAGCGCAATACAGGCAATCGGTGTCTCCGTGTTTTCGGATGGCTTCCGAAGCGAGCAACTCCAGGGTCGGCACGGCAATCAGGGGAACACCTGCTCCCACACATAATCCTTTGGCCAACGAAATGCCAATGCGCAATCCGGTGTAAGAACCCGGACCGGCGCTGACGGCTACCGCATCAAGCGCTCCCTTTGCCATGAGCAGGGCTTCTTCGACAAACAGACCTGCCAAAGACGCATGCGAAGGCCCTTCAAACGATACTTTCTCAAAAACGATTCCCCCTCCTTCGGATAAAGCGACGGAGCAAACCTTAGTCGATGTCTCGATATGTAATATTCTCATTTCTTGATCATGATTTTCGGACAACAAAGGTATCATAAAATCGAAAATGATGTACCCAACGAGTAAAAATACATACGGGCAGATTGCGAATTCTTCCTCCTGTCAAATCATTATCGGTTTACCGGCCAACAACCGCCATTTTGTCATATTCTTACCAGTGGCATTTTATTTGTCGTTTGTTTGAAGACGACAAGATAAACAGTCGAAAAACAAAAAAGAAGGAGGAAAAACAAATGAATCTGAATAATTTTACAATCAAATCACAGGAAGCGGTGCAAAAGGCGGTCGAGTTGGTCAGGATGCAGAACCGGCAAAGTATCGAAGCCACAGACCTGTTAAAAGCCGTTATTCTGACAGGAGAAAGTATGATGCAGTTTCTGTTTCAGAAGTTGGGCATCCATGCTGCGGGCTTAAATCAGCTGTTAGATCGTAAACTCGAGTCGTATCCGAAAGTGACGGGAGGCGAGCCTTATCTGAGTCGTGAAGCCAACGCGGTGCTGCAAAAGGCCGTCGATTACTGTGGGAAGATGGGCGATCAGTATGTTTCGCTCGAACATATTATACTGGCGCTGCTTACGGAACAAAGCGATGCATCGCAGATGCTCAAAGATGCTGGCATGACCGAGAAGGATTTGCGTACCGCCATCGAAGAATTAAGGAAAGGCAACAAAGTGACAAGTCAGTCGGCCGAAGATACCTACGATTCGCTGAGCAAATACGCTATCAACCTCAACGAACGGGCACGGTCGGGCAAGCTTGATCCGGTGATCGGGCGCGATGAAGAGATTCGCCGCGTGTTACAGATACTAAGTCGCCGCACCAAAAATAATCCAATCCTGATCGGTGAGCCGGGAGTCGGTAAGACGGCGATTGCCGAAGGATTGGCACACCGTATCGTACGGGGCGACGTGCCGGAAAACCTGAAGAGCAAACAAATCTTCTCGCTCGACATGGGTGCTCTGATTGCAGGAGCGAAATACAAGGGAGAATTCGAAGAACGTCTGAAAGCGGTGGTCAACGAAGTCAGCCGGTCGGACGGACAGATTATTCTGTTTATCGACGAGATTCACACGCTGGTCGGCGCGGGAAAAAGCGAAGGCGCGATGGACGCGGCCAATATCCTCAAACCGGCGTTGGCACGTGGAGAACTGCGTGCGATTGGTGCGACGACACTCGACGAGTACCGGAAATATTTTGAGAAAGACAAAGCATTAGAACGTCGTTTCCAAACAGTGATGGTCGACGAGCCGGACGAGGCCGACACGATCTCGATCTTACGAGGCTTGAAGGAGAAATACGAAAATCATCACAAGATACGTATCAAGGACGATGCGATCATTGCAGCCGTACAGCTTTCGAGCCGTTACATCACCGACCGATTCTTGCCAGACAAGGCCATCGACCTGATGGACGAAGCGGCGGCACGTCTGCGGATGCAGGTCGATTCGGTGCCCGAGTCGCTCGACGAAGTATCGCGTCGTATCGCTCAGCTCGAGATCGAACGCGAAGCGATCAAACGTGAAGATGACAAAGCTAAACTCGAGCAATTAAGCAAAGAGATCGCCGACCTGAAGGAAGACGAGAAAAAGCAGCTGGCTCGCTGGCAAAGCGAAAAGAATCTGATCGACCGGATTCAGCAGAACAAGATCGACGTCGAGTCGCTGAAATATGAGGCTGAGCGTGCCGAGCGCGAAGGCGATTACGGGAAGGTGGCCGAGATACGCTACGGTAAGATCAAAGCCAAGGAAGAAGAGAACGCAGCTATCCAGACGCAACTGCGCGAGATGCAGGGTGGAACGGCGATGATCAAGGAGGAGGTAGACAGCGAAGATATCGCCGACGTCGTGTCGCGCTGGACGGGCATCCCCGTCAGCAAGATGATGCAGAGCGAGCGCGACAAGCTGTTGCACCTTGAAGACGAGCTGCATCGACGTGTCATCGGGCAGGACGAAGCGATTCGCGCCATTGCCGACGCCGTACGTCGCAGTCGCGCAGGGCTGCAAGACCCGAAGCGCCCCATCGGCTCATTCATCTTTCTCGGCACGACAGGAGTAGGAAAGACCGAGTTGGCCAAAGCGCTGGCCGAATATCTGTTCGACGACGAGAACATGATGACGCGCATCGACATGAGCGAATATCAGGAGAAGTTCAGCGCCACCCGGCTGGTCGGAGCGCCTCCGGGATACGTCGGCTACGATGAGGGCGGACAACTGACCGAAGCCATCCGACGTAAACCGTACTCGGTCGTGCTGTTCGATGAGATCGAGAAGGCTCATCCGGATGTGTTCAATGTGTTGCTTCAAGTGCTTGACGACGGCCGACTGACCGACAACAAAGGACGAACCGTGAATTTCAAGAACACGATCATCATCATGACGAGCAATATGGGTTCGTCGCTGATACGTGAAAATTTCGAGCGGATGACGGCCGCCAACCGTCCGCAGGTGATTGCCGAGACGAAGACGCAGGTGCTCGACTTGCTGAAGAAAAGCATCCGTCCCGAGTTCTTGAACCGTATCGACGAGGTCATCATGTTCACGCCTCTGGACGAGTCGGAAATCCGCCGGATCGTCGATCTGCAGCTGAAAAATGTACAGAAGATGCTGGCCGCAAACGGCATCGCCTTGCAATTTACCGATCAGGCAGTGACATATCTGGCCGAAAAAGGGTATGATCCGCAGTTCGGTGCGCGACCCGTCAAACGAGTCATCCAAGACCTCGTGCTTAACAGGCTGTCGAAAGAGATTCTTGGCGGCAAGATCCATCGCGAGCGTCCGGTTGTGGTCGGATTCGATGGCGGTGAATTGCATTTCAAAAATTAAACACATCTCTGCCGCGGAAACCGGGGTTCCCGGGGCAGAGTTCTTAAATTTATACCATAAATATAACTTCGCATAAGTTATATTTTGTAAAAACAAATAAAAAAGATATATTCTCTTTTTCTGTTTCCCTTCTGCGGTATTGCAGGAATAAACGCCCAGAAAACAGAAAAGACCGAACGCCTCGGCGTTCGTCCCTTGGGCCTCGGGCGGGCTAACCCTTTCGGGGCATTGAGTTGTTGAGACGTTGAGGTGTTGAGGTGTTTAATTGTTGAGCTGTTGAGATGTTTAATTGTTGAGCTGTTGAGCTGTTGAGATGTTTAATTGTTGAGGTGTTGAGCTGTTGAGATGTTTAATTGTTGAGCTGTTGAGGTGTTGCGTTGTTGAATTGTTGAGGTGTTTAGCTGCCCGCTGTAAAAGCCCTGAAAGGGCGCGTTAATTCAGCCCAATGTGCAGCGAAGCGAAGCGTTGGGAAAAAAGGCGTCCCTCCCCCTCGGCGGAGGGCTGAAAGCCTGACGTAATTCAATTGTCAATGGTCAATGGTTATGCCGGGTACACGGTATCCGAACGCAAATTTCGCAAATGGCGCAAATCAACGCAAATAACCGCGTTTGTCATTCCGAACACCTCCTCTTGTCATTCCGAACGCAGTGAGGAATCTCACCCCGGAAAAGAAAGGAGATTCTTCGCTTACGCTCTGAATGACAAAGGATCGAACGCAGAGGAACATCCCCCCCCAGTTTTTTATCCTTGTATTAATCCGCAATCCGAGTGATCGATTTGACATTCTTGACTTTCGAAAGGGTCACACACAGTTTCTGAATATCCTCCACATTGTGTACCATCATCTTGATTTTCCCTTCGAAGACCCCGTCTTTGGCTTCGATGGATAATTTCTGAATATACACATTGAAATCGTTCGAAATGGTTTTCGTAATCGTGTTCAGAACTCCGATAGAGTCGATTCCTTTGACTTCGAGGGTTGCTTCGAACGAGGTATTGATATGGTTGCTCCATACCGTGGAGAGAATCCGTTCGCCGAAACTGCTTTTCAGTCGTGTCGCAATCGGGCATGATATTTTGTGTACGACCACGCTCCCGTCATCATTGATAAATCCCAATGCTTCATCTCCGGGAATCGGTTTACAACAACTGGCTACGACATAGTTCCGATCGAATTTGTTTTCGCTGAGCACATACGCCTTTTTTCGGTCGTACTGCGCGATTTTTTTCTTACTGCTTTCGGGTTGAATCGGAAACTGTATTTCCTTCTTCTTCCCTACCCGAAGCGCCTGTTTCAGGTATTTGAAGAGTACATTGTCCGTCTTCTCCTGAATCAGTTTTTTGAGGTTGTCTGAAAGAGGCATATCATCTTTCTCAATCGCGTAGCAAAAATCTTCACGTGACGAAAATCCGTAATAGATCGCCACCTTGTCCATCCGTGAGGCGGTAGGCTCAATACCGGATTTTTTAAACGCTTCCAGCAGTTTACGTTCACCTTCTCTGACAGCTTCCCGACGTACGCGTTTGAGATAAGCTTCGATTTTTGTTCGCGCCTTGGCCGTCACGACATAGTTCAGCCATTCGGGAGCCGGCTTCTGCGAACGGGATGTCAGAATTTCCACTTGATCTCCGCTCGATAGCGGATGGCTCAATGGCACAAGCCGGTGATTCACCTTCGCTCCGATGCAACTATTTCCAATATTGGTATGCAGGGTATATGCAAAATCAAGCGCTGTCGATCCCTGAGGAAGGGTTTTGATATCTCCTTTCGGAGTAAAAACAAAAATTTCGGATGAAAAAAGATTCATCTTGACTGTATCCAGGAAGTCGAGCGAATTGGGATTCGGACTTTCCAGAATTTCGGTAATTGTAGCCAGCCATTTATCCAGCTCCGTATCTTCTTCGATGTGCTTTTCCTTGTACTTCCAGTGAGCCGCAAAGCCTTTCTCCGCAATGTCATCCATTCGGCGACTGCGAATCTGTATTTCGATCCATTGTCCGTCAGGCCCCATCACCGTTACATGAAGCGCCTGATAGCCATTTGATTTTGGTCTGCTTACCCAATCGCGGAGTCGGTCGGGACGAATACGGTAAACATCCGTAATGGCCGAATAGATATCCCAGCAAAGATTCTTTTCATCCACCCCTTCTTTAGGCTCGAAAATAATACGAACGGCAAAGAGATCGTAAATATCTTCGAAAGGGATATTCTTCGAGACCATCTTGTTCCAGATCGAATAGGCCGATTTGACACGGGCACGCATCTCATACGTCAGTCCCATAGCCTGCAACTTCTGATCTACCGGTTTGGCAAATTTCTCGAACAGACGCTGACGAGCTGCTTCGGTAGCTTTGAGCTTCTGGTTGATGGTTTCGTATTCCTGAGGATGTTCGTATTTGAAGCTAAGGTCTTCGAATTCCGTTTTGATCGCGAACAGTCCCAGCCGATGTGCTAATGGAGCATATAAAAACAGGGTTTCCCCGGCAATCTTATACTGCTTAGCCGGGAGCATGGAGCTAAGTGTTCGCATGTTGTGCAGGCGGTCGGCCATCTTGATCAGGATCACGCGGATGTCGCTGCTCATCGTGAGCAGCAATTTACGGAAGTTCTCGGCTTGAGCCGATGCTTGCTCATCGAAGATGACCCCGCTGATCTTGGTCAGACCATCCACGATCTGCGCAATTTTATCATCGAACATATTGCGAATGTCTTCGACCGTATATTCCGTATCTTCAACCACATCATGCAACAAGGCGGAACAAATCGAAGTAGAGCCAAGCCCCATTTCATTGCATACGATGCGAGCTACCGCCAGAGGGTGCATGATATAAGGTTCGCCCGAACGGCGTCTTACGCCCTTGTGTGCCTGATGGGCAAAATTAAAAGCTTTGGTGATACGTTCAATCTTCCGCCGGTGATTCGTATGAAAATAATCGTCGAGCAGGCGGTTGAATTCTTCTTGCACCATTTGCTCCTCCGCAACGAGCAGCTCTTCTTGTGTATTCATGTTTTTTCTTTTATCACCCTACCGGTATTTTTAAGATCTGACCGGCATGAATTGTTGAGTTTTTCAATCGGTTCGCTGATTGGATTTGTGTAACCGTGACTCCCGGATATTTCCGGGCAATCTTCATAAGAGAATCTCCGGACCTTACCTTATACGACACATATCCTTTCTGACTCTTCATTGACCTTTTCTGCGTTTGAGGCTTGGCGGTTGATGATGACGAAGCGGTCGTCTGAGAGCCCGTCGATACGGTTGCCGCTAAATTGCTGATTTCCTGCTGTGTTTCGGTTCCATAACGGACCCCTCCGTTATCAACGTGAATGACCAGCCGTTTTCCGTGTGGCACCCGATTAGATTTCAACCGATTCCATTTACGAATGTTTTGGGCGGTGACCCCATACCGATTCGCAATAATATAAAGATTTTCACCAGACTCTACGGTATGTTTGATGATTTCCTGCGTTGAATTAACCACTTCGTTTGCTGCAGCAGACGGTTCACCTCCCGACAAGTTATTTCCCAAAAGCTCTTCCGCTCGATGAAGATTGATCGTATCCTGGTGATCAAGATAAGCATACGTGGCCTGCACCGGTAGTTTCAGTACGGAAGGCCTGATGTTGCCCGGAATGATCTCGCGTTTATACTGTGGGTTAAAAGTCTTCAGAAGTTCCATGTCTACTTTCAGAAGATCGGAGACCTGCTGCAGGTGTAGCATTTTTCGAACCATGACCGTGTCTGAAGCAACAGATAGGCTCGTCTGCATCGGACAGAGGTTATGCTCGCAATGATACGTCATAATATACGTTGCAGCAATAAAAAGAGGCACGTAGGAGCGTGTTTCTTTCGGCAAATAAGGAAAGATATCCCAAAAATTCGTTCGTCCCCCGGCACGCCGGATCGCTTTGTTTACGTTACCGGGGCCACAATTATAGGAAGCGAGCACCAAATGCCAGTCGCCGAAAGTTGCATACATATCTTTAAAGTAGCGACAAGCCGCATGTGTGGAAGCATAGGGGTCTAACCGCTCGTCAATCAAACTATTGATTTCCAATCCATAAAGTTTCCCGGTGGGAAGCATAAACTGCCAGAGACCGGCGGCTCCGACCCTCGACAAAGCCCGTGGATTGAGTGCGCTCTCGACAACAGCCAGATATTTCAATTCGAGCGGTAAATGGTACTGATCTAAGATTTGTTCAAAAATCGGGAAATACAAATCCGCCATCCCCATCATGTATCGTACCAGATCGCGACGACGATCGGCATACAAGCTGATGCAGTTACGCACCACCGGATTATAATCGAGTGGAATGATACTGGGAATACGGGCTAAGCGGTCACGGTAAGTTTCATCGGCGAAATAAACGTTTTCATTGTCATCCAGACAATGCCTCTCCGTCTGTGAAAAATACTGGGCATGCCAGCTCTGAAGCAAGGTTTTCACATTTTCGTCCATTACTTCAGGTATCAGTCCGATAGCTTCATACGCCGAGTCAGTCGATAAAACGGAATAGCTTGTCATATCCGGACGGATACCGTTACGGTCGTCTTGGGCTGAAATAGCCGGCACCGCCAAACTGCCTATCCACAGAGCAAAAAAAATCTTCTTCATATCATTAAAATTTTATACTACAATTGAGTCCGTACAGTTGCGGACTGTAATTTGTACACGGTACCACAACAGGTTCGAGATGCAAAGACAGATCGCTCGATATATCGAAGTCGAACAATTGAGCATCAACATAAGAATCTGCAATACAAAGAAAATACCACGCAACAGTAAGAATAATACTCAAATCGCGATAACGACGGTAATAGTCTTTTCCGCTTTTCAGATTACTTCTGAAGTTCGCATTTGAGATATAATCTTTCGGATCTCTACCTGCCGGCACAAAATTCTGCCAGCTCGAATGCCACGTATCGGGTTTCGCCGGATTATCCGTGACGATATGCAGATAGGCTTCCGAATAGTCCCGATAGTTTTTGTTATTCCACGTCACGGCATAAATGAATCCCATGAATCCTCCATACACAAGAGGTAATTTCCAGTATTTCCGGTTATAAATCTGCCCCAATCCGGGGAAGATAGCCGAATAAACAACTGCTTTTTTCGGATTGGGTTTAAACGAAGCAGGTGTATGGCTCATGCTCACAGTGTCTGTCCCTATCCACGGCTTTATGGTTACGTTTGCCGGTATACGGATCGTATCTTCTGCTGCCGTGATCACTTCCTGCGCTTTTCCTTCCGCAGAAAAGCCTGTCCAACCCACGACACACAACCAAATACCGATCATTTTCCTACACCGATCCTTCATGAGAAGCCTTCCTCTTTGATTTATCTTTCTTTCATGCGGTCTAAAAGTCTCATGATATCTTCCAGTTCTCCTTCCGACTGGAACGGTATCGTGATCTTTCCTTTCCCATTTTCTTCGTTGTAGGTCAGCTTTACTTTCGTTTGAAAGAACGATGAAAGATGCTCCTTGAGGATTTTAAATTCTTCCGGCAAAATTTTGCGGGAAGGTTGTGGTGAGGTTGCTTCCTGAAGCTTCACGTCTTCTCCGGTCGAAGCATTTCGCGCCAGCTCTTCTACATTTCTGACCGATAATCCTTGTGTGATGATCTGTTCATAGAGCGCCAGCTGGACTTCGGGATCATCGATTGAAATCATGGCGCGTGCATGTCCCATATCAATGCGTTTATCTTTCAACCCGACTTGTATCTCTGCCGGAAGTTTCAAGAGGCGCAGGTAATTGGCAATCGTTGTTCGTTTTTTTCCGACACGTTCGCTCAGCTCTGCCTGTGTGAAGCCGTTCGAATCGATCAGTTTCTGATAAGCCAGTGCCGTTTCGATCGCATTTAAGTCTTCACGTTGTATGTTCTCGATCAGGGCGATTTCCGCGATATTTTCATCGGCTGCGGTTTTAATGTACGCCGGTATTTTTTCGAGTCCTGCTTTAACGGCTGCGCGATAACGGCGTTCACCGGCAATGATCAGGTATTTACCCGAGCCGGTATCTTTCAGAATAATCGGCTGAATGACGCCATAAGTACGGATAGACTGAGCAAGTTCGTTCAGCGTATCCTCCTCGAAGATCGAACGGGGTTGATCCGGATTCGGTTCAATCTGGGTCAGTTCAATTTCGCTGATCGATGAAGAGCCGCTCGTTGTCACTTCATCCGGTGGAGTAAGAAGGGCCTCCAGTCCGCGTCCCAATCTGTTTTTATTCGGTTTGGCCATCTGTTATTTGTTTTTTTCAATGATTTCCTGTGCCAGTTGCATATGATTGGTCGTCCCTTTCGAGTCCGCATCATAAAGCAAAATAGGACTTCCGAAGCTCGACGCTTCCACCAATTTCACATTCCTCTGAATGACCGTTTTGAATACCAAATCCTGGAACGGGCGTTTCACCTCTTCATAAATCTGGTTAGCCACCCTCAGGCGCGAGTCGTACATGGTAATCAGAAAACCTTCGATTTCCAACGCCGGATTTAGTTTCGACTTGATAATCTTAATCGTGTTCAGCAATTTGCTGATCCCTTCCAGCGCAAAATATTCACACTGAACGGGGATAATCACCGAGTCGGCAGCCGTAAGTGCATTCACCGTAATCAGCCCCAATGACGGAGAACAGTCGATCAAAATATAGTCGTATGCACTTTTTAATGGCTCGATGATCCGCTTTAAGATTTGCTCTCGCTGCTCCATATTCAGCATTTCGATTTCTGCCCCGACCAGATCGATATGTGACGGAAACACGTCCAATCCTTCCAATTCGGTCTTTACGATTGCCTTTTGCGGTTCTTCACCATTGATAAGACATTCGTAAAGAGAACAGTCCAGATTTTTGATATCAATACCTAATCCTGAAGAAGCGTTAGCCTGCGGGTCGGCATCGACTACCAGCACTTTCTTCTCTAAAGCCGCTAATGATGCAGACAGATTAATCGTCGTGGTGGTCTTCCCAACACCGCCTTTCTGATTTGCTAATGCGATAATTTTTCCCATAGTGTTTTTTTGTTTTTATTACAATCGCGCATATTTTATTATCGTTTTTATCCCTGCTATTGTAACTTGCAAAGGTATGGATTTTTTTTTATTTTCACTTTGCCGTTGTTTTGTCTTCTCGGGCCAGTCCGGTAAAATTCCTTTCAGATAATTAAAAAACAGGATATTGTAGGTTATGGTGGCGCCCTATGCCCTTCCTTGTCAGGATTACACGGAAGGCCATTCCAGAAAGCATCCAGACCCGGGGGCATACAACAGCCACACACAAAGGAGGATTTATAAACGACTCAATTCTTCTCTGTCTTTGAACCAATGTAACGAATGGCTTCTTCGATGATGGTATCTTTCCCTTTCTCCATATCTTCCTTTTTCATATCCACTTTGATGTCCGGATCGATGCCGTTTTCGGTATGTTGTTTGTCGGCATCGAGTATCGGAGAGGCTGAAAAGCGTACCGTCCATCCGTTAGGAAGTTCGGAGTGAAAGGGGAGTCCGCTTCCTCCTCCTGTCCGGTCTCCCATAATAGTCACCTGATCAAGGAGTCGCATTTTGTTCACGAAGTCGTTCGTCGCACTGTAGCTGTGCCGGTTTGTAAGCACCACGACCGGGCGCATCCAGCGAAGGTGGTTCGAGGGCTTCAGTTCGATCGGGTACGGTTCGGAAAAAGCGTCATGTGCAGGTCCCGTCTTATGGAGGATGTATCCCGCTACGATTTTCTTTTTCAGAAAGCGGGATGCAATGCGATCGGAATTAGTCAGTGAGCCGCCACCGTTATCACGTACATCAATGATCAATCCTTTACATTTTCGGAAAGCAAAGAACACTTCGTCCAGATTCTTCTCTCCGACACTGTTCGAGAAACTTCCGTAGTATATATAGCCGATTTTCGTTTCCGGTAATTCCAGGTATTTCATCCCTCCGGCAATAGAATAACGGGTACCAAGGTAATTCTTTTGTATTTCCCGATTAAAGTTGGCCGGATAATCTTCGTACCAAGACCAGTAACGAGCGATATTAAACGGCGATACAAGGTTCGTATGTCCGTCTTTCAGTTCGGACAGCATGTTCCCCAACAAATCGAACAATTGGTATCGATCTATCGTATCCGTTACCTGAGGACTATACTTTCGATATACCTTTTTCCAATCTACATCTTTATATTCGAAAAAACAATAATGCTCGTCCATAATGGTCCAGAGCGCTTCGAAGTTGGTACGCGCATCCATCGTATAATTATCAGCCTTCTCACAAGATGAAAACAGGATTACCACGAAGAATAAGAGACCTTTCAAATAATATTTCATCTCTCAATAATATGCGCTTTGATACAACTGCGTTTTTCGAAGACGCTTACCGCCCAACGAAATCCATTCCTTCACCATCCCAACCATGAAACTGTGTGACCCGTAATCTACTCGAATACCATTCACTTTCGTCTGATAAAGATCATTCAGATAGCCAAGACGAACCGTCCAGTTTCCGACAGGCAGATCGACGGTCAGGTAGTTGCGGAAGGCCCACTTATTGTGCAAAGAAAAGCATTGAATAACGCCATCCGAATTGCCGACACCGAATATCTCGTAATACGACTGTCCGTAATGCGGCGAGAAAAGCGCCCCTGCTATCGGGAGCGCCGTCTGGTAACGTACCGTCAACGGGTAATGGTGCAGACGGAAGGTATAAATGACTGCAGCGGAAAGACGCATATCCAGATCGACGTGTAATGCTGCCGGGTTGTTGCCGTTTTGCATATTATAAACAAAACCGAGCATGGCACCGGCCGCGCCTCCCGCCAGAATTTTCAGATCGGGAGTCGCACGGAAATGATAATGCAATCCGTAAGCATAATCGATGAACCCCGCATAAGTGCGGCTTGTTCCTGCAGGATGACTCACCGTCAACCCATCGAGGTGAAGTGTTTGCTGTCGAGAGATACGCGGACGTATCAGCTTCATCCGTTCGTTCAACACGTTTATCCCCCACCCATTATACTTAACGGCCGAGAGGTAGGTATTCTTGATCTTATATCCTCCGCAACCGATCAGTGTCGCCTCATTCACAGAGCGATGCGGCTCGTTATCCTGTGCATGCAGTGCAAGGGTGAATACCGAAAAACAAAAAAAACAAACAGTCTTCTTCATACATTTATCGTTCTGTTTTTCTATACATCAAAGAGGTTCATCTGTTGTTCCTCACGTTCTTCCGGTTCTTCATCGTGCACGCTCACCGGTCTGTTGTCTTCCTCTTCAGGAGCAAAATGCATCGGTTCCAGTTTATTGACCGTCTCTATCTGATAGGTACTGATACGTTTCCCTCTCGCCTTGACACTCTTGACGCCGATAAACGATTCGGCATCGACTGTCAGCGGTTCACGGAAGCTGTCGTGCCCGCCGAAAAGCACTTCGATGCGGGGATACGCTTCGTCGGTAAGTAAATAGAGGCGGTGCTCCGGGTTCTCTCCCATCAAGTTTTGTCGCTTCCCGCCGGCATCAAGCTGAAAACGCTTGAGATAAACGTATTTCTGGTCGGCATCATAGAGCACGGCCGTCCATATCTTACGGCTGTCGTACCGTTCGATTAAAAGAACATTTTCTTCATAATGATTGCTCAGATCGAAGTCGGTCGTATAAAACTCACCGCTGCGGAGCACGACCAGAATCTGGTCATCGCTCTGAAATTCTCCTAGCTCTTCGCCACGCCCATCGTAATTGAGACGTAACACATCACGATCAAACCATACTTGACGGCCGCCAAGGGTAGAGCTACCTTTTTGCTTTAAGGTAATTTTATGGATCTCGGCTTTCGTCAAAAGATTTCCCATCGAGGCACGGCCTTTGATCAAAATCTCACTGAAATCTTTCTCAAAAACGAGGGTCTTCTGACGTAATTTGGGTTTAAGGACAATCTTTACCGTCTCGGCTTCTCCGTTTGGGTTGGCACTGAAATAAAGGATACGTGATCCTTCCACGCCCCTCGTTACCGTATATTCTTTATCGCGCGTGATGCCTGTAACGGCAAATCGTTTAATGAAGTTGCGCCCCATCTTTCCGTCACGGTAGATGACGTTGTAAATCGTACGGTTATCGTTCCGTTTAAAGACATTGACATAAATAACGCCTTTGCCGACAAAGATTTTGTCACTTACGCGTATGACCTTGTACGTGCCGTCTCGATAAAACAGAATGAGATCGTCGATGTCGGAACAATTGCAAACAAATTCGTCCTTTTTCAAGCTTGTACCGATAAATCCTTCATTGCGGTCAATATACAGCTTCTCATTGGCTTCAACGACTTTCGTCGCCTCGATTGTATCGAAGCTGCGGATTTCCGTACGTCGCGGATAGGCAGATCCGTATTTTTCCTTCAGTAACGAGAACCACGCGACGGTATGACCGACCATATTGGCCAGATGCTGCTCAACTTGCGCAAGGTCCTTCTTCAGCTGGGCGATTAGTTTTTCGTTTTTGTCAGCATTAAACTTCAGGATGCGTCCCATTTTGATCTCCATCAGTCGAAGGATATCGTCGGGCGTGACGTCACGGATCAGATCGGGCTTGAAAGGCTCCAGCCGTCGGTCGATATGTGCCACGGCCTTATCCATATCTTTTGCATTCTCAAACTCCGAATCTTTATAGATGCGTTCTTCGATAAAAATCTGTTCCAGCGAAGCGTAAAAGAGCGACTCAAGCAGTTCGCTTTTCTGAATTTCCAGTTCGCGGCGCAACAGGCTTAACGTCTGATCCGCCGAGTGGCGCAGCACTTCGCTGACCGACATGAAGCGCGGCTTGTTGTCTTCGACAACGCAACAGTTCAGATAAATGCTTTTTTCGCAGTCGGTAAAGGCATAAAGCGCATCGATCGTCTTGTCGGACGATACGCCCGGTGCTAAATGAATCAGAATCTCAACATCTTTGGCGGTATTGTCATCCACCTTGCGAATTTTGATTTTGCCCTTATCATTCGCCTTGATGACCGAATCAATTAGCGACCCGGTCGTGTGACCAAACGGAATTTCCGTAATCACGAGCGTTTTGTTATCGATCTTACCGATCTTCGCACGTACTTTGACCATGCCTCCTCGACTTCCGTCGTTATATTTCGAGACATCGATCAGCCCACCCGTCTGAAAGTCGGGATAGAGTTTGAACTCCTCCCCTCGCAAATGCGCAATCGAAGCGTCGATCAACTCATTAAAATTATGCGGTAGAATTTTAGACGAAAGTCCGACAGCAATGCCTTCGGCTCCCTGTGCAAGCAACAACGGGAATTTGATCGGTAAGCTAACCGGCTCTTTGTTACGACCGTCGTACGAGAGCTTCCAAAGAGTTGTTTTAGGGTTGAACACCGTCTCGAGAGCAAATTTGGAGAGACGTGCTTCGATATATCGCGGTGCGGCGGCGCTGTCGCCCGTCAGGATATTTCCCCAGTTCCCTTGACAATCGATCAATAAATCTTTTTGTCCCAGCTGCACCAAAGCATCTCCGATCGACGCATCGCCATGCGGGTGAAATTGCATCGTTTGCCCTACGACATTGGCCACTTTGTTGTAACGGCCGTCATCGATCCGTTTCATCGCATGCAGGATACGCCGTTGAACAGGCTTCAATCCATCGTTAATATGCGGTACGGCACGTTCAAGAATCACATATGAGGCATAGTCGAGAAACCAGCTCTGATACATCCCCGGCAGATGATGGACCGCATCACTTCCTCCCGGCACAGTATAGCCGGAGCGCGAAGGTAATACATCCCCTTCTTCTGCGATCTCTTCCGCCTCCGATGTTTCAGATATTTCATCGTCGGAATACGCATTTCCATTTGTCCGGACTTCTTCCCCGAACAGCATTTCTTCGTCTCGTTCTTGTTCAGTCTGATTTTCTCGTGCCATGTGCTCAAGCCTATTATGATTCGCGCCGTGCAAATGTACATGAAAAAGTTGGAACCGCAAATAAAGCCTTCTGCTCGTGTAGTTTCAACAAATAGAAATGCTTACTCCCGTTAAAGCTATCAAAGGGCAATGTGAAGAGCTAAAACAAAGAGACAAAGCCTTTAATGCCCTCTTCTCTACGGCTGTTTCAAAAGTTGGACAACCTATTGGGGCTTTCTTCAATTGGCTGAACGAAAAAACAAATATTCAAAGAGCGATGAAAGTAATATCTATCAACGGACTGTTAGTTCACATCTACGGAAAGTTGGCGATCGCTTTTTTGTACCTTATCTTTTAACGCTGGATTCGCATAATTAACAAATAAGTGCGTATGGCACGTTGTTCTCATGTAGAGATTTGATTGTGAGCTCAACTTTTTTATTAGACTGGTGTATAATCCAATGATTTTTTTGTAAGTTTGCAGCAGTGAATTTTTATTTAGTTTTCTTATGTAATTAATACCATATCTACTTATGCATGTGAATATAGACTCAACCTATCCTAACGAATATATCGATATTTATGATATTGATTTAAAGAAAAATAGCTTTCTTTATGGTGTTATTTCTACCCTTCGAAACACTTCATCTTCTGAGTCTTCCATTTGTTACATTTGGAATCCGTTGAAACAACGAATTATTTGGCTATCTAAAGGATGCATGGCGCTCTTATCTCAGAATCAGACAGCAGCATTAGAGAATCAGACAGCAGCATTAGATGATCTACTATGCCTGTATCCGAAAGAAGATCTTTTAAGAATCAAGAGATATGAAGAGTCTGCATTTAGATTTATCTTGAGTAATTACGGAAACCGGTTCTTCGACTTCAATTGTAGAAGTAATATTCAAGTATTCTTTAATGGCTTTTGGCGATGCTGCGAACGAATAGTTTCTATACTCTCAATTCAGGAAGGTCAAGTGCACACCGTATTGTGTCGACTATTACCGTCATCCCATAAATTGAGTGGAATCCCCCGCATTATAAACTGCTATACAGGAATATATTACCGCCTGCATCCTAATCTTCGATATTGGATTCAGAAAGTTCCGATAGCACTGAACAATAGGGAGCAGCAAATTCTAATTCTTTCGTCTCAAGGACTGACGGAGCATGAAATATCAGATCGATTATACATCTCTTCCTCTAGAATAAAAACGATTAAAGCAAATATAATGAGAAAATTAAAAGTTAAAAATATACATCATGCCATATACCGAGCATATATATACGGTCTTATTATGGCGGTTAATGACAAGAAATATCTATAACGTATCTTTAAAAATACTTTAGTATATAGCAGAAAGAGACTAAAGAATACTGTCTATAAGATTGATTTTGCTCTATCTTTGCAACAAAGTTCTATGTCATTGTGGTTATCTCATTGATGTTGCGAATTGAATGTTTAGCTAAATTATTTTAAGCTATGTTACAATTAGATCAAAATCTAAGTTTTGTTAGGGTTTCTCATGAAGATGCTGTTAGTGTTGCAGACTTGAATGTAACTGCAGATGATGTTGGCTCAGAAGTCGCTCCTGGTTGCTGTGGAACCTTTGGGACCTTTGGAACAGCGGGAGGGTGTTGCGGAACTTTCGGCACATATGGATGTGCGGGAGGAGCTGAGATAACACAACTGTGAACCAGGTCTTAACGTCTGTACCGAATGGGATTGGTTAAATCAGCCGCCTATTCGGTACACACTACAAAAAGTAAAATTATGAAAGCAATAATTCGCATTATAACAATAGTGCTTGCACTCTTATACTGGACATCATCATCTTTAGCAGAAGATATGTCTGAGATTGTCAGTAAGCATGTTGCAGCTCTCGGGAAGCATGCCAATCGCCTACATTCTATACAGATCGAACAGAAACTACTTTCGAATGGAGTAGAATCTATTCAAACAACAATATTGGTGCCTAAGCATTTCTTCTACCAACAGATGATCCTCCAAGGTGGGCAAGTCCTCACCTATGTAAGAGACAGCTTGGGCTGGAGCTTAAATAGCTTTGTATCATCTAAGGTCAGGATGATGTCTCCTCAAGAATGTGCGACTTTCTTGCTACTGAATACTCAGATGCTGGGGCCTATTTATGAGTACGGTACTGACTCTATCAATGGGCCTGTCCAGACCATCACGTTGGAAGGTGATGATAAGATCGAGGAGGAGCCTTGTCATCGAATGAAAGTAGTCTACAAGGGAGGCATAGGAGAGACAGATGTCTATATCTCGAAAAAGAGTTATTTGATTAAGATGACAGTTAATGTACTTGGTAAGACGTTCTTCTCAAACTATCGATCGGTACATGGCATTGTATTCCCCCACAGGATTGAAATTATCAATGCGTATGGTAAAGCCGTAGGAGATGTTTTATCTATAAAGCAAAATCCTTCTATAGACTTTGATAGACTTAAGATTACCCCATAGTATTGTGTTTTATGTATGCCCGCATATTTACACTATACATGCTTTCTCTATGGTTAGCAAATGATGGGATTACTTTCGCCCAGAACAGTAAGAGTGTTGGGAAAGACACACTCTCCATGAGCTACTTACTCTCAGAAGTAGTAGTGACAGCTTCCAAGGTGAAGTATAGGTATCAAGACAATACGCTTATATATAAAGTTGTTGATGATGAAGGGGCTAAATTCGCTATATCAACTGTTGATATCCTACGTAGGACTCCCCTGGTAACAATTGGTGCTAATAATACGCCTATGATTCAGGGGAATTCCAAGATTAAGGTACTCATCGATGGCAAAGAGCTCTATGGGATTCCTTCCAGCCAAGTGCTGTCACTCGTTGCTCCTACAGATATTCAGAGAATAGAAGTTTCTACAATGCCTAGTGCTATGTATGCTGCAGAGAGCATTGGTGGAGTAATAAATATTATTACATCTCGCCAGCATATGAGCTCTTTCTCTGGGGCAGGAAATATTGGTATAGGGAGTAAGGGAAGCCATATCTCTATGACATTGCTCTCTCCCCTCAGTAAGAATTGGAGTATAAATACCAATCTATACGGTCTCATCGGCTATTCTCATATCTCAACTAGTAGAAGCTGGATAAGTACTGGTCGTTTTCCGATCACTTGGCGAAGCGAAGCCACAGGGAATAGCCTTGCACAGCTCTATAATGGAAGTATCACTCTTAGCTATCACCGAAATCCCTCTAAGTTTGATGTTGGTGTTCGTTTTTTTGCACAATACTCTACCCTCAAAGAGCGGGATAAGGGAAAACTGACCAAACTAACAAGTGGAAATGATGTTTATAACTTGTTGAGCAGTTACGAATATAAACTTAATCCAGTTGGGAGCATCAAGGCGTACACCTCACTGCTCTATACTCCTATCTCCAATCGCTTAGAGATAAATGGCCAGGACATTAGGGATAAACAATCTCTCATGCTATGGCTCAATGATATTAGCCTGAATCTTCCGATAGGGGGGCGAACCCAGATGGTTGCTGGTGGTCGGTGGGCCAAAAGCCAGATTTTTCATGGAAGTCGTCTATCAGAGCTCATCAATCAACAATCTATCCTATCGATCTATCTGGAGTTTACCCATAGATGGTCTCCTCGACTAAGCGCTATTTTAGGGTTACGATATGAGAGATGGGAGAGACAATGCGAGCAGCAATCTTCCGGGTGGTTTCTTAATTCGTCTCTTACCTATGACCTGGACATTAGAACTAAGCTATCTGTAGGGGTGGGGCAACGCATTAGTCGTCCCTCTCTATCTGAGCAGATCACAGGAAGGAAATATGTTTCGGAAGTCCTGTATGTCACAGGAAATCCCAACGTGGAGTCTGCCAAACCGATCAAAATGGAGATCAGTCTGTCTAGGTTTTTAGGGGCTAATTTTCTGAAATTCTCACTCTTCCATGAGCATAGCAAAAGATCAGTGGCTTTCTACATGAGGCCGGAAAATGAAGAATTGGTTATGTCTCCAGTGAATCTATCCAAGCATATATCCTATGGTGCAAATGCTTGGGGCAATCTTTCACTGTTTAGGGGCGATTTATCGTTCTCTTCTGGACTTAACGTCCAGCATGTAGATATTAGATACAGTGATATCTTCAACAAGGGCTGGATGTGGGATTTTAGTGTTAACATTCATTGCCGTTTGGGAAAATATTATGCGATCAATTTTTTTGGTTCACTTCAGAGTAAAAAGATACACTTACAGGGATATAGCCTCCCATACACGTATAGTAACCTGTCTATAGAGAGATTCTTTGGGGGTGAGGGGACATCTGCACTTGCATTGTCTGTAGATAATCCATTTACTCGAGCTATCAAAGAGCAGAAAGAATACCATACCTATAATGATCTGTATAGCGATCGGGTTGAATACTTTAATCGAGGCATACGACTTATCTTCAAGTATCGCTTTGGGAAAAAGAATATAGAAGACAAAGATATCCAACCAAGAAATATATTAAATGACTCATTATGAATTTATTATTGAGAGAAAAATTGCCTGTTATTCTTCAAGAATTCTTTTGGGATGTAAATGTAAAGTTTCCTCAAGCCCCGAAGCTTGTTGAAGGAATTAGGGTTTATGTTGCTCCCAATGGCTTGGGAATTCAGTTTCGAGGGAGTTCTGAGAGAGTCGCGATCAAAGGTAAGAGATCTATTGTATTATGGGAATGGTTATCCCGTTTACTTAATGGAGAATATACCCTTGATGATATCTTTCATTATGCTATGGAAGAGTCCTCCATTTCAGTTAGTGAGATTGGGTCTATGCTAAAAACGCTTCACTGCTATCATATTATATGTGAAAGAGAGAGTCTCATCCAAAGTTCCTTGAAGATAAGTAACAGCAATGAAAACTCTACGAAACAACAGAAATATTTTTTCCAAAGGGTCTTCCCTTTCATGGGAGGGAATAGAGATATTGCTGAGGTTGATGTAAAGCTCCAAAAATCCAGTGTCCTCCTTATCACAAATAAGGAACTATTGGAAGCCATCCTCTTGAATCTAAGATACTCTGGTATTGGCAGCTGGGGCATTGTGATCTTGGCATCTAAATCAGAGGTGTTAGATTTTATCGGGCCTCAGAATCTTTCATTTATTGAGGAGCATCCGATTAAATATCTAACTTCGTTTAATAAAAATGAGATTAGGTATTTACTAGATAATGAGATTCCCAATTATAAGTATGTACTCCCAATTATCAATAATCCTAACCCTTTCTTTTCGGCTGAAATTGCACGAAGTTGTTTTGGTATAAATCGTCCAATGTTATCGGTATCATTTTTTGAGAATACTTATGAAATTGGTCCATTTTTTATACCTTGTGGAGATTCATCTTGCTGTGCATGCCGTCACCTCAGGAAACAAAGTTTTAATGATAGTTCAGTGCATGACTTCTTGTACTACCAACATTTGAATGAGTGTAAGCTATTGTTTGACAGCCAAATTTCTGGATACAATCTACAGGGAGCAAATATTGCAATAAACCTTGCTTTAAGTCAGATAATTATGTCGATAACGCAGGTGGCACAACCTTCACTTATCAATCGTGTGTTAAGCTATGATGCTCTAAAGCTTTCGGTATCAGTCGAAGATGTAATCAAAGTTCCAGGTTGCCCCTATTGTTCGTAAATGAAAGAGTATGATTATGGAAATTAATTTGACTCAATT
>ERZ772967.619-NODE-619-length-27347-cov-4.762238_pt1 | contig 27347 bp, 21 predicted proteins | sample MGYA00511677_ERZ772967 | MGnify/ENA primary metagenome ERZ772967 (study PRJEB29015, sample SAMEA2737931) | human oral metagenome | biome: human oral; feature: human-associated habitat; material: dental | place: China | collected 2146 ...
TTCTGATAAATCACAGTTGTGATTTATCTCCCGATATGCCAATTCTCCGGAAATCCCTATCTTTGCCTTTCAAACGGCTTACAGTTTGTAATAAACGTGACGATCGGCGAACGTAACATCATGTATCTTCCGGGAGTAGGGCCTAAACGTGCCGAACTTCTGAAGAAAGAGGTCGACGTGGTCTCTTTCGAAGACTTGTTGTACTATTTTCCTTACAAACATATCGACCGTAGCCGGTTCTACCGGGTCAGCGAGATCACGGGCGACATGCCTTACATCCAGCTCAAAGGACGCATTGTCTTCTTCGATACGGTTGGTGAAGGACGCAAAAAACGACTGATCGGTAAATTCACGGACGACACCGGCACCATTGATCTCGTCTGGTTTCAGGGACTTAAGTATATCACCGACAAGTACCGGCCGGGAACGGAATACATCGTCTTCGGCAGACCGAAAGCATTCGGTCACTCGGTAAACATCTCTCATCCCGAGATCGATCCAGTGGAAAATGCACCGCAGGTGGCCAGCGGACTGACCCCTCTTTATCATACGACCGAGCTGATGAAAAAGGCGTTTCTTCATTCACGCGCCATCCAAGATATGCAGTATACGTTGCTCTCGACGCTCGACTGGCAGATTCCCGAAACATTGCCCGAAGCCATCGTGACGCACTTTCAGATGATGTCTGTCTCGGAAGCCATCAAGAACATACACTTCCCCGAATCGGCACAAGCGTTGCAGGCGGCGCAACAACGTCTTAAATTTGATGAGCTGTTTTACATTCAGCTCAACATCCTGCGTACAGCTACGCTTCGGCGAAACAAGCTCAGCGGGGTTGCCTTTCGCAGAGTGGGCGACGCCTTTCATACGTTCTACCGTGATTATCTGCCCTTCCGGCTGACCGGTGCACAGCAACGCGTGTTGCGTGAGATCCATGTCGATATGAAGAGCGGACAACAGATGAATCGGCTGTTGCAGGGCGACGTGGGCAGCGGCAAGACACTCGTCGCCCTGATGGCGATGCTGCTCGCCGTTGACAACGGCTTTCAGGCCTGTATGATGGCTCCGACCGAGATTCTGGCCAATCAGCATCTGGCCACGGTAAAGGAGTTTCTGAAAGACATGGATGTGCGGGTCGAGTTGCTTACCGGATCGACGACGAAAAAGCAGCGTAGCGCCTTACTGCCTGCCGTAGCCTCGGGCGAGGTCGATATCCTGATCGGTACGCATGCGCTTATCGAGGAGACGGTTGTTTTCAAAGCCCTCGGCATGGCGGTAATCGACGAACAGCACCGTTTCGGCGTGGCACAACGTTCGAGATTATGGGTCAAAAACCAATTTGTACCTCATGTACTTGTGATGACAGCTACACCCATTCCGCGCACCTTGGCCATGACGCTTTACGGCGATCTCGATGTCTCCGTTATCGATGAATTGCCTCCCGGCCGAAAACCGATAAAAACCGTTCATCGCTACGATACGAAAAAAGCGGCCGTCTATGAGTTTCTGCGGAGCGAGATTCGCAAGGGACGGCAGGTTTATGTAGTCTATCCGCTTATCGAAGAAAGCGAAAACCTCGATTATAAAAATCTGGAAGAAGGATTCGAGACATTCAAAAAAGTGTTTCCCGAATACCGGGTGTGCATGGTTCACGGCCGGATGAAAGCGAAAGAGAAAGACGCCGAGATGCAGCGTTTCGTCGGGGGAGAGGCGCACATTCTCGTGGCTACGACTGTTATCGAGGTGGGAGTCAATGTCCCGAACGCCTCGGTGATGGTCATCGAGAGCGCCGAACGTTTCGGACTGGCGCAGCTTCACCAGTTACGCGGACGTGTAGGGCGTGGCGCCGAACAGTCTTACTGCATCCTGATCTCATCGTACAAGTTGAGTAACGAGACACGCAAGCGACTCGAAATCATGGTTCGGACAAACAACGGTTTCGAGATTGCCGAAGAAGACCTTAAACTGCGTGGCGCGGGCGACCTTGAAGGGACGCAACAAAGCGGCGACGGGCTGTTTCTGAAGATCGCCAATCTCGCGCACGACGGAGAAATCCTCCAACACGCACGACGGACAGCGCAAAAAATACTCGATAACGATCCCGACCTGACAAAGCCCGAACACAAGTTGCTGCGCGATCGGCTCAGCTCGCTTTTCCGTCGGAAAATGAACTGGGGACTGATCTCTTAATCTGACTTTTTGACCGGATACGAAACACTGGAAACCTTAGTCGAGCCATAGTTCGGGATCAAGCTTATGCTTTTCTTTCCATAACTGGAAGTGGAGCACGGTCTCGTTATTGTTCTCCGTATCCGTATAGATTTTTCCGATGCTCTGACGGGTTGTCACGTTGTCGCCGGCTTTTACATAGACATGGCTCAAGTTGCTGTAAACGGTCAGGTAGTTGCCATGTCGCACGATGACACTGTTGTTATAACCCGGAACGACGAAGACGCGTGTTACCACGCCATCAAAGACGGCACGGGCTTCCGTTCCGCTCGTAGTCTGGATATCGATACCGTTGTTGTTCGTACGCACATGCCTGAGAGCTTGATGTTGGTGTTCTCCGAAAGTGGAGATGATACGATATTTCCCGTTGAGAGGGAAGGGGAGTCGACCACGGTTCGAGGCAAAGTCGGCCGAAAGTTTCCGTTCTGCTTTCGTCATGGCATATCCGCCGTTGCTTTCGGCTTTCCGTTTTCCGCTCGAAGCTTTGCCCGATCTTTTTACCTCTTCAGCAATCAGCTTCTCGATTTGTCGGTTCAACGCTTCGGCCTGACGTCTTTTTTGCGCCAACTTCTGCCGCAGATTCTTCTCTTTTTTGTTGAGCTGCTGTACTTCCGCTTTCTGTTCCGATTCCTCCTGTTGCAGTTTCCGGCTTTCCTCCTCGCGAGCATCGAGCAAGGCTACTTTATCCGTACGCGTCTGCCCCAGTTCTTCCCGTTTCTTATCCAGCTCTTCCTGTTTTCTGACAATCAGTAACGCCTGCATTTTCTGCCACGACGCATATTCGCGCAGATAACGCATTCGGCGGAGCGACTGAGCGAAGTTATCGGCCGAGAGTACAAAGAGTAACCGGTGTTGCGATGCACGCCGCGTGTACAGATTCCGCACTAATTGGGCATATCGTTCTTTCCGGTCATTCAAACTTTTCTCCAATACAGCCAATTCACGGGTAGCATCAGCGATTTGCTTATCGAGCACGGCGATCTCCTGATTGAGGAGACTGATCACCTTTTTCCGTGCGATCACCTGCTGCGATATCAGGTGCAGGCGGTTGAGCGATGTCTGGGCTGAGGCACGCGCTTCGTTAAGCAACAGGGTTGTCTGTTCAATTTCGCGAAGTGCCGCTTGCCGTTGCGCTTCGAGCTGCCTGAGCGTATGCGTCTGTGCGGTTACACGACCCGCGCAAAGCAGCAGAGCGAGGTAACCGACATACCAAACATATCGTATCAGGCCTATGCGTTTCATTGAGACAGAGCTTTGAGGATTTGTTCCGGAGTCACCCGTTCATACCCTTCGGGAATGATGAATTTCAGGTCGACGGGTGTGTTAATTTCAACTTTATTAAATCGTATCGATAACTTATGGTCACGTAACGATGCGAGCATATCCATCGGGAAGAGTTGCCCTTCGACGGTACGGAAATTCGCATAATCCCACATGAGGGTATGCTTGTCGGCATCCGTGATTTCGGCAGTACGAAGTTTAGCCTCGTTATCGGCTAAGAAACGGTACTGCATACCGGTTGCATCAGACGTTTGAAGGCGATAGCCGGCGGGTATCCGTTCCCAGCCGAAGCGGCCGCGGTCATCCGGGGTGACGGCTTGTTTGCCGGGCAGGAAGAGGCGGTTGGTGAGGAGCGCCTGCAGGTTATCGAATGTAAAGTCGAGATGCTTGCGGGCTTTCAGGTCGGCGATGGATTCGGCGAAGTAGCGCTTGTTCATTCGGTCGATCGCCTTGACACTGTCTCGACTTACTTCAAGCCGGAACATCTCGATACCGAGCAATGGCTGGACGGAGATTTGCAGCCGGTCGTCGCGACGCAGTTTGAGTTGTGCACGCGAGCCGACTTCCTTGCCCGAAGCCGGAGTGAACTCAACTTGTATTTTAGCCGAAAGAGTTTGGTAGCGAAGCGACTGCTCATCGAGGGTACGGAAAAATTCCGTTTCGGCCTTCAGTGCGACATCCGTTTCGCCTGCTCCCTCTTTTACCGTCCGACATCCTGCCGGCAGAATACACAAGACGACGCACACATACAACCACAACGGATTAAGTGATATTTTTTTATTCTTCATTCGGGTCTTCGATATAGATTCCTTCTGCTATTTTGCGTTTCAATATTTCCGTGTCTTTGCCCAGCTCCTGCGCTTTCTTCCACTGTTCAAGGGCTTTTTCCTTATCGCCCGTCATGTAGAGGATGTCGCCATAATGATCGACGAGTTCAGCGCTGTTCGTCGTATCTTTTTCGAGCGCACTGCGGATGTAAATGTGGGCAAGCGTATAGTTTCCTTTCATAAAGAAGACCCACGCATACGTATCGAGATACGTTGGGTTATTCGGCTCCAATTTGATACATTGGGCGCTCATGCGCTCGGCCTTATCCAAGTCGTGTTTACGCAGCGTCAGGAAATAGCTGTAGTTGTTTAGCACGGGTACATTCTTGTCGTTGTATTTAAGCGCCTGTTCGTAAGCATTGAACGCATCCTCCACCTGTTTCATCTGATAATAGATGTCACCGATCTGTCCGTAAAAGTCGGAGCGCAGCGGTCGGTTGTCTTCGGGTATCTTGGCCAGCCCTTCCTGATATGTCTCGAGCGCCTTCCGGTAATCGTTCTGCTGGTAATATGCGATGCCGAGGTAGAAATAATATCCCGGTGCTTCGGGGAAAAGTTCCTGACATTTCCGGCAGATGCGGATGGCTTCGTCGATGTTTTCGGCACGGAAGGCCAAGTTAAGCAGCTGTTGCCAGGCCGATTCATTGTCGGGTTCCATTTCGGTAACCAGCCGGTACTGGAATTGTGCCTCATCGGTTTTGCCTTGCATCGCCAGCAAGCTGCCGTAGTGAAGTTTCAGTTCCGTATCTTCGGGATGTTGCTCGAGCAGAGTCTGAAAAAGCGCGTTGGCCGCCTCCGTACCGTTGCGTGACTGTTGCAGCTGACCAATGTAACGAGCCAGAATACCCATCTTCGTACTCACATCAAGGTCCTTATTGATTAAAGCCGTATGTATCTGCTTTTCGGCGGCTTCATGATCACCCACCTGTTCGTAATAGTTGGCCATCGAAACGGTATAATATGGATTCGACGGGTCGATACCGTGCGCCTTTTGGTAATATTCGTATGCTTTTACCGTATCGTTTCGCTGGAGATAGAGATCCCCGATCAGGATCGGATACCGTGCATCCGACGGATATTTGTCGGCCAGCTTTTTCAGTTCATCAAATGCTTTCTCCGGCTCTTCAATCTGCATGTACAACTTGTATTTCTGCGTCGAGAGCGCTTCGTTCATCCCGACAGCATTCTCCAGATCGTTGAATCGGTCGATGGCTTCGCCAATCTCTCCGGCTTGGGTCAGCGCTTCGGCGAGATAGTAGTTCAGTTCCACTTTGCCGGGGTGAGTCTTTACAAGTTCGCGATAAATCTCGGCCGCTTCACCATACATGCCGATGTTGAGTGAGAGGGAAGCAAGCGCCAATTTATAATGGAAGTTGGAAGGAGCATAAGCAACTGCTTTCCGTAGAAAGATGGCGGCTTTCTCGGGCTGATTGAGCTGCAAATAGAAAGCCGAAAGTTCGTAGAGTGGCGCGGCTGCCGTAGAATCCGTTTGGAGGCAGTGATAAAACATTTCGTATGCAGCGTCATATTTTCCTTCGTTCTTCAGTTTCACACCTTCGTAGAAAAAGTAGTCGACCTTGCGCTGTATGGCTGCCGGCGACGGTTTCTTCTTCAGTGGAGCATGTGGTGCAGCCGAGAGTATGCCGACCCACAGAGATAAACACAAGACGCCGATCTGCCGAGCCTTCCCGGATATGACCTTCTTTTTAAACGGTATGTTTCCTTTTTTATTCAATCGTCAGTATGATTATGATTCAGTTTTCGATTTATCTTATACCTTTCCCGTATGTCCGAATCCTCCGGCGCCTCGTTCCGTTTCGTCGAGTATTTCTTCGGGCTCCCATGTCACGTGCGCATGGGAGGTAATAACCATCTGGCAAATCCGCTCGCCGTCGTTTATTGTGAACGGTTCGTTCGACAAGTTCACCAGAATAACGCCGATCTCGCCGCGATAATCGGCATCGATCGTACCCGGCGTGTTCAGCAACGTAATCCCGTGTTTGAGCGCCAATCCGCTACGCGGACGTATCTGAGCCTCGTATCCTTCGGGCAGTGCGATGAATAAGCCGGTAGGAATCAACCTACGTTCAAGCGGACGGAGCACGACCGGCTCACGCAGGTTGGCACGCACATCCATCCCTGCCGAAAGAAGGGTTGCATACTGTGGCAACGGATGATGAGATGTATTGATAATTTTGACTTTCATGCTTTCTGTTTTGTTTGCCGGGCAAAGGTAGAAAAATTTGTCGAGAATGAATGAATGCATATTTGGGGCTTACAAAAACTGAAAGCCCTATAATGCACGATTATCGCCTTGTTTTTTGTTTCTAAATCTTCCGATAAACCTGATCGAACGGCACGCGGAACCGTTCGCCCCAGACACCTTCGGGCAAACGCATGCCGCATGAAATAATCATATTGATCTCCGTGCCGCGTGGCAGCTTCAGCATACGTTTTACCATCCGACTGTCGAATCCTTCCATCGGGCACGTATCGTATCCGGCATCCGACATGGCAAGCATAAACGTTTGAGCTATGAGACCGCACGATTTATGCACCACCACGCGCATATCGCCTTCCGAGACCTGATGTACCATGGGACGGAAAAGCCCGAAGCACCATGTCAAAGTTTTACGTAATGCTCCGAGCAACCCGAAGCATCGCGCGTAGAGAAACGGTATGATCCGCGTATAGTATAACTCTCTCCGTTCGATACGCTTGGCCTGACGGGCAGGTGAACTGTTATGTGTAATATTACCGCGTTCGAATGTCAGTACCGCATGGGCGCGTTGACGATGTAGGTCCTGTCGTGTAACGAAAACCACCATCTGCTTTGCGGAGCTCGCCGCCAATTGACCGAGACAGGCTTTCGAAAGTTGTCTGAGTATCTCGGGGTCCGTCACATGATACGCTTCCCATAACTGCATGTTACTGCTCGTCGGGGCGAGTGTGGACAGCAGGATACAACGCTTTACCGTTTCGGAATCTATTTCTTTCGTCGGGTCGTACTTGCGTACCGAACGGCGATGAACCAGTATTTCTTCGAATGTCACTTGTTTTATGTTTTGATATCGTTAAAAAAATAAGCGAGCCAAACACTTTGAGAACAGAGGGTGCGGCCGTTTATCGTACAACCATTAGCGAGGGGAAAAGGTTCTCGTCATGCAGAGAAAATGAAGCCGAATGCTGGCCGGAACTTTTCGGGAGTAAGATGAAGGTTGCGAGTAACGCTTTATGATCGCTCGGCCATATTCCCATCGGTTCAATAAACGTATCTTTACCGGAATCGGGAGCGCGCTCTCCCCGAAGAACGGAGCCACTCGGTCCGACGATCCGCATATCTTTCAGTGCGATTGTATTGTCCGAACGGTAGTAGATAAAATCAATACGTTCTCGGTCATCGGCATCGGGCGACCAGACTAATCGGTCGAGCTCCGCCGCAGGATTATCCGCCGCAAAGGTGAAGCCCGGATAGTCGACGGCATTAGGATGCTTCTCGCGGAATGCATCGACAAATCCGTTGGAATACAAGAGTGCCGAGCAGTCCCATTCGATCACAACGTTACGATGATCGCGTATGTTTTTCGTATCGGCTTGCCAGTCGAGATGGGATGGCTCATTGAAATCTCCCCCGATCAATACGATCTTGTCCTGTTCTTTTAATGCGTCAGAGAGCAGGGCGCGTATCTCATCATCGCGAAAAGAGGCCCTGTTGTCGGCCAGTAAGGAGTCTATGTCCGTAACCGGCTGAGGCAACTTTTTCCAATCGCTGCTTCCGTAACCGCGAGGGAGGTAAGAGGAGCAATTGAGCCAGTCTAAGTGCGCCGAATAAACAACGACTTCTCTTCCTTCGACCCGAAAACAGGCTTTCAACACTGAACCTCGGTCGTTTTGCAGCGGGTAAACGATTTCTTGCTTCAGGATGGGATATTTCGATATAATCCCCGTACTTACACTCCGTTCGCCGTAGTATGTTACGCCTGTCTCCGATAGCGCATTAATCAGACGGGCGATAAAATCCGTGTCGTTATAATTGCGTACTTCGCTGAATGTGACAAAATCCGGTTGCAAACGAGCGATATGGTTCACGATACTCGCGAATCCGCCTTCGATCATTGTCCCCTCCTGCCAGATATTGAACTGCAGGAGGGTAATTTCTTTAGGGCTTTCTTGACGGCAACCGGCACAGAGCAGGAACAAAACAAAAATATATTTCAAGTGTCTCATCTTATTAATTTGTGTATTATTTTAACAACCACATAACGTCGTTTGGGGTGTCTGTTCCGTTAAACTGACGTTTTATTGCATTTTCTACATTTTCCTTATTGCGTTCATATTCGTTTTCAGGATACATCCATCGGACCGGATACTGTGTCTTGATTTCATTCATATTCGTTGTTGGATCTAATGGCAATTCAGGATAGCCCGTGCGCCGATAATCGTAATATGAATTAAACGGTAACTGTACGAACGATGCGATGTATTTCTGAATCATAATCTGTTTTAATCCATCTTTTTCGTTAAATGCGGCTTTACCTTTTAAATATCCGTCGATATACGCATCATCTATCGTTCTTCCGTGCCGATATGCTTCGGGAGTATGTTCTGCCGTAAATTTCATGGCGGCACGGACTCCTTTTTCATAATGCTCCTTGGCCGAGCCGGGTGTCTTCCATCCTCGCAAAGCTGCTTCGGCCAGGATAAATTGAGTCTCGGTGTAGGCGATGAACTTTACCGGCTCGCCCTGTGGCATGCGGTGATAACGTTTGTTTATTGTAGAATGTTTTCCGGCAGCAAATTCGGCTTGAATCTGTCCGTATTCCAGCACGGGATTTACACCACTGTATGCATCGAAAGAAGACATGTCAGCAGTCAACGCTTTCGCCGGTTCTGCAAAATAGAAGAGGCGGTAATCCTGTAAGTCCTTCAACATATTTACGAAAAACGAAGTGAAAACAGGATATGGCCAGAAGTTCTGTTTCTCATGGTAGAACGGATACCACTGGCTACTTTTGCCGGCATCGTATGTGCGCTGATAACTGTCGGCTTCGCTCTCAATAAGAGGAGAGGCGGCTGTTTTCTCGAACAGGTTGCGTATATCAATACCGGCCACGGTCTGTTTTTTGCTTAACATATTCAGTAAACGCAACATGAAACTGTTCGTTGCACGCTGCCATTTGACCGGATTCCCGTTATAAATAAAATCACCATCGAATGCCGAAGCCGAACCGAATAGCTCGGAAGATTTCTGTAAGTTTTTCAGAATGACTCCGAATACCTCCTCCTGGGTATCATATTGGGGCGAAACAATGCCTTCGGATTCCCCTTTCAAGGCTTCTGAACAAGGAACATCACCCATAGCCATGGTAGCGTTATAGAAGACCAGTGCCTGCATAAAATAATCCAGTGCTTCGTAGGCTTGTTTTTTGTTTTCTGCCATGCCTTGATCGGCATGTACCAGGTCTACCATCTTCTTCGTGTCAATCAGATAGGCATAAGCATCGTAATTGCCGCGTTCGAATTTATTGTACATATACCATTCCATGTGTTCGGTAAAGCCGGTAGACTTCATCAGCCACGAGTCGCCGAATAGCCATTTGCTTGCCGGGCTGTCCGTCGTATTGAGAATGACTCTTGTCGCTAAAAAATCGGGAGTCACCATTGTCGGTGTATCCGGATTCAAGTTGATATCGTTGAAATCGCCGCAAGCAATCAGCATGACGGAGAGTAAGGGATAAATTATCTTTTTCATAATGATAGGTATTATAATGTCAAATGAATATTAAGACCGATATATCTGGTGGTCGGAGAGTTCAGGTTCTCTTTTCCGCGATCCGGGTCTGAATACTTGAACGCTTTGCTCCACATCAACAAGTTTTGCCCGATTATGCCGATCTGCACATTTTTCATAAGTAGTTTATCTGTGAGTGGGGCAGGGAAAGAATAGTTCAGCGCCACTTCGCGCAGCTTGACGAAGGAGGCATCGAGGATATTCTGGCGAGGCTGGTGATCCCACGGATTTTCATTATAAACCATGGTGTAGCTCTGGTATGATACGGGGATATCGTTCGGTGCAAATGTACGGGTATCTTGCAGCATCCGACCGTAAGCATCGTATGAGGCAGATCCGTTCACTACTTTCGAACCTGGGGCGACGTAATTCTGCTTTCCGTTCACTACCTCGTCGTAGCGCCACTGATTATCACTATCCGGATGTGATCCTGCATGCCATAATGCCTGTTCTGTCCATGAATACATCATACCGCCCAAACGACCATCTAATGAGATACTCAGATTGAAATCTTTATATCTGAAGCTGGAACTGAGACCCAGGATCAAATCCGGATCGCTGTTTCCGATCACACTTTGATATTTATTCTTGACAGGCAACCCTGCCTGATGAACGATATTTCCCTCGTGATCGCGTTCCCAATCGTAGTAGAAGAATTTATCGTAACGTTCTCCTTCTTTGATGCGGGGGTCTTTCGAACTGTACACCGGATCGAGTTTGTCGTAATACCAATGGAAAAATGCTGCATTCAATGCTCCTTCCCATGTGAAGTCGCGATTCACGACAGGTTTACCTCTGAGAGTAAACTCCATGCCTCGCTGCCGGATTTCTTCTGCAGTGTTCGTTGTGATTTGTCCGAAGCCTGAGCCTGTCGATATTTTGGATGAGATCAGTCGGTCGTAGCGTAGCCGATTGAAGAGCGTATAATCGAATCCTAACCGGTTATTAAAGAAACGGAAGTCTGTACCGAACTCAAAGGACGATTCCGTTTCGGGCTTGATATTCGGATCACGCAAGGTGGTCGGATATGTTGCAGTAGACAATCCATTCCACACATCTGTTTCTACAGAATATATCCGGTTCAGTTCATACACTTCCAGATCTCTTTTGGCTACTGTCCACGAGGCGCGGATTTTCCAGAAGTCCAGGATATCTTCGACCGGATTCCAGAGAGCTGTCGGGATCATGCTGCCTGATACGGAAGGGTAAAAGTAAGATATTGAAGAAGAAGGGAGCGTTGACGACCAGTCGTTACGTCCGGTGATGTCGAGATAGATCGTACTTTTCCATGATAGACCTGCTTTTCCATAGATACTGTAGAGTGCTTTCTCACTTATTTCTTTCGAAACGTTCGGTCGTTCTACCGAAGCGTTCAGGGAGTAGAATCCCGGCACTGAAAGCCCGCCACGAGTATTACTTGTGAACGAAACGGTTTTATACCAGTAAGACGAGAGACCGGCGATTAGATCAATACCAAAGTCGTTATGGGAATAATCTCCTTTCACGATGAGGTCGTTATTGAAACTGGATCCGTCGTGTTGTTCATATCTGTAATATCCGCGTTTCTGACCGCTGTCACCGATCGACTGGCGGTAGTCCTCATCATTGTTGTAATTATCGAAACCCGAACGGAATATGACAGAGAGATTCTTCATAAAATCGTATGAGAGCGTAACGTTCGTTGTAAACAGATTTTTATCCTGCTGATGAATCCGCTCATTCATGATATAGTAAGGATTATCATACCATGCTTCGAAAGGCCAGTTTTGCTTCCGGTCTTTGACTTTCCAGTAATTTTTGTAGTCGAATACATCGTACTCCGTTCCGCTCCATATCAACATGTTATAGAAGATATTGCCATTGCCGTAATTGACTCTCGGCATATTCGGCACTTTTTCCTTTTTATAAGAGAAGCTGGCGTCAATTTTAAAGTTGTTGTATGTGATGTTGCCGTTGCCTGTCAGAATATATTTATTCAGGCTTGTATTAGGATAGGAACCTCGTTCGTGAACTTGTGTTCCCGAGATACGAAAACCTCCCAGTTTGCCGGCCTGCGAAATACTCACGTTTGTATTGGTAATAATACCCGAGCGGAAGAAGTTCGAGATATTGTTCTTTCCTCTCGGTAGCAAGGGCATCATTTGCTGTTCCATCGTCAGCGGGTCATACTGTTTTACTTCGCGACCATCCATGTAGTTTCCCCATACATAACCGCTGTTGTATTCTAATTGTCCGTAGTTTCCCGTACTGTACGACGTTTGTGCTTTCGGGATTTTCAGATAGCCCATTCCGGCCATTGTATGATTCGAAATATTGACAGTCAGTATGCCGGACTCACCGCTTTTTTTCGTTGTGACCATGATGGCGCCTGCACGACCACGCACACCGTATAAGGCTGAAGCCGTTGCACCTTTCAGTACATCGATACTTTCAATATCTTCGGCCGAGAGATCGTGTAGAGTTATATTTCCATAAGCGACACCATCTACCACGATCAGCGGATTTCCCCCACGCAACATAAGCTTTGGTTTTTCCGATATTTCGGAACTGTTATGAATAGCCAGACCGGCAATTTTACCCGTCAGACTGGATGCCACATCGGTCCCTTTCACGGCAGAGAGCGCCTCCCCTCCGATTTTCTGCACCGAGTAGCCGAGCGCTTTTTCTTCCCGTTTGATACCTAAAGCCGTTACCACTACTTCGCTCAGACTTTTCGTATCTTCAATTAGCACGACGGTAAACGACGTTTTATTTCGTGTATCAAGTTCCTGCGTGTGATAGCCGATATAAGAAATAATAAGGGAGGCATGATTGGAGACAGATAAGGCGAATCGTCCGTCGTGATCTGTTACGGTGCCATTCGTCGCCGTGCCTTTTTCGATAATGTTTGCTCCGATTATTGGCGTGTTCGATGCATCCATGACGACGCCCGTCACAGCTTTTCGCCTGTCATCCTGTACTACCGTTTTTGCCGATAGCTCTTTAGGAGATAAGATGATGTTTTTGTCCAGAACCTTGTACTGAATGTCCATGTCGGCAAATAATCGGTCTAATACGTAAAAGATATTTTTTCCCTCGCTTTTAATGGTGACCACACGCGCCATATCTATCCGACGGTTGTTATAAAAGAAGTGGAATTCAGACTGTCGCTCGATTTCGTCCAGGACCTCCTGCATCGTGCGGTTTTGTGCATTCAGTGTCAGGAGCGTTGATTGTCCATCGTTTTCCGCCGCTCGCATTCCTCCTGCGCAGAGCAACAGGCAAGTTATCAACACAAGCCCTTGTAATTTGCACTGTAACAAATAGCACGACAGGATTCCGTGCCTGATTTTCCGGTCTGTTTGTTTGTTTTTCATGTTTTTGGGTAAATCATTATAATATCTGTGTTAAAAAATCTCTACGATTGTTTTCTCTTGTGCCGCATCCTCCTTCCTCTCCGGCTCAATTATTCGATACCGAATACCCGAAGAGATACGGAAATGTTCCAGAATAAGCGGTAGTTGTTGCGTATCGAAGCGTCCGGTGTACGAATGTTCGTATAATTTATTGTTTTTTACATCGAACTGAGCGTTAAAACGTTTTTCGAGGATTCTTAACGCATCTTTGAACGGGGTGTTACGGAAGATGACCAAACCGTCTTTCCAAGCAATCTGTGTTTCGGGGATTATTGTATTGAGAATTAAATGCTTCGTCGTTTTGTTATATCGGACATATTCGTCCGGATTCAGCACGATAGACGCTTCCCCGTGATCGCCCGATGGGTACGTGAAGCGAACAGAGCCGGAAACCAGCGTGGCGTTGACTAGTTCATCTTTCCGATAAGCTTCCAGATTAAACTCCGTGCCTAGTACCTCGACCTTTGCTCCGGAAGAGGTGTGTACGATGAACGGCCGGTTGCGATGTTTACGTACCGAGAAATATGCTTCGCCTTCAAGATCGACTTCCCGACAGTGGCCTGTGAATACACTCGGATAAGTTATGCGTGAGTCAGCATTGAGCCAGACCATGCTCCCGTCGGGAAGAGTGGTTGTTGCCACCATGCCCGGAGAAGTGTGTAGTTCTACATTTCCGATTGTCTTTTCGGGGAGATGCTGGTAAAGTAGCACACAAAAGAGCGGAATGAATAAAATAGCGGCTATCCTTTGTGTCCATCGCCCGACCGTGCTCAGACGTCGCCATACGATCTTGCGACGGACATTTCTCAACGCTTCTATCGTCTTTGCTTCACGAATTGTCCTCAGTACCTCTGTACTGTAATATATATAATGTATATCGCGAGTCAGTTGCTCATTAGTTTCCGATTGTGCAATCCATGTTTCCACATCGACTTTTTCCTTTCCGAAAATCTTTCCGGAAAGATATTCCAGCAAAATCGCCTCATCGATCTTATTCCCTGTTTCCATATTATGAAGACGATTTACATGTCAAATATCCTAAACTTGGTCGTTCGTTGGGAGGGATATTTTTAGGGAAGCTAAGATTTATCTTCGTCTTTTTATCGTATTTTTGTGAAAGAAATAAGAACATGAGAAAGGATAAAGGTTATAGAATATCGGACGAAACACTCTTTTTGCAAATCCGTCACGGATGCGGGAAATCTTTTGATGCACTTTTTATAAAATATTATCCGGTGCTATGGGCTTATACGCGGCAGTTTATCGAGCCGGAAGATGGCGAAGAAGTAGTACAAGATGTTATGGTCTGGTTGTGGGAAAACCGGCGGCAGGTTTCGTTTGAAACGTCGCTGAAGAACTATTTGTTCCGTGCGGTACGTAACCGTTGTCTTTCTTTAATTGATCGCAATGAGCTGAAACGAAAAGTGTACCATATCGTCCATGAAAAGATGTCGTCGCACTTCGAAAATCCCGATTTCTACGACTACGAAGAGTTGACCCGACGGATCGAAGAGGCTTTGACACGTCTTCCGGAAAGTTATCGCGAGGCTTTTGAGCTAAATCGCTTCCATCAGCTTACGTATAAAGAAATTGCTGAGCGGCTGAATGTATCGCCTAAAACAGTTGATTATCGTATTCAACAAGCTTTAAAACAATTGAGGGTGGAGTTAAAAGACTTACTGCCGATTCTTTTTCTCGTCCTATAACAACCCGTTATCGCGCAGCCATGTGTCCGCTTCGGCGAGCGCTTCGGGTTTTCCGATGTCTATCAGGCGAAGGCCGTCCTGCACGTAGGGGCAGATCGGAGCTTTGGCGCAGACTGAAAGATAGAAGTTGATGATTGAAAACTTGCCGGTCCATTCTTCCATCAGGTCGAAGATTTTGGGAGAGATGACATGGATGCCTCCGAAGGCATATTCCAAGTATTTCGACGGGTCGAACTGCGGATAGTGCGAGCGTACCTCCCCTGTGTTGCGGTTACGCCAGCCGTAGAGACGATGGTCTTTTTTCTGCCCGAAGAGCAGTCTGCGTGCGGTCTGGCGGTGGCTTACCACGAGCGTGGCCAGTGCATCCGATGTCAGATGATGACGATAGAGCGCTTCCAGATCGACATTTGAGAAGATATCCACATTATGCACCAGAAACGGTTCGTCGCCCTTCAGAAACGATTGTGCCTGTTTGATTCCGCCTCCGGTATCCATCAGATAGTCACGTTCGTCCGAGATATCGATGTGAAGCCCGAAATGACTCTTTGAGGTGAGGAACTCAATGATCTGTTCGCCCAAATGATGAATGTTGATGACGAGATGGGTGAATCCGGCAGCTTTCAGCTTCAGGATAATATGTTCGAGCATAGGCTTCCCGCCGACGGGTAGCAATGCTTTAGGCGTCTCGTCGGTCAGCGGTTTGAGACGCGACCCGAGCCCTGCGGCAAAAATCATGGCTTTCATTTTTCTTTGGGCTCAAAAGTCTCTTCTATGTTCTGCTCACGGTGAATCAGCCGCACTTTAACGTCGTACTTCTGATGTAAATGCTCGGCCAGATGTTGGGCTGAATAGACGGAACGATGTTGTCCGCCCGTACATCCGAAAGAAACCATCAGATTCGTAAATCCACGGTCTATGTATCGTTTGACGGATGCATCCACCAGCGAGTATACATGGCCGAGGAAAGTAGTGATTTCACCATCGTCTTCCAAAAAACGGATAACCGGTTCGTCCAGACCCGTGAAATGATTGAATCGTTCGTACTTACCGGGGTTATTGATGGCCCGGCAATCGAAGATAAAGCCTCCGCCGTTGCCGCTCGGATCGTTTGGGATTCCTTTTTTGTAGGCAAAACTCACGATCTTTACTTCGAGCATGCGTTTGCGGTGTTCCTCCGAGAACTGTTTCAGTTGAATCAGTTGTTTCAGAATAGTGCAGAGGTACGGATATTCCGGATAATCTTCGTGTAGCAGTTCGCGCAGATTCTCTAACGCATACGGTACGCTTTGAATGAAGTAAGGTTTTTTCTCGAAATAGCCGCGAAACCCATACGCCCCCAATACTTGTAGGGTGCGGAACAATACAAACTGTCTGAGCCGGTTGCGGAATGCCGCCTCATTCACGTCCGTATATTTTCGGAGTGCCTGAATATATTCGCCGAGCAGCTCTTCCCGTAGCTCGTTCGGATACCGCGCTTTGGCCTGCCAAAGAAACGAGGCTACATCGTAATAGACCGGCCCTTTGCGTCCTCCCTGAAAATCGATGAAATAGGGTTCTCCGTCCTTGATCATCACATTACGTGACTGAAAATCGCGGTACAGGAAAGTTTCTTCCGAGTCGCGTAACAACATACGGCACATCTGTTGGAAGTCGTCTTCGAGTCGCGCCTCCTGAAATTCGAGACCGGTGGCTTTCAGAAAGCAGTATTTGAAATAATTCAAATCCCACATGACCAATCGGCTGTCGAATTCGGGCTGCGGATGGCATCGCGAAAAGTCGAACCCTTGCGCACCGGTGTACTGAAACGCCGGCAGCATCCAGATCGTTTTCTTCAGTAATGCCCGCTCTTCCGGACTGAAGACACTGCTCTGCCGTCCTTTCTCGATGGCGTGAAAAAGCAGCGTGTCACCGAGATCCTCCTGTAGATAGAAACGTTTGTCGTCGGAGTGGGTGTAGATTTCAGGAACAGGCAATCCCTGCTGCCTGAAATGATGCCCCATATAGATAAAAGCTGCATTTTCTTCGATAGAGGTGCCGCATACCCCGATCAATGAGGTCTTGCCTGCCAGCCGGAAATAACGCCGGTTCGAACCTGACGAAGGAAGTTCTGTTACTTCGCTTGCCTCCGTACCGGTTTGCAGGCGATATAGTCGTTTTAATTCATCTGTTATCATTACGGGACACGAAGGTACGGCAAATTATTGGAAAAAGAAAACGGATAGTATGTTTTTCAACAGCAGAAGTTGGGACAGGGGGCTTGAGACATGCGGTAAGAAGGCGGCAACTCCTTTTAAACATTTGCTTATGGTTACGAAAAAACGGATGTTTCCAAATTAATCATTAACTTTGCACGTCTTGAAAATAATGACTCGATGAAAAAGTTAATTGTATCACTTATGACAACCGTACTGTTTACTGCCTGCGGCAACAAATCGCAGACTGTTCATGATGAAGCTGCAAAACAACAGGAGATCGACTACACGGTCGATCGTTTTGCCGACATCGAAATACTTCGCTACGAAGTCCTCGGATTCGAAGCCTTGGCTTTGCAACAAAAACAGTTGCTTTACCATCTCTCGGAAGCCGCGTTGATGGGCCGCGATATTCTTTTTGATCAGAATTGCCGTTACAACCTTGCTATTCGCCGCTCGCTCGAAGCCGTGTATCAGGAATATAAAGGCGATCGGAACGACGCGCAGTTCAAGGCGCTGGAAACATACCTTAAACGCGTATGGCTGGCTAACGGTATCCACCATCATTATGCCGAAGACAAATTCGAACCGACGGGTCTTACGCCGGAATTCTTTGCGGAATGTATCCGTCAGGTTGATGCGGCCCGCTTACCTCTTCGCGAGGGACAGAGCGTGGAGCAGTGGCTTGAAGAAATCACGCCGGTCATCTTCGATCCGAAGGTGATGCCTAAACGGACCGTACAGAGCGGTGAAGGCGATATCCTTCTGGCTTCGGCGAATAATTACTATGAGGGCGGCATCACACAGAAAGAAGCGGAAGATTTCTATGCCCGCATGCGTCTCCCGAACGATACGATGGCTGTCTCCTACGGCCTCAACAGTCGGCTGGCTAAGGTAAACGGCGAGCTCGTTGAAAAGGTCTGGAAAGTAGGCGGATTGTATACGCAAGCGATTGAACGCATCGTCGACGAGTTGCAAAAGGCCGTGGCCTTTGCCGAGAATGACGCACAGAGAGCCGTTATCGAGAAACTGATCGAATATTACCGTACAGGCGACCTCAAAACGTTCGATGCCTATGCCATCCTCTGGGTGAAAGACCTTGCGTCGGAAGTAGACTTTGTCAACGGCTTTACGGAGACGTACGGCGACCCGCTGGGCATGAAAGCAAGCTGGGAGTCGATTACGAACTTCATCAATCGGGAAGCGACGAAGCGTACAAGAATCATCAGCGAAAACGCGCAATGGTTCGAGGACCATTCGCCGATGGACAAGCGTTTTAAGAAAGAAGAAGTAAAAGGTATCACAGCGAAAGTGATCACCGTGGCGATGCTTGGAGGCGACTGTTACCCGACAACGCCGATCGGTATCAACCTGCCGAATGCGGACTGGATACGCAAGCACTACGGCTCCAAGTCGGTGACGATCGAGAATATCACGGAGGCCTACGACAAAGCGGCGAAAGGAAACGGATTCAAGGAAGAGTTTGTGATCAACGATGCGGAACGCGAACGGATCGAGCAATACGGTTTCATTACCGACAACTTGCATACCGACCTGCACGAATGCCTCGGACACGGCTCGGGACAGCTGCTCGAAGGCACAGACCCGAATGCGCTCGGAGCATACAGCTCGACCCTTGAAGAGGCGCGCGCCGACATTTTTGCGCTGTACTATCTGGCCGATAAAAAACTGCTCGAACTGGGGCTGTTGAGCGATCCCGAAGCTTACAAGGCCGAATATTACAAGTATCTTATGAATGGCTTGATGACTCAGCTCGTGCGCATACAGTCGGGCAAAGACATCGAAGAGGCACACATGCGAAACCGGCAGCTTATTGCCCGCTGGGCTTACGAAAAAGGGAAGCCGGACAATGTCGTCTCATTCGAGAAACGTGACGGTAAGACGTTCGTTGCCATTAACGACTACGAAAAGTTGCGGACGCTCTTCGGCGAGCTGCTGGCGGAGCTTCAACGCATCAAGAGCGAAGGTGATTTCAATGCCGGCAAGCAATTGGTGGAAACGTATGGCGTTAAAGTAGACAGGGCCCTTCACGATGAGGTGCTGGTACGCTATCAGCGTCTGAACCTCGCTCCATACAAAGGGTTTGTCAATCCGGTCATGAAGGAGGTTAAGAATGCACAGGGCGAAGTGACCGATATTACGCTCGATTATACCGAAGGGTATATAGAGCAGATGCTGCGGTATAGCAAAGAATATTCCTTTCTGCCTACATATAATTAAGATTGACGGATTGTTTACTTAAAAACGATAAGAAAAAGAAATGACTCCCGATGACCTGTATGACTTCGAGAAAATGAAAGCTCGGTTTTCACGCTATCTGATTGAGAAAGGGATGCGGAAAACAACGGAGCGTTTCATGATTCTGGATCATATCTGCCGGATTCAGGGGCACTTCGATGTCGAGATGCTGCACAAACAGCTTGACGACGATCATTTCCATGTCAGCAGGGCCTCCATCTACAACACGATCGAGACCCTCATGGATGCGCATATCGTGATCCGTCATCAATTCACCGCGCAACTGGTACAGTACGAGCTGCACGATGCAGCCGCAACTCATCACCATGCGATCTGCAGTTACTGTGGGGCGGTCAAGGAAATCAAAGACGAACGTCTCTCGGACGGAGTATCGCGTTTACGTACTCCGCGGTTCACATACGAGTATCATTCGCTCTATGTTTACGGGATCTGTTCGAAATGCAAATTCCGGATGGCACACCGGAGCAAAAAGTCGGTCGCTACGTGAGAAACGGAAAAACAAACAAAAATAATATAAGAAGATGAAAGTAGATGTTCTTTTAGGTTTACAATGGGGCGACGAAGGTAAAGGAAAGGTCGTTGACGTATTGACACCGTCTTACGACGTGGTCGCACGTTTTCAGGGAGGCCCGAACGCCGGACACACGCTCGAATTCGAAGGAAAGAAATATATCCTGCGCTCCATCCCGTCCGGTATTTTTCAGGGCGGTAAAATCAACATCATCGGAAACGGTGTCGTGCTCGACCCGTTATTGTTCAGGGAAGAAGCCGAGGCGTTGGCCGCCAGCGGATACGATATCCGGAAACAACTGCGTATCTCGAAGAAAGCTCATCTGATCATGCCGACGCATCGTATCCTTGATCGTGCCAACGAAGCGGCCAAAGGTACCGGAAAGATCGGCACGACCGGCAAAGGCATCGGCCCGACCTACACGGATAAGATCAGCCGTAACGGCTTGCGTGTAGGGGATATTCTCCATGATTTTGAAAAGAAATATGCCGAGGCCAAACGTCGTCATGAAAATATGCTGCGTGCCATGAACTACGGATACAATATGGCCGATCTGGAAAAACCGTGGTTCGAAGCACTCGAATACCTGAAGCAATTCGAACTGATCGATAGCGAACATGAGATCAATGAATACCTGACCGAGGGCAAGTCGGTACTGGCCGAAGGGGCGCAAGGTACGATGCTTGATGTCGACTTCGGCTCTTACCCGTTCGTAACGTCATCGAATACCGTCTGTGCCGGTTGCTGTACCGGCCTCGGCATTTCTCCGCGAAATATCGGCGAGGTGTACGGCATCTTCAAGGCTTATTGTACGCGTGTCGGAAGCGGTCCGTTCCCGACGGAGTTGAAAGACGAAACGGGCGAAGAGATGTGTCAGCGCGGATGCGAATTCGGCTCTGTTACCGGGCGTAAACGTCGTTGCGGATGGATCGACCTCGTAGCGTTGCGGTATGCGATGATGATCAATGGCGTTAGCCGGCTTATCATGATGAAAAGCGATGTGCTGGATACGTTCGATACGATCAAAGCATGCATCGCCTATCAGATCGATGGGAAGGAGGTGACCCGCTTCCCCTTTGAAGTGACGGAAACATCAACTACTCCTATTTATACGGAGCTGCCCGGATGGAAAACAGATATGACAACGATGAAAAGTGAAGACGAATTTCCGGAAGAGTTTAATGCCTATCTCTCTTTCCTTGAAGAAGAGCTGGGCGTTCCCATCAAGATCGTATCCGTAGGACCTGACCGCGAACAGACGATTATCCGGTATACCGAGTGATTTTCCCGCATGCGTTTTCGGCAGGTAACTGACATTTTGTCGACTGGCACTGTTTTTGCATCAGAGCCAGTGATGATATAGTATTAACTTCAATTGTAGAAACGATGACGATGTATTCTTTATATTGGGTGCTCTTTATCGGCATTGCCGTCATCAGCTGGATTGTATCGGCCCGGATGCAGAGCAAGTTTAAAAAGTATTCTCAAATCCCGATGCCCAACGGCATGACGGGGAGAGAGGTGGCGGAAAAGATGCTGCGCGAAAACGGTATCACGGATGTGAGGGTGATCTCGGTGGCCGGTCAGCTGACCGATCATTACAATCCGGTTACCAAGACCGTCAACCTCAGCGAGCCGGTTTACGCAAGCAACAGCATTGCCGCGGCTGCCGTAGCGGCACACGAATGCGGGCACGCCGTACAGCACGCAACGGCCTACGGTCCTCTTAAGATGCGTTCGGCGCTTGTCCCTGTCGTCAGCTTTTCTTCCAATATCGTACAGTGGGTACTGCTCGGTGGCATGTTGATGTTGAAAGCTTTTCCGCAACTCCTGCTGATCGGCATCATCCTGTTTGCCGTGACGACGCTGTTTAGCTTCATCACCCTGCCTGTCGAAATCAATGCCAGCCGTCGTGCTCTGGCATGGCTGAAAACAGCCGGTATCACGAATTATCAGACGGACGGAATGGCCAAAGACGCGTTGCGCTCGGCAGCCTATACGTATGTCGTTGCCGCGCTCGGATCGCTGGCGACTCTTTTGTATTACATCCTGATCTTTTTAGGAGGAAGACGAAATTAACGAATGGCACAGAAACCTTCTATTCCGAAAGGAACGCGCGACTTCTCGCCCGAAGAGATGGCCAAGCGCAACTATATATTTAATACGATTCGCGACGTTTATCATCTCTACGGCTTTCAACAGATTGAAACGCCCGCCATGGAAAATCTTTCCACCTTAATGGGAAAGTATGGCGAAGAGGGCGATCGTTTGCTGTTTAAAATTCTGAATTCCGGCGATTGTCTGGCGGGATTTACGGACGAGGAACTGCGCGAAAAGAACGCCTTGAAGTTTGCGGCCAAAGCCTGTGAGAAAGGGTTACGCTATGATTTGACCGTACCCTTCGCCCGCTTTGTCGTGCAGCATCGCAACGATCTCTCGTTTCCGTTCAAGCGTTACCAGATACAGCCCGTATGGCGTGCCGACCGGCCGCAGAAAGGACGCTATCGGGAGTTCTATCAGTGCGACGGCGATGTAGTCGGGTCGGATTCGTTGCTGAACGAGGTGGAATTTATCCAGATCATGGACGAAGTGTTCCGTCGTTTCGGCATACGTGTGTGTATTAAAATGAACAATCGCAAAATCCTGACCGGTATTGCCGAGATGATCCGTGAGGCGGATAAAATCACGGACATCACCGTGGCGATGGATAAGCTCGATAAGATAGGTCTCGACGGCGTTAACGACGAATTGCGGAGCAAGGGTATTTCGGAAGAAGCGATTGCGAAGTTGCAACCCGTTATCGTCATGAAAGGCGATAACCGCGAGAAGATGGCCGTGCTGAAAGAGATGCTTGCCGGCTCCGAGACGGGACTGAAAGGGATTGAGGAAACGGAATATATTCTGAATCATATCGAGACGTTGCCGCTTGCGGCCACGCTCGAAACCGACCTGACACTGGCGCGCGGACTGAACTATTATACCGGTACCATTTTCGAGGTGAAAGCCCTCGATGTAGAGATCGGCAGTATCACCGGCGGAGGTCGGTATGACAATCTGACGGGTGTATTCGGGATGGACGGCATGTCGGGGGTCGGCATCTCGTTCGGAGCAGACCGGATCTACGACGTGCTCAACCAGCTTGACCTCTATCCGGCCGATTCGCTCAAAACGACGCAAGTCATGTTTGTCAACTTCGGCGAGAAAGAAGCGGCTTATCTGTTGCCCGTTATGGCACGGGTACGTGCAGCCGGCATACGTGCCGAACTGTACCCCGAAGCGGCGAAGATGAAGAAGCAGATGGGCTATGCCGATGCGAAAAAGATTCCGTTCGTAGCCCTCGTCGGCGAAAACGAAATGGCCGATGGGAAGATCAACCTCAAGAATATGCAGTCCGGCGAACAGGAATCCGTCGGTATGGATGAACTGATTGAAAAGATAAAATGACGGATATTTTAATCTGTAGTTTCAACCTGTCAAATCCGGTCACAACAGTCTGTTCGAACAGCACCAAACAGGCTAAATACAATGTCCGGAGGAATTTACACATCTAAAAGAGGGTGTGCCCAAACATAGCGTTTAGACACACCCTCAAAATTCTCCGGACACGAGTTCCTGTTATCTCCTTTTATTATCTTATCTCAAAGCAACACCCTGAATTCACCTCAAATGTTCCGTTAACGGACGTTTCTGGCGATTTGACCGTCAATTTTGCACGATTAGACACCGTTACATTCTGCAATGTAAAACCGGAACCGCAGCTCCGAGCAAATCGGTTGGACGATATGTTATTCGCCAAACTGTTTACGCAATTTGCTGCCTGAACGGCCGCTTCGGCATCTACTAATCCATAGCCCACCTCATTATTCCAGGAACCGTTAGGATGGGCCGGTGTCGTTTGAAAAACGTAGTTGTCTAACTTCCGGCATGTCATTTCGATAATACTCCGGACTTCATGTTCGTACAGATGCGGATTAACGGACAAAATCAATGCGGCAATCCCCGCTACCTGCGGACAGGCAGCCGAAGTACCCCGAAAACCATGGCGATAATCACCTGCAGGACCGGGCGCCGTATTGGTGCCTTTAGGTCCTTGTAAATCGGTTGTATAGACTCTTATAGCCGCATCTTCTTTTCCGTCTGGGCCAACAGGAGCGACCACATCCAGGTCTTTACCGTAGTTGGAACTCCCTACGCGTCTCCCTTTATTATCCACGGAACCTACAGCCATTACATTCGGAAGATTGGCAGGGTAGCGTACCCGAGGTTTTCCATCATTATGAGAACAAAAAACAACTACGCATCCTTTTCCGCTTCTTCCCCGAAGAATACATTCGCTAATAACGGCATCATGAGTAGGGCTTTTGTAGCTATTAAGTCCCCATGAATTGTTGATAACATCAGCACCGGATTGGTAAGCATGTCTAAGCCCTCTCACATTAATATCTATTTGAACAGGCGTTATTACATAATTATCTGAGAATATTCTTATCGGTATCATTTTGCATTTCGGTGCAACGCCTACCACTCCGATGGAATTATCGATTGCGCCTACCACTCCGGCACACCATGTGCCGTGACCGTCATTACCCGTATAGCTTCCTTTGGAATTACCTCCGGTAGCATCATATCCGAGATACTTCAGCAGATTGGCTTCCAGATCGGGATGCGTTAAATCAACACCTTGATCGACAATGGCAATCTTGATATTACCGTTACCTTTGGTGATTCTCCACGCAGGCTCGATATTGATATCGATTCCGGGGATTCCACCAGTCTGTCCGGTATTTTTGAATGTCCACTGTTGAGGCCAGTACGTATTGCCCAACATCGCTTCCATATAAAAATTGGGTTCGACAAAATCGACCGTTCCCGTTTCATATACCTTACGGCATACGGATAGAATATCTTTCATCTTGCAGTCTAACGTCAGTAGAGATATTCCCGATGCCGGCAAAATCAGTTCATTTTTTCTGATTTTACCGGATAATCCGCTTTTCCGGATTACGTTTTCTATCGTTTCGCCTTCGCGGGGCTTGACAAAAATACTGTTGGATAAAGCAAGCTGTGCAGTATTGTTATACTCCAACATATAATAGACATCTTCTACCCTATCGGATCGCATAAGTTCTTCATCCCGGAATCGATTCGGGTCGACCTTCGCTTTTACCCAACCGTCGGACAGCCTATCCAACGATTCGAACTTGAATTGCCGAATAGCCCGGTCCTGCAAATCCTGCGATTTCGTCTTAATGACAACGAGGTCTTTTCGAATCTTAAATACCTCTTTTTTCCCATCTTTCGAATAGAAAAAATCCGATTGAGCAAACAGACTCGTTGCAAGAAGTGCAATAAATAGACACAGATATAATCGTTTCATAGCTTTACTTTTTTGTGTAGTTTATCTATATGTTTGAAAGTCAAAATCCGAAACCTCGGATATTCTAAAACACTGCCCGAAGGATACTCAAATTCAAATTCGTAGTCATTTATCACATGGAAAAAATATTCCCATTCTTTTCCTGAAAAAGTATCTTTCAGTACAATCGTATGTTTGTCTTCACGAATTTCATAATGATAGTACCCCTTTGAAAAAAATACGACCTCTCTTTCATTGACAAAATCAACCTTTACCCTTTCGTCCTGACTCGGGTATGTGAGAAAATATAATCCCCGCTGCAATACGGATTTGGATTTACCCCCTGACGGTTCCAATGAAGTCAACTCCAGCATACCTCGTTTTATTGCCTGCCCGGCCGTATCAAGCCGAACAACCCCGTTCATCCGCACATTGATTTCTCGAATCGTACCGAATCCGGTATCATACACCAACTCTGCTTTCCAGTCCTTTACGGATTCCGGCAGGTTTTTCACTTCGCACTCGATAATCGCTCCCTGCTCATCCATATAGCCGAAGAAGGCTTTGCCCTTATAAGAATATGGCCTGCCCATATAGGAAATATTAAACGGTGGGTAGTATACCAGTATGTTTCCGGTATTGGCATGCCATAAATTCTCGACATCCGGATCAAGACTATCGGGCACTGCTATCCGCAGCCTCGTATCCAGATTTTCAATCCTGATGCCATCATCCTGTTTGTCCGGACCGTCTTCTTTTCCGCACGATACTCCTGCTACGGCAAAAAACAACACGGCACAAACATACTTTACGATCAAAAATAAATATAATCGTTTCATAGCTTTACTTTTTAATTATTCTGCTTTCTTGAAAGTCATTAATACCTGGCCCGGATATTCAGCCGTATAAGCACAGAAACAATCCGTTTCAAATTCGGAATCGCTTATCGCATGAAAAAACATTTTTTGCTCCGGTACTACTCCGGTAACATCTTTCAGCATAATTGCATGTTCGGTATCGAATATCTCATAATGATATGTTTTTACCGGAAGCCCGGGTTTCATCAGTTTGAGTATTTTCCGATCGATAAATTCGATTTTCACCGATTTACCACCAAGTGTTGGATAAGTATGTGCATACATTCCCAATTGCAACACCGGTTTCGGCTTAGGCCCGGTTGGCACAATCGAAGTCAGCTCCATCGTTCCCTGCTTCTTACCTAAACTGTCTGTTTCGGTCCGTACAATACCGCTCAGCTGCACATTGAGCTCCGTGATCGTACTTAATGTGTTCTTATAGACAAATTCTCCTTTCCGTTCTTTTACGGATGCTGGAAGATTTTTCACCTTACACAGAACAGTTTCTCCCTTTTCATCCGTATAGCCGAAGTATGTATTTCCTTTATACGAACCGTACGGAGGGTAATGTATCAGCATATTTTCAGGATTGGCACGCCATACGTGCTCGACATCGCTGCCTACCGAGGGTGACACCACGATCCGCAGCCTCGTTTGCAGATTTTCAATCTGGATGCCACCTTCTTGTTTGTCCGGATCATCTTCTTTGCTGCACGAGATTCCAGCTACAGCAAAAAGAAACAGTACACAAAGACACTTAACAGTCAAAAATAAATATAATCGTTTCATAGCTTTACTTTTTGTATAGTTTATCCATATGTTTGAAAGTCAAAATCTTAAACCTCGGATATTCTAAAACACTGCCCAAAGGATACTCAAATTCAAATTCGTAGTCATTTATCACATGGAAAAAATATTCCCA
>ERZ772967.623-NODE-623-length-27277-cov-7.803798_pt1 | contig 27277 bp, 23 predicted proteins | sample MGYA00511677_ERZ772967 | MGnify/ENA primary metagenome ERZ772967 (study PRJEB29015, sample SAMEA2737931) | human oral metagenome | biome: human oral; feature: human-associated habitat; material: dental | place: China | collected 2146 ...
GCCGTAGAGCGCCTCGACCGCGGCACGCGTATCGCCGATGCGGATGCCGCCGAGCACCATATCCTCACCCGTGATTTCTGCCGCGCAGAGGGCGGCAGGGAGAAGAATGAGCGCGAGGATAGCGGCGCAGAGCAACGATTTGATCTTCATGGAAGACACTCCCCTCGTTTCTTACAGAGCCATGCAGCAGAGCTTGTTCCGGAAGCTGTCGATGAAGTAGATGTAGTTCGCGTCGTCGGTTGTGACGCAGGACGGTCCGATATTCTTGTCATCCGCCGTTACCAGCTTGATGTCGCCGACGCATGTGCCATCCTTCTTCTGAAAGATGCGCATACAGCCGGGGAAGGTGTGAAGCGGCACCCCCTCCCGCCGAGTTTGTAGATCAGAGCGGCTTCCTTTGGCGCAGCGGGATCGCTGATAAAATGAAGTCTGTATCGGTGTTTCCCTAGGACTTACAGGTCGATGCGGTAGATCATTGGCTGATCCCCTCCGGCATCCGTGAAGTAGATGTGGTTTGCATCATCCGCTGTCACGCCGCGGGGGTCAATCTTATGTTTTTCGAGCATCAGCTCGATGTCGCCGACATACTTGCCGTCCTTCTTGTTGAACAGGCGCAGGTAGCCGCTGTAGAAGAAGATGACATAGTCTTTCGTCGCGATGGCTTGGCGCTCGCCCGCTTTGCGCTTTTCGGCACCGCTCGGGAGATCCGCGTTGCAGTCAAAGGTGCGGATTTTCTTGCCGTCCGGTCCGTACATGTGCAGCGGGAACGTCCATTTGTCGGAGCCGCCGCCGTTTGTGGCCAGTGTTGAGATGTAGAAACCGTCCTTGTCCGCGCACACGAGGGACGCGTTGCTTTCCTTCGTGACATCCTTCGCTTGGGAGAGCTTTCCAAACTCGTCCTTAGGCAGGACGACCTTCGGATCCTTCATGCCTTCCTTGGAGATCGCGCCGAACATCGTGTCGGAACTCGAGACGAAGTCACCGCATACATAGGCGTTCTTGTCACCGTAGATGGTGCGGACGGTACGAATTCCCTTCACGTCGAAGCTCGTTGCCGCCGTGCCGTCATAGCAGCCGATCTTTCCATTGGTGTCGAGGATGTAGTAGACGTTCGTGCCGTCCGAGGAGAGCGGCTCTTTTTTGATCTCGCCGAGATCCTCAACTCCGGTAATCGCGCCGTCTTTGAGACTCATCTTCTTGAGGTGGTATTTCTTCTCCTTCTTCTCGAAGCTGATGCCGTAGATGGCGTCCTTTGTCACGGCGAGACTGCCGTGGGAGTCCACGAGTTGGGGGGTATCTGCCCCCTTGTACGCGTACATCGGCACTTCCTTGTCACCGAGCTTCAGCTTCGTGACAGCCTCCTTCGGTGCGGCAGGACCATTGTCCGCAGGACCTCCGATGCCGCCGGCGATGCCGCCGCCGTCACCGCTGCCGCAGCCCGCAAAGACGATGCCTGCACAGACGAGTGCTGCTGCTGCCGCAAGTACGGATTTCCATTTCTTCATGATTCTTCCTCCTTTGTCTTTGTTTGCGCTTATGAGAATCTGATTGCTTTTATCTTAGCATAAAGATAAAAGCTTGTGACCTGTCATAAATGACAGGTTTTTGAAAAACTTTGCAAAAGAAGCGCAGAGTAAATGTACTGTCATAGATGAGAGACCGGCAAAAAAATGGGCACAATGTACCGTGTGGTTCATTGTGCCGATATGAACGGGCAATAAGATGCACAAAGGCGATGGTGCTGAAATGATCCGTGATTTCTTAGCTGTGGATGCTCGTATAGCCCTTTTCCGTTGCTTCCACCGCAAGGCCGATGACGTTCTTGTGGCCGGTCTTGACGAGCATATTGCTGATGTGAAAGCTCACGGTGCGCTTCTTGATGCCGAGATCCTCGGCGATTTCCTCGTAGCTCATGTTGCGGCAGATGCGCTGCAGGATCTCGAGCTCGCGGCTCGTCAGCTGGGCATCCGTGCATCCAAAGGAGGGGGTGCCGCAGATATCCGGATAGATTTGTGCGCCTTCCATCGTGGCGCGGATACAGGAGGCAAACGCTTCGCCCGAGGATTCCTTGTAGATGAAGCTGTTCGCGCCCGCTTCCTTCGCCCAGTCGAGGAAGGCGATCTCCTGCATCCCCGTCATGAGAATAATGCGCAGGGAGGGGAAGGTGGCTTTCAGGCGTTCGCAGATCTGTATGCCGCTCGTGCGCCCCTCCATACAGATGTCCATGAGGACAAGATCAGGACGTAGCCGCAGACATGCTTCCTCCGCAAGCTTTGAGAGCGTACAGGTGCCGATGACTTCGATGTCGGGCAGAGGCGCGAGGATCTTTGCCAGTCCCTCGAGGAGTATTTTTTGATCGTCTACGAGAAGAACTTTAATCATCCTTGTTTCTTCCCTATCTGTGCGTCAAGTTCAAAATGCGGTGCCGGTGTGATGATCAGGCGCCCGCCGAGTGCGTTCACGCGGCGCATCATGCCCGTGAGTCCGCCGCCGGGGCGCAGCTGCCCGGTGCAGCCGATGCCGTTGTCGCGGATGTGCAGGCGGCGCTCCGAGAGGGCGATGACGATCTCGTTCGCACGCCCATGACAGACCGCGTTGCTGAGTGCCTCGCGGATGATGGCGGCAAAGGCGCGCGCGCGCCGCATATTGCGCGGCAGAGTACCCGAAAGCGTGAGCCGCACGCCGAGGCTGCGGTAGGTGTCGGTCATATCGGCGAGCAGCGTTGCGGGATGGGCTTCCTGCGCGAGGGGAACCGCTTCGAGCAGGCTGTCGATGCGAACGATGGTATCGAGCGCATCCTTGGGCGCGGGACTCGCAAGGAGCTGCTGCAGCATGCTGATGCGCTGTCCGAGAACGTCGTGCACGCGCGAGGTGATCTCCTGCAGGGTGCGGTGGCGCTCCGTCTCCTCGAGCGTGTCGAGCAGATCTTTCTGTGCGCTGATCATGGCGGAGAGGCGTGCGTTCTTTGCCTCGAGTTCCCGCGTCACGGCGTCGAGCTCCGTCACGCAGGAGGCCGTGAGCTGCCAGCCGCTGAGTCCGTTCATCAGACGTATGCGCTGCACGAGCCAGGAGTCTCCGCCCGAAAATCGAAAGAGGATGGCATCGTCCCGCACCTCTTTCTCTGCGAGGGTTGGGTGGTCGAAATTCATCAGCGCCTGCCAGAAGATCGCGGCGTTGCGGAACTGCTGACCGAGCAGCCGCTCCATGAAGGCCAGCATCTGGATGTTCACGAGCACGGCTGCGCCGTTTTCGCGTGCAAAGAGAATGCCCTCGGGCAGGAGATCGAGGCCCTCGCGGATGGATGCGACGGTGACCTCTCTCTCCAGCATCGTAGGTGCTGCACAGGCAAGGATCGCGAGCCGCGCCGCGAGGAGGATGAGGACGAAGAGCGCGCTCCACGGCAGAAGACGGTCAAAAAGCGGGAGCGAGAGCAGGCCCGCTGCGGCGAGCGGCACACCCAGCCACGGCCTGCGCCGACACGAGCAGAATCCCATGACGATGGCGAAGCCGCCAGTGGCGCAGCGCTCGAGCACCATCCAGTCATTTGGCATCAGCCCGCTGATGAACAGGCTCCAGCTGCCGCCGAAGACCAGCGTGACGGAGAGCAGTATGCCGAGCGCGGCGGCCTCCGGCAGGACGCGCTCGAAGCGTTGCCGCCCGAGGAACGTCGCTCCCCAAAAGAGCGCGATGCTCTCGGTGATGAGGACGAGCGCGGAGAGGAAGATAAAGGTGATGTGTGCACTGTAGCCGTATGAGGTCAGACTCTCCATGCCGCTGCCTCCTCCCCGTGCGCCGGTGTGCGGGCGGCGGCGCTGATGCCCTGCGCGCGGATGGAAAGCGCGTAGCCGAGATCGCTGATCTCGATCGGGAGATCGTGCTGCCGCTGCCATTCGCTGATCCACGGACGGATCCAGTCCGTGCACGTCAGCATGCAGATCGCCTCCGGCATTTCGTTTTCCTCAAAACGGCAGAGTACATCTGCCGCGCCCTCCTCTGCCGCGCGCGAGAGAAGCTCGGCAAAGAGGTCGAAGAGGGCGAGCGCCGCCTCTGCCGCAATGGCGCGCGTCAGCCGCCACTCCACGCCGACGTGCAGACCAAGGGGGCGCAGATAGGCGCAGGTCTCCGAGACCGCCATCGACAGCTCGTCCGCACGGATCTGTCCGTCCTCCTGCCCTTTGAGAAAGAGCACGCAGCGCTTCTTGAGGTAGGAGGAGAGCAGGTTGAGCCGGCGGATGAGACATGTGAGCTCCGCCTCATCCGTGCTCGCCATCAGCTGCTCGCGAAAGCTGCGCAGGAGCGGGCGCTTGCTGTCGAGGATGGCCTCGAGCTCCTCGGAGAGCTGCTTTTTGAGCGTGAGCGCGAGATGCTGCCCCCGGATGCGGCGCTCTCTGCGCAGGAGGGTATGGGAGCGCTCCTGCGCGTCCTGCAGGAGTGCGAGCTGACGCTGACGTTCGTGCAGGAGACTGAGATCCTCGTGCCAGATGATGGCGCCGCCGTGAATGTTCATGCGCGATGTGCGGATGTCGTTTGACGCGTCCTGTTCTGCTGCGGCGGCGGAAAAGACCGTATGCCCCTCCGTATCGACGAGCTGCATGCGCAGGTGCGAATGCGAGAAAAACGCCTCGTGAAAGCGGTTGGACGGCATGAGTCCCGTGCGCAGACAGAGTTCGAGGAGGAGCAGGAAGAAGAGCGCCGTTACCACTGTGAGTTCCAGCCATGCAAAGCGAGGATCGTAGTGGAGGTCGACGGAGTAGACGACGAAGAGGGAAAAGAACAGGAAGGGAAGCGCCATCGCAGGGCGCAGCACGCGCTGCCGCTTTGCCTTTTCAAGGAGGAGAAGGAGCGCCGCGAGGATCTCGCAGAACCAGAGGAGCCAATAGTCATAGGCGCCCCACGCGAGATGCTCTTCCAGCGTCATGGTGGCGGCATTCCAGATGAATGTGAAGAACTGGTAGTGCAGATCGTTGCAGAGAATCAGCGCGGCCAGCAGGAGGTTCAGCCCGAGAACCGCGCGCAGCCAGCGCGGCATTTTTTTGTTGAACACATACTCATCCGATGCCCAGGCGATCCAGAGGAGTGCAACCGAGAGCCCCGCGCGGAACACATAGTAGAGGTACGACAGAAAGTGCTGCAGGGAGATATCGACCGAGATGGAAAGGAGTTTTGCAATGCGGGTCAGCTCCCAGAGGAGCAGCATCGCAATCAGCAGAAGGACGGCGCGCCGCGTACCGTGATGGAGGACGCGTGCGCGCAGGCTTGCACCCCAGAGAACCGTGACGACAAGGATTGTGACGAGAATGACCAGGCGCTCATGCGTTTCGATCGGCGTGAACACAGAATGCCCCAAAATTATCTGCCGATAGAGCGCGTTCGCCTCGGTGAGTTCTTGGAAGAGTGCGTCGGCATCGTGGATCTGCGCAGCTCCCGCAGGAGGTGCGATCGGGTAGCCCTCTGCGCGCAGATCGCGCCGCAGGGTATTGGCAAAGGAGATGGGCTTTCGCGCGAGCAGTCCCTTGGTAAAGGAGAGCGTTCCTTCCTTCGGCATACAGATGCGCAGCGGGGCGCCGTACTGAATGAGCTGCTCCGCTTCGTGCGCAAAGAGCACATAGACATCCCCGCCGCCGTCCTTCTCCGCCAGGCGGTATTGATTGCCGCGTCGGCTGCTGCAGATGCGCAGCCGATCCTCCTCCTTCAGCCGCGTGAGCAGAGCGAACGCCTCGTCGAGGTTCGCGTCTGCGGACAGTCCGCGTGCCAGCGCCAAAAAGAAAATCTCCCGATCGGGGCAGGAATCGGGAAGAACCACGGTGACATTCTCCCGCAGATCGCTCCAACCCTCCACGGGGACGGGGCAGTCCTCCGCCACGGCGAGGACGACCACGGCGGAAAAGTGCGGATACCAATAGAGCTGTTCTGTCGAGCCGCGGACAAACTGCTCCGCTTGAAAATCATAGAGTTCGGCGGCATCGGCGCGGTGATCCTGAAAGATCTCCAAGAGATTCGTCGAGACGCCCTGCGTATCGAGGGGCTCCGGGGAGGCGCGGCGCAGGGCGTCGGCATAGGCCGTGCCGAAGTTGTGTGCATAGACGAGCGACAGCGCCTCCGCCGTGCGCATGGATGCGAGGAGAACGAGGGCGCATGCGGCGCAGCAGAGAGAGAATAGGAACATATTCTGCTGCCGTCGTCTCATCGCCGCCCTCCCCCTTGTCTATACTCCAACTGATTTTGTACCATTTCGTTTGATATGCATGAAAATCCTTGCGCGAAAAGTCCCATTATCTAAAATACCGGAATAAATTATGAGCAATTGCTTATGTTTTCTTGTGCATTTGTTTGTTCCGGGACAGCATGAAATTTCTCGGCGTTGCTGCGTGCGCCGGAAAATGCGTATGCACAGATTGCCCGTCTGAGGAAATAAAACAGCAGTCTTTCCGAGCCGGCGATGCGTTTTCGGAACAGTGGCTAAAGTACAAGCAGGTCTGCGAAGCGTTTTGCTTCACAGACCTGCTTTTTCGTTTCGATGGAATGAGGGGAAACAATGCAGCAGACGGTCAGTTGCTTTGCGTTGTCCTTACAGATCGATGCGGAAGATACGCTGCCTTCCGCCGTCCTGCGTGTGGAAGTAGACGTGGTTCATATTGTCGGTGAAGATGCCCTTCGGCCGCAGCGTGCGCTCGCCGTCCGTGATCTCGATGTCGCCAACGTATGCGCCGTCCTTCTTGTTGAAGACGCGCAGGATGGGATCGTCCGCTGCGCGGAAGACGATGTAGTCCTTCGTTGCGACGGCGCAGCGTGCATGCGCAGCGTACCGCTTTGTGCCCTGCGGGATGTTCTCATTCAGCTCGAAGCGGCGGAGTTCCTTGCCGTCGGGGCTGTATTGGTAGACGGGGATGACCCACGGGTGCTGCTCGTCGTTCTGCAGCGAATTCCCGTATGCCTCGTCGGTGTAGAATCCGTCTGCGTCCGCATAGAGCAGCTCTGCGCCGCGCACCATGGAGTAGCCCTCGGGCTTCGGGCGTGCGGGGACGGGGATGGTCTTGGCATCCTTCAGTCCATCTTTGGCGATCGTGCCGTGGGTGACGCCCTTTTCGTTGACCTGCTCTTCGCCCGCATAGGCGTCCTTCCCGCCGAAGACGGCGCGCCACGTCTCCTTGCCCTGCAGGGGGATCGTGGTTGTGGTCTTGCCGTCATAGACGGCGAGCTCGCCCTCCTTCGGGATGTAATAGACGTTCGTTCCGTCCGAGGTGATCGGCCGGTTCAGCACGACGCCGAGATCCACGATGTCCGTGATTGCGCCGTCTGTGACGGGGAGCTGGCAGAGATGCGTCTTCTTGTCGTCGTGGTCGTAGATGATGCCATAGATGCCATCCTTCGTCACGACGGGATCGCTCTTGTTGAAGTCGAAATAGTCGAGGTCGTAGTCGGCGTTCTCGTATTCGTAGAGCGGGAGCGTCTTGTCGCCGAATTTTACCTGGGTGACGGGCTCTTTCGGCAATGAAAGACTGAGATCGACGGGGGCAGGAGAGCCGCCTTTTGCGGTGTCACCGCCGCCGCAGCCTGCCATGACGGCGCACGTGAGGACGGCTGCCGCCGCGCAGAGCGTTTTCCATTGTTTCATGTCGGGCTCCTCCTACAGATCAATGCGGAAGATGCGCGAATCTTGGTCGAGGATGTAGACGCGGTTCTCGCCGTCTGTCGTGATCTGCTTGGGCGGGTGGATCTTGCCATCGAAACTCAGCTCGACCTCGTCGATGAATGCGCCGTCCTTCTTGTTAAAGACGCGCAGAAAGTTGCCGTTGTAGAAGACGATATAGTCCTTCGTTGGGATGACCTGACGCGCGTTCGAGTCGGTCTTTTTCTTGTCCGGAAGGCCGTCGTTGATGGTGAAGGTGTGGATCTTCTTGCCGTCCGGGCCGTACATATGGAGGGGGTACGTCCGCTTGTTCGGCGGGCCGCCGTTGGTGGCGATGGTGGAGATGTAGAAGCCGTCTGCATCCGCCCAGAGGAGGAATGCCTGATTCTCCTCATTTTCCTTCTTGTTCTCGTTGAGGGCTGCAAACTCCGCCTTCGGGAGGACGGACTTCAGGTCTTTGATCCCCTCTTTGGAGATCGTGCCCATCTCGATGTCCTGCGACTTCAAGGGATCGCCGCTCGTGTAGATGGTCTCCGTGCCGTGCACGGCGCGCATGATGTCCGCCTCGCCGCGCTTGCTTTTCGTCACGGTCGAGCCGTCATAGGCGCAGATATTTTCGCCGAGCTGGTAGTAGACATTTGTCCCGTCCGTTGTGATCGGCTGCGCCGTGAGGATGCCGAGATCCTCGACGGAGGTGATGGCGCCGTCCTTCACGCTCAGCTTCACCAGATGCTGCTTCTTATCGCCCGAGGCGTCGAATTTGCCCGCATAGATGGCATCCTTCGTCACGGTGAGATTGGTCGTTGTGTGCACCATGTCGGGGAGACCCTCGCCCTTGTACTCGTAGACCGGTACGTCCTTACCGTTGAATTTGACCTGTCCGATGGCTTCCTTCGGCGCGGAGAGTGCGGTGTCTTTTCCGCCGCCGCCAATGCCGATGCCGCTGCCTGTGCCGTCACCGCCGCAGCCGGCGAGGACAGAGCCGAGGAAGGCGGCGGTCGCAGCCGCCGCGAGCAGAGATTTCCACTTCTTCATTTCGGATTCCTCCTTTGATGCTTCTAAGGAATCACTGATAAAATGCAGATGCTTATCAGTGCCCCTAAATCACTTTAATTTATTTTAGCATAAAACAAACTAAAATGTATAGCAACAAATGATTGATTCTTGAAATTTTTGAAAAATTTTTCATTTTGCGCATTTACTTCGCGCAATGATTCCTTCTCGGCACGGAAAAATGCCGGCATGTTTATGAGCGGTCGGGAACGCAGGGATGCTGTGCGCATATTCTTAGAGATCAATGCGGTAGATATGCGAATTGTCGTCGATGAAGTAGATATGATTCTCGTCATCTGTCGTGACCCCTGTGGGGGGAGAGTTTCCTGCTGTCGCGTCCCAGCTCAATGTCGCCGACGTACGCACCGGTCTTTTTGTTGAATGCGCGCAGATAGCCGTCGCTGTAGAACACGACATAGTCCTTTGTCACGACGACGGAGCGTTCCCACGTCGTGCGCTTTTGCGCACTGCTCGGGATATTCTCGTTGCACTCGAACGTGTGGAGTATTTTGCCGTCCGGGGCGTATGTGTGGAGCGGTTTGGTCCACTCCTTGTCCGTGCTGCCGTACGTGGCAAGGGAGGAGACGTAGAAGCCGTCCGCATCCGCCCCGATCAGGAATGCGTTTGCCTCGTGCGTCGCGTCTTTCGCACGGGCGAGCTTGTCAAATACGTCCTTGGAGAGAACCGTTTTTGCATCCTTTATGCCATCCTTGGATGTTGCGCCGAACATAACGTCGGCATCCGACACGAAACTCCCGCTCGTGTAGGCGTTCTTGCCTCCGTATATGGCACGGACGACGCCGATGCCCGGCGTGGGGGTCAGCGTCGCTGCCTTGCCGTTGTAACAGGCAAGCTCATCCTCCCGGGTCAGATAGTAGATGTTCTTGCCGTCCGAGGAGATCGGCTCGTTGAGAACGATGCCGAGATCCTCCACTGAGGCAATCGCACCGTCCTTTAGCGTCAGCTTTTGGAGGCGGTAGTTTTTCTCCTCGGCGTCGCTGCGAATGCCGTAGATGGCATCCTTCGTCACGGCGAGATTGGTATTCTTTCCCTCGAGCGCAGGGATGACCGCGCCCGTGTATTCGTAGAGGGGAACCTCTCTGTCGGCGAACTTGAGCCGGGCGACGGCCTCCTTCGGGGGCTTCGGGGCGAGGCGCTCGCTGGTGTCTGAGCCGCAGCCGGCGAGGACGGCGCCGCAGACGAGAGCGGCGGATGCCGCTGCGAGCAGAGCGTTCCATTTTTTCATGAGGTTCCTCCTCCATCCATTGACGAGAAAACGACAGAATTGCAAATAAAAGATCGCCTTTTTCGGATAAAACTTCTTTATTCCGACTTGTAAGACGATTCGTTCTGCTTTATCTTAGCACAACGAAGAGCGGGGGCGTACTGTCATAAATGACAGGTTTTCGTAAAAACATGAAAAACTTTTGTGAAATTCTTTTATCACGATTTCATGTGCTATAATTGCGCTATCCGAAGGAGAGGAGTGATGATCGTGCATCAGAAAGCAATGCAGAATGAAATTGCCTGGTTCGTGGGCGATATTACGACGCTTGCGGTGGATGCCATCGTGAATGCGGCGAACAACAGCCTCCTCGGCGGCGGTGGCGTTGACGGAGCGATTCATCGGGCGGCGGGCAGAGAGCTTCTTGCGGAGTGCCGTACGCTCGGCGGCTGCGAGACGGGCGCGGCAAAGATCACGAAGGGATACCGTCTGCCCGCGCGCTATGTGATTCATACGGTCGGTCCCGTCTACAGCGGCAGTGCATCCGATGCACTGCTCCTGCGCGCCTGCTATTGGAACTCTCTTGAACTCGCACGGGCACACGGGCTGCATACCATCGCGTTTCCTGCCATCTCGACCGGTGTCTACGGCTACCCAAAGGAGGCGGCGGCAGAAATCGCACTCAGGACGATTCACGAGTGGTTTGACGCGCACCCCGATGCGGGCATGCGCGTGACCATCGTGAGCTTCAGCGCGCAGGATGATGCGGTCTATCAGAACCTACAGAGGGCGCTCCGGTAAATCCGCGGAGATGTCAAACATAGCCATCATCTTTTTGAAGGTATCCTGCCCGTCAAGACAGGTGTCCGTCAGATAGCCTTTTTCTCGCTCCCATTCGGACAGTCCCCTGTAATAAAACAATTTTTTTGCGTCCTCGATGATAAACGGGACAATGGCGTAGCGCAGACATTCCTTGAGCGCAATCAATCGTCCCACTCTGCCGTTCCCGTCTTGGAAGGGATGGATGCGCTCAAAATCGTGATGAAATCGGATAATGTCATGGATGGTGACCGAATGAAGAGATTCGTATGCAGAAAGGAGTGCATTTATCTGCGCAGGCACTTCTCTCGGTGCGGCGGTTTCGCGACCGCCGACCACATTCGCTCGTTTTTTATAGTCACCGATGGCGAACCATCCAAGCGCGGCGTCCTTCGTGCCCTGTTTCAGAATGCGGTGCAGCTCCTTTACCGTGTCCTCCGTGAGAGGCTCCTCCGCCTTGTCGATCACATAGTCAATGGCACGAAAGTGGTTGACCGTTTCGATGATATCGTCGACCGGAACACCTCCGGCAACATCCACGGTATTCGTTTCAAAGATCATCCGTGTCTGATCCTCGCTGAGCCTGCTGCCCTCGATGTGATTGGAATTATACGTCATGCGTATCTGAAGCTCATGGTACAGACCGCCCGGCATTCGGAGCTGCTTCTCGTCGCGCAGCGTCTGAAGCAGAACGTTGTCCGACACACTGCGACAGAGCTCCTCCGGCGCACAATCGAGGAATGCGGCAATCCTCACAAGTACATGATCGGCGATCCTCTCGCCCCGTCCGATTTTGGCGATCGTTCGAGAGGAAATGCCAAGCTGTGCAGCAAGTGCCGTCTTTGTTAGTTGCCTGGATTTTAACTTTTGTAACAGTCCACCGTATGAAATCATGGAATTCACCTCATTCCTTTACTTATTATGACATAAAACGATGAAAAGTAAAGGCGATTAGGGAAAAAGTAAAGGAAGGATTCCTTAAATTGATAAAATCGAGTTCTGTCTTTTCTTGGATATCGTGAATATATTACAAATTCGTGTTAAAATGAGATAATAAAGTCTGGAGGCGAGATCATGGACAACAAGAAGGAAATGGAGCGGGCAGAGCTGCATCGCGCCATCTGGCAGATTGCGAACGACCTGCGCGGGAGTGTGGACGGGTGGGACTTCAAACAGTACGTCCTCGGTACGCTCTTCTATCGCTATATCTCGGAGAAGCTGACGAACTACCTCAACGCCGAGGCGCGTGAAGCGGGCGATGCGGACTTTGACTATGCCGCGCTGCCCGATGCGGAGGCGGAGACGGAACGCGAAAGTCTTGTCACGGAGCAGGGCTACTTCATCCCTCCGAGCGAGCTTTTTGCCAATGTGCGGCGAAATGCGCCCACGAACGAAAACCTCAATGAGACCTTGGAGCGCGTCTTTCATAACATCGAACGCTCGGCGGCAGGGACGGCGAGCGAGGGCGATCTGGCGGGACTCTTTGAGGATCTTGACGTGAACAGCAACAAGCTTGGCGCGACCGTTGCCGAGCGCAATGCAAAGCTCGTCAAGCTGCTCAATGGTATCGGAGACATGAGCCTCGGACACTATCAGGACAACACCATCGACGCATTCGGCGATGCGTACGAGTTCCTCATGGGCATGTACGCATCGAACGCGGGCAAGAGCGGCGGTGAATACTACACCCCACAGGAAGTCTCCGAGCTTCTCACGCGCCTCACCGTCATTGGGAAAACGCAGGTAAACAAAGTGTACGATATATTCATACCGTCTTTGATACAATCGCACATTGCTCAAAAAGCCTGAAACCGTACGGTACAAGCGGTCTCGGGCTTTTTGTGTTTTGTGGCTAGCGTTTTTCTCGTGGCGAGCAGCGGAAAGTTCACCTCTGCTTACCCGAAAACGAGCCTTCTCTGGGGAGAGCGCAGGGAATAATTAAAAGGTTGGAGGAATCATTAAATTGTTCGAGGGAAAATTGAAAGGTTCAAAACATGGTCTTTTGAGATTTTATTATCGTCTCGTATAACCTATCAGAAATTATAGCCTTACTGTGCTGAGATTCCCTTTGAAAAACAGCATTCAATTTGTTGAAAAAATAAGGCGCATATCCTCAAAGAGAATACACGCCATCCAAAACCCATGAAAATGGATTTTTATCATGACGTTATCATATCGTGGGAGGGCAGCTTTGTCAATATTTATTTTCAAAGGAAATAATCCACGATTTCGGCGCAGTACTTGTGGGCATCCATAAGTATGTCATTTTTTTCAAAGTATTCCAGATGACGGCACATCCTGTTGTGGAACAGGTCATCCAGTCGGTTTTTTGCTGATGTGCGCATATGATTGCTTTTAACAAACGATGTGTACGCCAATATCAGCACAGTGAAATCCTGCGTGAACTGTTTACGCAGGTATTTCTTTCGTTGAGATTTTGTAATCTGAGGGTATGATGCCAATATATTGGAGAGACGATTGTTTTCTTCAACCTTGCGGTTGATATGTGCAATTAGACAGTTGTTGTGCGCTGCGGCATTTCGGATGTTTCGTATATGCTCCAACAAATGATAATCAAATGGAGATGTTCGCTGCTTGTGGTAGAGATCAAAATAGATGCGATAGAGTTTGATTAGGTCGCCAAATGATATGATTTCCAGAAGTACCCATATAGGGAGCGCGTCTTCGTTGTGATAGTAAAAATCTCGACAGTAACTTCGAGACATTTTGCGCTCAACTTGCGCTAGAAATGAAGCCTCTCCTCGTATAAACACCGTTACAATGTTGTAACCATCTTCATTTGGGTTGTCCAGAATGTCATTCATCAGTGCGACTTTGATTGCGTGTTCGAGATCGAGGCACAGTATCATCACGAGCCGCCTTAGATGCATATCGATTTTTGAAAGTTCGACGAGATAGGCGAAGTCCAAATTGATGTACTTATCTTTATTTGGCCCAGCAGGGTGTTTCTGATAATTCTTCCGATATGCCGAAACTTTCGTAAGATAGCTGCTCTCTTGAAGAAAGATACGTGCGTCCTCCTCTGAATAGAGCCGAAAGGAGACGCCTCGTTCCTTCAAGTGTTCGATTTGTTCTTCTGCTGTTAATAATTTGCCGCCAGACATCATTCGTACCCTTTCATATCTTAACGTCGCGTTTGTATGAAAAGTATATCATGGAATAGAACAACTTATCAACAGGTGCTTTTGGAGGCATCTCAATGTATCATAAATGAATTCACGAAGAATCTTGAATATGATATACTGATAGTGTCGGGCAGGTGTGTACGAGAAAATTTTGAGATACGATTACTGCAGTGAAGATGTATTTAGTGGAGGTATGATTATGAAGTGCATCATTTGCAATGAAGAGACAAAGGGGTCTAAAGAGCATATCATCCCCAAAGCGTTGGGGAATGATAACCTTATCACAGATCGTGTATGTCAGGCATGTAATAATAAACTGGGAAGTAATGTCGACAATTATTTTACAAATCATTGTATCATAAAGATCATTCGTAAAGCTCGGAACTGGCTTGGTGAATCTGGTGCCCCCATAAAAATATTCCCGCCTAGCGCAGAGGATAAAGTCAGTGGGAAACGTTTTCTGTTTAGAGATGATACGCCCGTATTACCGCCTGAAGTTACACTAAAAGGCAATACTATGCACATAGAGGCATCTTCGATAGAGGAAGGAATGAATATTGCGCGAAAAAAGTTAAACAGAATGGATATTCCCTCTGAACAAATAGAGGAAATCCTAAAAAACTGTAGTTCTAATGAGAAACAAGCAATTAACCCTGAGTTTTCTTTGCCTGCGGATATTGACTTGGGAAGATTCGGGCTAGCTATCATGAAAATAGCCTACGAGTATACGCATAAGTGCTTAGGTGATAGTTATTTAGAAAACAAGACTGCTCAAACAATACGTCAAGAATTATATAGAAATATTCAGTGTGATAGCTGCTCCAATATAACAGTTGACGCTGATTTTATCAAAAGATGCTTTGTTCGAATTAATGAAGAGTTTATTTGTAATATAAATAGTTGTATAGAAAAGTTGCATGCTTCAATTCGACACTTACTTATTTTACATGGTACACCAGATGGAAAATTAGCTTGCGATATCCTGCTAGGGATGACAAGTGCCATATCTTTTTCAGTGTTTGTGGCAGAGAAAATACCGTCTAATTATCCAAAGGAAGGAATGTACATCACATTTATTTTGGAAAATAATCAGGTTATATACTTTCCGCCTGAAATCCATGTTGATTAAAATTGAATCGTAGCTTTCCAGCACTTTTCTACATCATATTATGAAACCAGCGAACAAGAAGCATGTTTGTTCGCTGGTTGTCTGTCCAATCAGGAGCCTATAACCTACTAAAGTTGCTTTAGTGATATGTGGAGTTTATCTTCAGTATTGTCATGCATATCATATACATATTAGAATATCGTTTTTCCTCGTTTGTGGTAATAAATTCCCCCTTAGATAAGATAGCCCTAAATTATATCAGCTAAAGGCATATATGTGTTTTGTGTTTAACCACGTCAGCTGCTGCAAAAAGTGGCTTTGACACCTGCGGCAGACAGAGCAGTTCTAATTAAATTTTTGTCTGCCGCAGTAAGAGATTGCCCCGCGAGGGATAGTTTTAGGCAGAGAGATGGAACTATTCCGCTTATCGTCAAATTTGGTTCATTAGCGATAATTTCCAGCCCTTTTCGGAGCGCCGTTTCCCATTTTAAAGAAGTTCCCTCACTAACGATGTAAATGTTTCCTGTATTAGCGCGAAGAACATAGCAGTTATAGGCACTTCCCCTGAGTTTTTGAATGACGCATGCCTCTTTATCATACTCCTCTTTAATGGTCTGCTCAGGAGTTTTTGAGGAGAGGGTCTTGCTTGTTGCATCTTTAGTGTAACGGTTGAGGATGGTATCCTTAATATAGGTTCGTACACGCTCCTTTTGCATATACTCACGCAAAACTCCACCAACATCAGGATCTTCTACCAGCATATCCATGAATTGACTATTTTTGACTCTGTCGCACTCCATGTATGCAAACTCGTCTGCCATTTTGTAAACAAGGCAGATTAGCTTTGATCGAACCTGCTCTGGTAATCTGTTCGCCATATCAAAGACCCTCCGGGAATTTCAGTTTTACATCATCGTCAGAATCACTGAGGTTAGCTACATCCTCCAGCCATACATTCACAAAACTTTCCACACGTGCATCTGAAAAAGAAACAAATCCTTCTTGTAAATAAACGACCTCGTTTTCAGTACCCTTAGATTTTCCTTCATTGTTCATTTCGATCATCTCTGCCATACGTCGTATGTCAGAAACGAAATCTAAAACGATGACCTTCTCCTTTCCCTCAGATAATCGCAATCCTCGCCCCAATTGTTGCACAAAAATTCTTCTTGAATGAGTTGCTCTTAGGAACACCAAAATATTAACATCTGGTATGTCAATGCCCTCATTCATTACATCGACAGCGCAGACAGCTTGATAAGTCCCCGATGCAAAAGATAGTAGCCGCCTTCGACGTTCTGCTTTATCCACCTTTGACAGTGCTGCACAAGGTATTCCAGATGCAGAAAGCATATCTGCAAAGCGATTGCTGTGTTCAATTGAAGGTGAAAATATAGCTATCCTAGGAAGGGGAATTTCTCGTATAGCTTTTTTTAATTCAGAGATAACAGCTTCGTCGCGTTGCGGTAAAAACAAGCGTCTGTTCAAATCGCGTATGGATAAATTCTGAATGCTTACGTTTTGCATATTATCCCAATCAACATTATCGCACAGAATTCTGTAGTCAACTCTTGATAGATACCCCATCGCCATTCCATCTACAAGAGACACTTTTGCAATGGGAGAGCCAAAAATTGTTGTTAGGCTTTGCCCATCCCCTCTCCACGGTGTCGCAGTCATTCCTATAAGGAATTTTGGCGTTAGATGTTCTAAGCATGTTCTGAATCCATGTGCCAACGCATGATGAGCCTCATCTACGATTACTACATCGAATTGTGTTGGTTCAATGCCAGAAAGATACCCATATAAACTCTGGTATAACCCAAATGATATTCCATCTGTATTGCGTGGTGGAAGACCATCGAAAAAAACGGAGGTTGGGACTTCTTTTGTGATTTGTGGCCAAAACCCCTGTTCAAGTTGGAGTGCCAAATCTGTAGCATGACAAAGAACCAAAATCTTACGGCAGCCTCTAGCCCATAGTTGCCTTGCAATAGTTGCGGCAATTACAGTTTTTCCAAGTCCTGTAGCTACGATATAGAAAGCTCGTTTGTTGCCAGCATCATATGATGCTATGGCTTTTTCAACGATATCATTCTGGTAAGTCCTGAGTTTCCTTAAACCAGCGTGGTCATCTGGCATCTGCTCGATAAGCCCTCTCAAAAAAGTCCCATTCCAAAGTTTTAGAGCATATCCGTTGATTGACAGTTGCTCCTGCCTTTGTCGAGCCGTATTTGTAAATTCACCATTAGTCGCTACTGCAGCAACGTTGGTCTCATAGAATGACAAAGCAGAAATTGCCTCATTTAGTGCTTGAGGTCCAATATAACGGCTTCCGGTCACAGCTTTCGATTGTACGACCCACGATTTAATGTGACTATCTTCTACACGAGTAGCAAGGACATCTCCTCCTTTATCACCAGCCCCGCCAATCACATTTACATCTTTCCAGCCCAAATGAGCCATCATCCTAGCGATGGTTCGCTCTAAACCTTTCCAGTTATATCCGCTAGAAATATCATCTGTATAGAAATTCATGATTCTAGGTCCCTGACAAGGAAATCCACACTAAGAGATGCCCTAGTTAACTCATCTTTTTGTACACGTTGTCTGTAGTCTGAAATGATGCGCAGAGCATCCTTTATAAATGAGAGAATCCTATCTTTTGATGCTTCTCTTGCACGTTGGGTGGCATTTGGATCTGATAATATTATGCTTGTATAGGGCGCACTAAAAGCTTTCCCATCGAAAACTTCTTCTGGGAATTTATCTACCAATCTGTAGAGAGTTTTTGGAGGGACGAACTCAATAGCATCAAACCCTGAAGCCGAACAATTTTGGAATGGTGTGAGAAGCGATGGATTCCCATTTATTATGTTTGCAACAGTATCTTCAACTTCTCCTGTGGATTCATGGATACACTTTACAACATCTTCTGCTCGTATGTGTAATGCCTTGGTCAATTTTTCTCGCATCAAATCAAATGCACTGTTTGATCGCTCTGCCAATGCCTGACGATCTATTCTTGAGTCTTCCATGGAGACTCCAACCAGCGATGAATATACCGAAATTATATCTGATAGGGCATCCCTTGCTTTTAATCTTTCGGCCATATACATTAACAAGAGCATTTGGGGGGTAATAGGGTATTGAGCTAGAAGAGGGTGTGTTGGGTCATAGATGAAGTCACAATCAATGCCGTCGGCATTAAAATGGCAGGGTTTTCGCTCTCCGTTTTGCTTAATTTCACCTTTTGTCAGCTCGAAAGCTCGAATATTCAAAGAGCCTGATTTTCCAAACTGGTAATGACGACCGGAAAGCCGTTGAACGGGGGTTGAACGCTGCAACAAATCATCCATAGAGGATGTCGGGGAAACGACAGGAGTAGTTATGCTTGACGATGTTGCGTTTGTTCTAGAAGAACTTCCTTCAGATGTGTACCCCGTGCCGTTCTCATCTCCAACTGTTTCAGCGGTGTGAGTGCTGTTCCCCAGATAGGAAGTAATGTCGTCAGATGGAGTACTACCTGTATTGACATCGGTCGTTGCTGCGCCAGCTCCATTTTTTTGATCTTCCTCTTGGGCGGCTTTCCACCATTTTGTATCATCGATATAATCACGAGAACCTTTTCTGAACTCAATGGCATATTTTTTTGCCAGATCATTGGGCGCGAACAGACATTTAGTACCCTTATCTACACGACGATATGCATTCACGAGAAGGCACAATGGTGAAGTGTTATCTTCAAAAAAACCCATCGCCTTACGAGCTTTTGGTAGAAAGGGCCCCATACCACAGATAGCCTCACGAGTTTGTTCCCAAGAAACGTCCGCTCTATCAAAATCATTTTTCTGATAGGTTGGAATCAGATAATCTACATGAAGTTCGCCCACAATACGACCACCGATAGATGTACCGAGTTCGACGGGGTATTGCAGCTCCTTTTGTAATGTTAGAGGATTATCATACTGGAAGAAAGTCTTATCTGAAATCAAGATCTTTCTCCCATTGCGAATAAAATCAATGCCAAAATCATTTGGGTCGGCATATCGTTGTATTCCAAGCCAGCCAGTTAAACGTTTTTCACGCTCTACAATATGGGGGGGGAATACTTCGCCTTCTTGCATAGAAACATAGTATTCTTCTGCTTCATCTGAGCGAAGATAACAATTACGATTCAAATCAAATAATGACGATCCGAAGCTGCGATCTATCGTAATTCTTGCAGCGACATTTTGGTTGTTGTATCTAACATACCTTGATTCAGACCAAGTGCAGTAGTTCTTTGCCCGAAGCTGCTTTCCTTTGACTGTTATAGTTATATCGTGTTCACTGAGGAGCGGGGTGTAAACCAATTCAAGACGATGTCTGATTTCCGATTCTTTAGTCGATAATTCTCCTAAAATACCATTTTTAAGGTTTGAAACAGTGATTTTTGTTCCGCTTTCTTCCAAGTTCATTTTTGGCTCTCGGATAATGGGAGCATCAAATTTCTTTGTGTCAATTAACTTTTGAAAATCAATTATCACACCAACCCAGTCAGTATCACCACTTCTTGTGGAGAGTACTGTAGTTTTTTCACCTAACCTTGCAGTTGCAATATTGAATCCCATGCCAAAAAGCCCCAAGTTGCCGATGGGGTCATTGCTTGTGTAACCAGCTCGAACGGCGTTTTGCAGTTGATCAATAGACATCCCCGGAGCGTTATCGCGTATTTCTAGCGTCCTATCTGGAATACCTACCGACTCGGAAGACCATGTTACAGTTATTCTCTGCTCTTGCTCTTTAAGTCCGGTGTCGGGCAATAACGCATCTATGGAATTATCGACAAGCTCTGCAATACACTGCCATGTTTGAAATGGAATCTCGCCAAGTGTACGCAGAATTCTCGGCGTCGGCGTTATATCAAGTGTGTTAAGGCTCATTGTCAGTTCCTCCTATCTCGTTAAGATATTTTTCCACGCTCTGTGCAACTAAATATGCCATAATCGGTGGAACCGCATTTCCAATTTGAGAAATATTTACCGTCTTGGAAAACTTAAAAATAAAATCATCAGGAAAGGTTTGAATCCGAGCACACTCTCTTACCGTTAATCTTCGATCTAGAGAATAGTGGAACTGTACTCTTGACTTTGGGTTCGCCCTTATCGTGTACGCAGGTTTATCTTTTTGATTGCTCTCATCCCCTTGACCATTTCCCTTTTTTGCCTTTGACGCCCCAAAGTAATCACCTTGGTTCGGAATAGAATTGTCTTCAATATGGACTAAATCGCCTATAGCCCATTCGATACTCCTATGATTATCCTCAAAACTGGAGATTGGTGCTTTTGGAAAGCCATATTTTTCAACAAGATCATTTCGAACACACATGATAATTAATCGTGTTCTACGTTGTGGTACGCCATAATCCGGGGCAAACATCCTCCACACATTTACAGTGTAGCCAGCTGCAGAAAGATCGCTTTCAATCGTCTTTAAAACGAGACCTTTTTCCATGCGCTCCAAATTAATTACATTCTCTCCGACAACTACTTTGGGCTTGTGTATCTTCATATACGCGATGAGCGTCTGGTATAATTGACCACGTTCTGACTCCAAGCCTCCCAAGGGACCACAGGAAGAAAACTCTTGACAAGGGAAACCTCCTATAAGGATTTCTGCTTTCGGAATTTCTCTGGGGTCGACTGATGCCAAATCTTTTACAAAAGCGTGTCCTTCTCCAAAATAATCATTATACGTTTCTATGCAATGCGGTTCACTGTCATAAGCCTCAAGTATGTTGAAAGATAGTTTTGGATAATTTTCGTCGTGGTAGTTGAAACCACCACGAAAGCCCAAATCTAAACCACCACAGCCACAAAAATACGAGATAACAGAATGCGCTGATTTATTTTTGTTCGCAGCCATTTTCAACACCGCCTTTCATTTCATTTTTTTCAATTGGTATTATGTTTCTACGCATGGATTCCCATCATCATCTTATAGTGTTGCTCTTGGTCTAACGCCTCAAAGATCAAGTGGAACACTTCTTTGTATGGTTCAACGTCATCGGTTTCCTCCACATAGTTTAGACCGTCGGTGATTCCGTGCGGATTGTTGATATACGCCAACATGGAAGAAGCAAGTTCATATTTGGTCATGTCGGGCTTTTGCCCTCCCACATTATTGATAAATTTCGATTTGTGTTTTTCCAACACGAACTCTCGTATATCCTGTCCGTTGTAGCCGCACAACTGAAGGAAGTAATAATCGAGGATGCGGCGCATAACATTTTTTGCCGGAATGGGGGATTCAATCTCTCTCAACTCGTCCCACAGGGCAGCATAGGAATTTTGTACGGGATTGTTGTTTTCCAGTTCGCTTGGGACGAACTGGTTTTTCCGCACGCATAATTTTACTTTGGAGATGTTGTTCTGCTTGCGGATGATGTAAAACGAGGCGCAGTTGTAATATTGCACCTGTTGGTAGGTGACTTCGTGGTGGAAGTACACGTTATGTGTCAGTATAAAGATTTGTCGAATATAGTCTCCCGGAACTTTGGGATTGAGATATTCGGTATTGTTCCGGCAGACGTTTATCATCTCTCGGACAATGGCACCTACGATGAACAGAGCGTTGCTGTCCATAGAAGATACCGGGTCGTCAATGACAACAATTTTGTCCTTGATGTTGTTGCTGTCCAAACTGCCACGGACACAGTGGTAGAAGTAGAGAAAGGCAATAAAGTTTCGTTCCCCTTCGCTTAAGTCCTTGGCAGTACCCTCGGACTCATGATTTTCCCGGATGACTTCGTATGTTCCGGGCGTATCTGCCCTTGCTCTCAGATAGAATCCTTGGAAGCCAGCCTCGCGCAGAATTTTGTTGATGCTGTCAACAGTGGTCTGTATGTTGACAATTTGTGCGTTAAGGCAAGCAATCGACTTGTCTAAATCCTGTATTTTCTGTCGCAAACTCGCTTCCTTCACCACTGCATTTTTTCGCTCCTGATCGGCAGGGGAAAACTCGGAAGCAAAAATTTTGATGTCTTTCTCCAAAACAGAAGCAAAATACTCCAGTATATATTTTTTACATTTTGCTTTTGTATCCTTCCGCTTTTCAACGGCCTCATTGTTTCGCTTAATCTGTGCATTCAGCTTATCGATAATAACGTTTATATCTCCGACGATAGAATCCGTGTCGTCCAATATGATAGATTTGCTAGGTTCGCTTTCTTTCGTGGCAAGCCGCTGTTGGTTTATTTCGAGCGTCTTTTCCAAAAGCGCAACACTCTCTTGATAATCTTTCAGATCGAGTGTCGGCATCGGACTATTCATGTTGTCTTTTAGCGTTTGCAGAACGCTGCGGCAGTCCTCTGCATACGCTGTTTTGAATTCGAGATAGCTCTTGATGTCTTGCTGATATTTCTTATCAAAACAGGTGCGAAGATCATCTTCAAATGTGGATGGCAGTGTCTGCTGACAATACGGACATTTCCCATTGGTAGAGGTTTGATAATGGTCGTGTCCCTGACGAATCCAATCCGTAGCACCTATGGCTGCGACAAATTTTGCGAAAGGGGCATCACTGCTACTGGTGATGGAATCTCCCAATAGTTTTTTGCCCGCCATATCTGTACTGGTGTCAGGGAATTTTACGTTCTTAAATTCTGCGTATGTGCGGGCACCTTCATCAAACGCTGCCAACATCGCGTGGAGATCTTCGAGTTTATGAGCGACTGGCTTTTCTACAGATATGGCACGAGAAAACCCATCTGCACGTTTTTTCCCTTCCAATGCCACAGCAAATTCGGCTCTCGTTTTCGCGACCTTTTGGAACAATGATTCTTGGTGCGCCTTTACCAGATTGTCACAGATCTTCTTCTTGCCGTCAAGATCGATTCGGGCTTTCTCGTGTTCGGCTAGTGTGTCTTTTCTCTCTTGCTTTTTTGCTTCTATATCTGCGTATGTCTTTGTGTTTGTCTCGTTGACAATATAAACACCTTTCAAATTGCCGTAGCTTGCAAAATTCCGATTGATGAACTCTTGATTATAGACGAGAACCTCAAAATCGGTGGGGGTAATGTCTTTTGACCATACGATCCCCTCACTGCTTTCAATCGCCTTTGCAATCGATGATTTCCCGGCACCGTTATTTCCATAGAAGAAATTCACATAGGTGAGCTGGTCTATGAGTTCGTTGGAAAAGGTGGCACGATTCAGTTTTATGCCCGTTATGGCGGATGTCATTTTCTTTGCAGTACCCAACTATGATCTACTCCTTTTTCCTTCTCTTTGCCGTTCATCGACTTCAGTACTTTGTCGCCCTACATTTTGAATACGGATATTTTTGCCCGCTCCAATTCCTCAATTAAGTTGATTCGTTTGATTGCCCAATGTGTGCGGTTTAGTTCGTTAAAGGACTTTGCATGTGCTATACCCAGATTATTCGCTATGAGGTTCAAACTTTGCTGTTTTATTTCATTCAAGAAATAGGGGTAGATCTTAATGCCGTTGTCCTGCGGCACCACATCCAGCACATAACCATAATGAGCCATATGATCTTCGGTGGTTCTGGCATATCCATGATTTTCGCTGGCAAAGATAGCGGGGAATGTTTTTATAATCTCGATTGCCTCGGGTGACAGGGCGTCGCACATATCCTTAATGTCCTGTGCAGTGCTTTCCGTAAGAGCACGGTCTTTTGGAACGATGAACGACGAATCTTGATACGTCTCTGCTCCAATCACGAAGAGATTATAGAAATCATAGTTGATTTTTAGATTTTGGATGCCGTTACTTCTCGTTCTTGAATGGCTGTTTGGCACAAGTATAACAGTGGGTGCATTATTTTCATATTTTTCAACGTAGCCGATTTGTATGTTGTTGTCACCAATTTGATTAAATGACGGCGTTGGTGCGGGGGAAATTCCCCCGTCACCAATCACTTGCAAGTCTTTGCTCATCAAGATTGTCCTTTTTGACCAGCATAATAATGTTCAACATGACCGATTTGCGTGTTGTTATTTCCATTTTGTGTGAAATTGAATATCAAAGGATTGTTTACATTCTGTTGTGGAGGCGCAGATTCGTTGGTCGTTTCAGTCTTGTTGTTGTCATTTTCCATTTCGATTATTTCCGGCTCAATGACTTCATTATCTGTACGAAAATCCGTGCAGTATTCGAGGCGTATATCTCTCTTGCTGTCCTCACCGATGGTTTTCTCGTATTCACGACGTGCTCTTTCCTTCGGAGGACACCAATCATCGTATGTTTCTTTCCCCACGGTATTTGTTCCCCTTTTTGTGAGTACATAATGCCATATCCCAAGAAGGAAAGGCTGTAGGCATATTTCATGCGTCGAGCAAATTTCCTTCTTTGTTAAAGGGCGGCCATCTTCTAATACATATAGTAGTTGGTCAGCATCAATGTCGTTGTCGCCATCCAACACCTCGACGAGTGCTTTCACAAGGTACTCGTCTTTTTTTGTGCTTGAACCCACCTCTATAAAGTTTTTTACGACATCTGCCATCAATGCAAGTGTCGTTTTGTATTGCGCACGAATCCGTTCATCAAAAGATCTCTGGACAGATTTGTTTCCGAGATCAAAATACCCGTGTCCCCAGCTGATGCACGATTTAAAGTCACGAGTTCCGTCTTTTAAGGATTTCTCCGCAATATCGGGCTTTATTGGTATATCCGGACGTACCACACGAGTCAATGCCCAGAGCAGTTCCGGCTCAGTGCGTTCGCTTTTGTTTCCTGCATAATTTTCAGCCTTAGTGAGGAGCGGCAGTCTCGCATGGGAAAGCAACGTGAAAAATGTGCCGCCGCACAACCTGTAAATGAGCCTCGTTGGCATAAATGCACCTGCTTTTTCAAAATCCGACTGAAACGACTCATCCGACTAAACCGACTACGGGAAATCCGACTAAAGCTACTTCTTATTGATTCCTGTGAGATGTCACAGGAGACATAGCGGTTTCATCAGATCGGTTTTTCTTGCTAACTCGAAAGAAATCCTGCTAAAGCAAGTTTAGCGTGCAAGAAGCAGCTTTGCAAGATACATGATGTAACTTTTTCTAATTTTTCTCCTGTGATGCAGACAAATTCAATTCACAGGAGAAAAAATTATGAAAAACAATGCCAAAAAAACTCCACTTCGCTTTCCCGTCCGCGACGTAGTCGATGCCGACAAGGTGACGCTCGTCCCTGTTTCGAAGGATTTCTACATCAAAGCCTATCGGGAAATCAACAGTAAGCGGAAACGTCTTCAAAGGCGCGGTGCGTGCTGCTGTCCACGACAATTTCTCTGGAAATGCGATGGCAACTGTGATCTCTGCCGTTATCGCGTCCCGGATCCATTGCTGCTTCACCTGCACGCCCCCTCCGGAGTGGACGAGAACATCGCATTGATTGACATCGTTGCTGATGGCGGACCTCTGCCGGAGGACATCGTTGCTGATGCGGAACTGCTCTCTGCACTCCTTCAAGAGCTTGAGCAGCTCGATGCTCGTGAGCGCAGGATGTTGGAACTTGCATCTACCGTTTCTGAGCGTGAGGCGGCAAAACAGATGGGCATTCCGAGGAACACGTTCGCTTACCAGTGGGCGCAGCTTCGGGAAAGGCTCGCTCAGAAGCTCAAGGACTATCGCTGATTTGACTAGATTCTCCCGATGTTTGTGTGCATCGGGAGATTTTTTGAAAAATGTTCGGCCATATTGCCCCAAAGTGTCCAGTGGGGTAGTAGAGGGAGCGGAAAAGCTCCCCGGAAAGGAGGACGCTCCCATGAGCAATCATGACGCAGAGCTGATTGGTCTTCTGACGGCAATCAGCGTGATATCGAAACGGCTGGCGGGGAACATCATCCGCCTCTCGCAGACAGACAAAGGAGGAAAGATACATGGACAAGGTCATCGAGGAACTTCGGGCGTGCGCCGCAACGCTCAGCGGCATCGCCGATACGCTCGCTAAGATGGCAGAGCCGGAGGAAGCCTCACCAACACTTGAGGAGGTACGCGCCGTACTTGCGAAACTCTCTGTCGAAGGACACAGTGCCGCCGTCAAGGCACTGATTGCCAAGTTCGGTGCGGACAAACTCAGCGACATCGCACCGGAGCAGTATGCGGCACTCTTGAAGGAGGCTGAGCGCATTGGCACGTAAGCACGCCGTCCTCTCTGCATCCTCTGCCGCACGATGGATTGCCTGTCCACCGTCGGCACGGCTCAATGCGGAGCAATCCGACACGCCGAGCGAGTACGCCGCCCAAGGGACAGATGCACACACGCTCTGTGAGTACAAACTCCGCAAGGCTCTGGGTGAGCGGGTGTGCGATCCAACCAAGAAGCTGTCATCCTATGACAGTGAGATGGAAGAGTGCGCTGAGGCGTACTGCCAGTTCGTGATGGAACTGGTCGGTCAGTTCTGCGTCGAGAGCAAGGACACAATCGTGTCAGTCGAACAGCGAGTGGACTTCTCGGACTTTGTTCCGGATGGCTTTGGTACAGCTGACACGCTCATCATCTCCGGCATGACCGTCTGTATTGTGGACTACAAGCACGGCAAGGGCATCGAGGTCAGTGCCGACCACAATCCGCAGATGATGTGCTACGCGCTCGGATGCATCCAGATGTTCGACGGTCTGTACGACATCGAAGAGGTGCGGATGGTGATCTTCCAACCTCGTCTCGCCAACATCTCGGAGTTCAGCATCTCGAAAGCTGACCTTCTGGCATGGGCGCAAGACACGCTTGTACCTGCGGCAAAGCTGGCACACGCAGGAGAGGGCACGTTTTGTGCGGGGGCGCACTGTCAGTTCTGCAAGGTCAAGGCAACGTGCCGCAAGCGGGCAGAGCACAATCTGGAACTTGCGCGGTATGACTTTGAGATGCCGCCAACACTGGAAGACTCCGAGGTGGAAGCGGTGCTTGCAAAAGCGGACACGCTCGCCGCATGGGTCAGCGACATCAAGGAGTACGCCTTGCAGCGGGCAATCCAAGGCAAGCAGTGGACAGGCTGGAAGCTGGTCGAGGGTCGCTCCAATCGGAAATACACCGACGAGGCGGCGGTCGCCAAAACAGTCAAAGAAGCGGGCTATGAGCCATATGAGCAGAAACTGCTCGGGATTACGGCAATGACCAGTCTGCTCGGAAAAAATAAGTTTGAGGAACTGCTCGGAGGCTTCATCGTAAAGCCACAGGGGAAACCAACCCTCGCTCCGATGAGCGACAAGCGGCCTGCGATGAATACTGCAGCAGAAGATTTTAAGGAAAGTTGAGGAAAACACATCATGGCAAAAGTTATCAATCCGACAAAAGTGA
>ERZ772967.628-NODE-628-length-27043-cov-9.650474_pt1 | contig 27043 bp, 29 predicted proteins | sample MGYA00511677_ERZ772967 | MGnify/ENA primary metagenome ERZ772967 (study PRJEB29015, sample SAMEA2737931) | human oral metagenome | biome: human oral; feature: human-associated habitat; material: dental | place: China | collected 2146 ...
ACCTGACTCTTAATCAGGGTGTCCAGGGTTCGAGTCCCTGAGGGGGTACCACGCACGGACGAGGCGGGACTCCAGGCCACATGTGTCTGCGGGTCCCGCTCCCGCTGAAACAGGTAGTGTGCGGCGCTGCACGACTGCAGTTCTCCTTGAGTGAGTACTAGTACTCTGGGTCTTTGCGTATGCCGCCTCTCCATGGATTCAGGGAATGAATTCATCGCCAAGAGCGTTCGTCTTTGCGTCGGTCACGGGCACCGCAGTGATTCCGCGACGGCTCCCTGCAGCCTCTGACCACCGGGGTCCCGCCGCCTCAGCGGCGCGACGGGCGCCCCACCCGCCGGGTCGCAGGATTCACCTGCACTCCGCCCGGCGCAGAAGGGTCCGCATGAGGACCACGAGGAGAAGGAGAAGATGATCATGCAGAAGAAGATGACCGCGCCAGGACGACGCGAAGCCGCCGAGCGCGAGCTCACAGCCGCTCGTACCGAGCTGAGCTCACTGAGTGCCGCCGTGTCCCCCTCGCGCTTCGAGCGAGCTCTTGAACGAGTCCAAGCCGCACAGGAAGCGCTGGCGCTGGCGGCCTGAGACGAGTCACAATCAGTATCCGGTCCCGGATCACGGCAATGGGCGGGACCACTCGGCACTCCGAATGGCGCCGAGTGGTCCCGTTTCCTCTGCAGCCGATCCGGAATCGCCTCGGAACCCGCTCTATGAGGAGAACGCCATGCCTCAGCTCACCGTCGGAGACACGGCCCCTGATTTCACCCTGCCCGACGCGGCCGGCGCCGACGTCTCTCTGACAACCTTGAGACGCAGCGCCGAGCACGGCGTCGTCGTCTACTTCTACCCCAGGGCCTCCACACCGGGTTGCACCAAGGAGGCCTGTGATTTCCGCGATTCCCTGGCAGCATGGGCGGCCGCCGGGTACGCCGTCGTCGGGATCTCCCCCGACTCCCCGCGCGCGCTGGCCAATTTCGCACGCAAGCAGTCGCTGCCCTTCCCGCTGCTGTCCGACACCGACCACCGGGTCATGGAGGCCTGGGGCGCCTGGGGCGAGAAGAAGAGCTACGGGCGCACCAGCACCGGCGCCATCCGCTCCACCGTCGTGGTGGGCCCCGACGGCGCCGTGCGGCTGGCCCGCTACAACGTCAGGGCCACCGGTCACGTCGAGCGCCTGCGCAAGGAGCTGGGCATCGACTGAGTCGGCTGATGAGTCGGCCGAGTCGCGGGGGCCTCCCTCACTCCCCGGGGTAGACGACCCCGATCTGGCGGCGCACCTCGTCCATGATCTCCATGACCTCGAGGGTCGCCGCCCACGGCAGGGTTGCCGACTCGGTCGCGCCCGCGGCCAGACAGCGGGCGGCCTCAGCGGCCTCGAACTGGAAGCCGCCGGGGACCCTCCCGTCCCAGGCGGCCCGGCGACCCCCGTCGTCGTTCCAGACGACCCGCACCGTAGTGGGGGCGTAGAACCGCCCGGCCAGCGCGATCCTGGCTCGCGAGCCGATGATCTACGCACTCGTGCCCGAGGCCGCGCTCATGCCGGAGGCCGCCGCGGCGGTGGCCCCCGGATAGACCAGTCCGACGACCTCGTCGAGGTCCACGCCGGCCTCGCTCAGCCGGCCGACGGCGGCCACTCGCAGGGGCACCCCGAGCACCGAGTGCACCAGGCTCAGCGGGTAGACGCCCAGGTCCAGCAGGGCGCCGCCGGCGAGGTCGGGACGCGTAAGGCGCTCAACATGCAGCAGCGGCTGGAAGTGGTCGGCGCGCACGTGCTCGATGGCGCCCAGCGCGCCGCAGACCGCGAGCGCGCGCACCAGGGCCTGGCCGGGCAGGAAGCGCATCCACATGGCCTCCATGGCGAACAGGCCCCGGTGCCGCGCGGCGCCGAGGACGCGGCGGGCCTCGACGGCGCTGCGGGCGAAGGCCTTCTCCACCAGGACGGGCTTGCCCGCCTCCAGGGCCAGGAGCGCGTGGTCGGCGTGGAAGGCGTGCGGCGTGGCGACGTAGACGGCGTCGACGTCGGGGTCGGAGACGAGGTCCTCGTAGGAGCCGTGGGCGCGAACGGCCTCGCCCTTGCCCGCACCCGGATGGGCCTCGATGAGGGACCGGGCCCTGGCGGCGTCACGGCTTCCGACGGCGGTGACGAGACCGGAGGAGTAGGCGGGCACGTCACGGGCGAAGGAGCCGGCGATGTGGCCGGCGCCCAGGATCCCCCAGCGCAGCACCGGGGCGTCCTGCGGCTCGGGGACCGCCCGGGCGAGGTCGAACGAGCCCCCGGCCTCGGCCAGGGCGGCCACGATCTCGCCGGGCAGGGCCGGGAGCAGCTCGGTGGTACGGGTGCCGGGTGCGGGGGAGTCGGTGCGTGCCATGCGCCCAGCGTATGCAGGCGCTCAGGCGGCCGCGAGACCCTGCGGCAGGGTCGCCGGCAGACCGCGCGCGAGCACCGCAGGCCCTTGAGGCGGTAGGGTGAGTCGCGCAGCGCGAGTGGCGGAACTGGTAGACGCGCCAGATTTAGGTTCTGGTGCCTTCGGGCGTGAGGGTTCGAGTCCCTTCTTGCGCACTGACTCCCGAGGTCAGTCACCTCATTTGTCGCAGGCGATCCCGTCGTGGTCGCGGTCCAGGCCGGACCGGTAGCCGGGATCGCCCTCGTACATCGGGGCGGCGCCGGCGGCCTTCGCCTCCGTGCAGTTCGCGTAGTACGTGCTGGTCGACTTCTTCGGATCCTGCTGAGGCCGCTGGGCCGGCTCTTCGGGCTGAGCGGGCTCGTCCTGAACGGCTTGCTCCGAGGCCTCAGCAGATGCCGAGGCCTCAGCCGCGGCGGCAGACGCCGAAGCACTGGCAGAAGCGGCAGCCTCGGCGGAGTCGTCGTTGACCGTCAGCGTGATCGCCTGGTCCGCCGGAACCCGCTCGCCGGCCGCCGGGGCCTGCGAGGTCACGGACCAGTCGCTCGAGTTCCATACGGAATCCTCGCCATCCGCATCCGTGTAACTCGGACTACTGGTCAGCCCGGCCTCCTTGAGTGCGACTGCCGCGGCGTCGCCCTTCATACCGACGACGTCCGGGACCTCGATCATGACAGGGGTCGTGGCAGTCGTGGCAGTGGGGCTCGCTGAGGAGGATTCGTGGGCGGAAGAGTCCTCGCAACCGGCGAGTATCGGAGCGAGGGCTATGACCAGGGCGATGAGCCAGCTGCCGGCGGACAGCACTGCGCTCGGTCGCCATGAGGTGAACTTCTGGGATTGGGATACGGTCGCCACGATGGGCTCCTTAGGGATAGTGGGGGATGCGAAACGCCCTTCAGATATACCCCCGCTCTTCCCGGAATTGACGCAGAAGTCATGGTTGTGACCATACGGTGACTCAGGGGCATCATCCTTGGTTCTGAAGCCCACGGGGCCTGCCGGCTCTCGAACCCGTCGGGACCTGCCAGGGCAGTGCTCAGCGCTCACAGTGCGCAGACAGGCCTCCCGCATCCCGCCCAACGAGTAGCCTGTCGCCGTGACTGACACTGAGACCCGCAAGCCTCTCGAGAAGACCCGCAAGGATGGGCGCGCAGCCAATGAGCTGCGCCCCATCACCATCACCCGGAACTGGTTGGACCACGGGGAGGGCTCGGTACTCATCGAGTTCGGCCGCACCCGTGTGCTGTGCGTGGCCTCATTCACCGAAGGCGTACCGCGCTGGCGCAAAGGCAGCGGCGAGGGCTGGGTGACCGCCGAGTACGCCATGCTCCCCCGCGCCGGCTCCGAGCGCAGCGGTCGGGAGTCGGTGCGCGGAAAAGTAGGAGGCCGCACCCACGAGATCTCCCGCCTGATCGGTCGTTCCCTGCGCGGCGTCATCGACGTCGCCGCGCTGGGCGAGAACACGATCGCCCTGGACTGCGATGTCCTGCAGGCCGATGGCGGCACCCGCACCGCAGCCATCACCGGCGCCTACGTGGCATTGGCCGATGCCGTCGCCTGGGGCACCGCCAAGAGGCATATCAAGCCACGAGCCGGAAAACCGGTTCTATCGGACTCACTGTCCGCGATCAGCGTCGGCATCATCGACGGCGCCCCCTGCCTTGATCTGCCCTACGAGGAGGACGTGCGCGCCCACACCGATATGAACGTCGTCCAGACCGGCGACGGTCACTTCGTCGAGGTGCAGGGCACAGCTGAGCACATCCCCTTCAACCGCGACGAACTGTGCGCGCTGCTGGACCTGGCGGCAAAGGGCAATACTGAACTGGCGGCACTGCAGGCGCGAGCGCTGGCCGGTCCAGCACAAGAGCCGTTCACCGTCTCAACCCACGACGACGCCGGGCAGGAGACCCCGTGAGTGAACAGGCATTCGCGGGAGCGACTGCGCCCAACGAAGCGGTGTTGGTCCTAGCCACCCACAATCCCGGCAAGTTGGCCGAGCTGCAGGCGATTCTTGCTCCGCTGGTGCCCGACCTGGACTCGCAGGCGATCATCTCGGCCGCCTCGCTGGGGGTGCCAGAGCCCGTCGAGGACGGACTGACTTTCGCCGCTAATGCGGAGATCAAGGCCTGCGCCCTGGCGCGGGCCACCGGGCTTCCCGCCGTCGCCGACGACTCGGGCCTGTGCGTTGACGTACTCGGCGGCGCCCCCGGCATTTTCTCAGCCCGTTGGTGCGGACGGCACGGTGATGATGCGGGCAACCTGCGTCTTCTCCTGAATCAGATCAGTGCTATCGCGGATCCGAACCGTACGGCGCGCTTCACCTGCGCGGCGGTGTTGGCCGCTCCAGGACCCGGGCCGGATCACCGGCCCACGGTCACAAGAATCGAGCGTTCGATGGAAGGCCGGCTGCTGAGCAGGCCCCGGGGCGAGGGCGGCTTCGGATACGACCCGATCTTCGTGCCCGTCCAGGAGGATGCACCGGGCGGCTCCGGACGGACCACGGCGCAGATGAGCCCGGAGGAGAAGAACGCGATCTCCCACCGGGGCCAGGCGCTCCGCGCCCTGGCTCCCGCGCTCGCCGCCCTTGTCGTGCCGTCGTCGACGAGCGCGGACGATATCGCGCGGTGAGCCGCCCCCCCCCGGGCAAGGGCGCAGGGAAGGTGCAGGCGGTACACGGACGCAGGCGGCTCACGCGCGGGCGCTTGCGCCGTCGCACCCGCGCCGTCATACTTTCCATGTAGGAAAGGAAGGGCGCCGATGACTCAGGAGCCGATGACAAGCCCCTCCCCCGCCCAGGCACGCGAGATGCTCCGCGAGGCGGACACGACCGCCGACGCCGCCGCTCGGTGGAGGCCGGCCCGTTGGGCGGTCGCCGTCGTCTCCCTCAGCTGCACCGTCACGGCTGCCCTCGCCGTCCTGGGAGCGTGGTGGCTCATGCTCGCCGCCTGGGCACTGACGCTCGTCCTCGGCGTCGTGCTGAGGTCCCGCCTGACCCGGCCCGGTCTTCGTCAGGACCCGTGGGCCGACCCGCTTGCGCAGGGCCGCGACCACTGGGCCAGGACGCTGGCCTCCGGGTTCCTGCCCCTCGGCGTCATCGCCGCCCGCGACGCGCTTCCCGCCTCGTGGCTGCCCGCGGCAGCCACTGTGATCGCGCCCGCGGCCGGCGCCTTGTGCGTCTGGACGCTTCTCGCTTCGGCTCGGCCCCGTGCTTGACCCCGTCGTCCACCCGCTGGGCAGGCTGCGGGTCTGCGCCGCGCTGCGATCCGTCGGCGCGGTGCAGGGCCGGGCGCAGATGAGCTTCGCCAAGCTTCGCGAGGCCGTCGGAGTGTCCGACTCGGCCCTGTCCAAGCAGCTGACCGCCCTCGAGAGGGCCGGGTACGCGCGCCGCCGGCGCAGCTACGGTTTCACCCGGTCCGAGGATGTCGTCTGGGTGGCGCTCACGCCCGCGGGCCTGGCGGCCTTCGAGTCCCATCTGGCCGCCCTCCGCAAGATCGCCGAGGCGTGAGTGAACCGATCTCGGTGCGGAGGAACCGATCTCGACGGGGTCAGCCGGAGTCGGCGAACCCGCCCGGATCGCCCCGGGCCCGGGCCTCCTGGGCCTCCAGCCGGCGCTGCACCGGCTTGGGGACGAGCGAGTCGTGGGCCTTGGCGAAGCCGTACAGGCAGCGCCACCCGGCCTGGAACACGACCAGGAAGGACAGCATCATGAGGGAGAAGGAGACGAGCGCTCCGCCACCGGCCAGACCGCGCGCCGCTAAGCACGCGCCCCCGGTGACCCCGACGACGATCCCGCCCTCGGGCCACAGGACCTCCAGGTGGTCGCGTCCGCGCCGCGCTCCCCAGGCCGCAGCCCACCCGAGGGCGGTGGCGCCCGCGGTGCGGGCCGCCAGCGCGGGGGCCTGGGACGCGTCGTGCAGCGAGGCGGCGGCGAAAAGGGACACGAGTGCCGCGGCGATCAGGTCGGCCGGGATGACGAGCCACCACCGGGTGCGGCGTCCCCGGGTCCAGGGGCGATCCGGCCCATCGGGAACCAACGGGCTGTAGGTCAGCCCCGGCTGACCGTCCCCGTGCTGCACGCCCACCGGCTCATCCCACCGCCGCGCCCGAGCGCACGAGCCGCCCGCCCGCGGTCGCCGGCGCCGGCCCGCGCCCGGCACTCAGATCTCCCATGTCGCGCCCGCCGTGGCGGCCTCGAGCGGGCCGGTGTAGACCTCGGCGGCCTCCTTCAGAGTGTCAACGGGGTCAGTCCACGGCTGAATATGAGTCAGCACAAGACTCTTCACGGGCGACCGGCCGCCTGTACCGCTTGTCCCGGCGGCGAGCTCACCAGCGCGCCTGCCGGTCAAGTGCATCCCGCGATAGGTGTCGCGCCCCTCCAAGAAGGCGGCCTCGGACAGCAGCAGATCAACTCCGTCGGCCATGGCCTCCATGCCGTCGCACAGATCCGTGTCCCCGGTGAAGGCGAGGCTGACGCTCCCCCGGCCATCCTGCCCCGGCCCTTCAATGCGGTAGCCGTAGGCCTCAACCGGATGAAGCGCCTCGTACGGGGTGATCGTCATTGGACCGACCTGCACCGCCTGACCCACGGTGGCAGTGCGGAAGGAGAACTCGGATGCATATGTCTCCTCCGGCGGAGCGCCGTCCACGCCGTTGAGGCGCTTGGACAGATCGCTCGGCCCCAGCGTGAGCACAGGCCCCAATGCCCCGGTCGGGTTCCAGCGGCGGAAGACGTGCATACCCACAAGATCGACGACATGATCGGCGTGACAATGAGAGATCACGATGGCGTCCAAATCAGCCGGGTCGAGGTAGTGCAGCATCTGCCCCATTGCTCCGGGCCCCATATCGAGGACCACCGACCATGTCCGCACCTCGCCATTGGGGCCCGCACCATCGGCCTGCACCAAATAGGAGGAGGCGGCGGAGTCGGGTCCGGACATGCTTCCGGTGCAGCCGATGATCGTGAGCTTCATACGGGATCCTTGCTCAATTCTGTGGGGTCCAAGGGAGGAACATGCTCGCCGGCGGAACCGGCGGCAGAGGCGGGAATTTCAGGACAGCCGTGCGCGCCCGCCCCTTCGAACGCCGAGTACGTCCGTGAGACGTGTCTGACCTCGGGTCCCAGGAAGCGGCGTGCCAGCACAACGAACGACTCGGGATCCCCGGTCGCACGGAACTCGTGATGCGGCGGGGCGGCACCGGGATCGCGCAGCAGATCGCGCCGGGCGAGCTCCCGGTAGACGTCCTTGGCGGTCTCCTCGCTCGAGGTCACCAGAGTGACGTCCTCCCCCATGACATAGGAGATCGGGCCTATGAGCAGCGGGTAGTGGGTGCATCCGAGGATGAGGGTGTCCACACCGGCGCTCTTGACCGGAGCCAGATACTCCTCAGCGGTGGTGAGCACTTCAGGGCCGGTGGTCACGCCGCGCTCGGCCAAGTCGACGAAGCGCGGGCAGGCCTCCGAGAAGAGCTCGACGCCGGGGACGGCCTCCAGAGCATCAGCGTAGGCGCGCGAATCAACGGTGCCCTGGGTCGCGATCAGTCCGATACGACCGTTGCGGGTCACGCGAGCGGCAGCACGGGCCGCGGGGTGGATCACCTCGACGACGGGAACGCCCCTCTCCAGGGTGTAGCGGCGCCGGGCATCGTGCAGAACGGCTGCCGAGGCGGTGTTGCAGGCTATGACGAGCATCTTGACGCCGGCCTCGACGAGCTCGTCCATAATTCCGAGCGCCAGGGAGCGAACCTCATCAATGGTCTTGGGACCGTAGGGGGTGTTGGCCGTGTCACCGATGTAGAGGATCTGCTCGCCGGGCAGCTGATTGAGCACGGCCCTCGCAACGGTCAGGCCTCCAACCCCGGAGTCGAGCATCCCGATCGGCGCGTCATTCACGCACCCGAGACTAGGCGGCGGCTCAGCCGTATAGCAGCACAGCTACCAGTGATTCCTGCCACCAGGTGAGCATGTCGTATGACAGGGCAATGCCGCGGCGCCAACGGGCGTCATCGTCCTCGTCCTCAGGGGCGCCCTCCCAAGCGACGGCATGGGCCTCTTCAGCGGCTTCGGGCCCGTCGATGTCGAGCCGCTGCGCCAGCACGAGCCGCACATCGTTGAGTGCACCCAGCCACTCCTGCTCATGCCCGCGAGAGATCCTGACAGCACCGCCGGCACCAGTGGGCTCCAGCAGCTCGGTGATGACGGTCTCGAGACGCTCATGCTTCAAGTCGCGCAGGCGCTCACGCGTGAGGTCCGCCACTTCAAGAGCGATCTCCGGGTCTTCGGAGGCGTCCGGCAGAAGCGCATTGATGACGGGAGTGAGCGCGGGCAGAGCGGATGCCGAGTACAGCGGAGCACGTGAATCGGAAGGCCCATGCGGAGCCGGGTCGAAGTCCAAAGCGGCGAGAACATCACCGTCATGGGCGCTCTCCCCGCGCCGCGGCTCCGACTGCCCGGGCTCCTCGTTGTCGCCCTGATTCCTGTGCGGGGCAGCAGGATCGCCGGGTATCAGCAGCACGGCGACCTGTTCGAACAGACCCGCGAGATACTCGCGCTCCCAGGTCTCCAGGTGACTCTGCCAGCCGTCGGCCGACGCCGCGAAGCCGCGCATCAGGACCCGCCTCGGTCGATACCGTCAGCACCGCCGGCACCGTCAGCACCGTCTCCGACGGACTCGAGGGTGGCGCGCAGGCCGTAGGAGTGCATGGCGGTGACATCGACCTCCATGCGCTCGCGCACGCCAGTGGATACTGTGGCGCGCCCGAGCGTGTGAACCTCCAGCATGCGCCGGCGCGCCAGTGGCACCGGGAACCCGAAATATGAGTGGAATACCCAGGTCACGTAATCCATGGTGTTGACCGGATCGTCGTGGACGACCGTGCGCCACAGGGAATGGACAGCACTGCGTGCGCGCTCCTGAACGTCAGGCTCGACAACATGCGGCGCACTGGACATGGGCACCAGCGTAGCGGCCGGGACGGAAGCGGGGCAGGTGCTCCGCGCCCCGGATTCCAACTCCGGGATAGGCTATGCGCCATGACAGCCATGCAGCGCGCCGCACTCGCCCCGGCGGCTCCCGCCACAGCCCTGCTCACCGACATGTACGAGCTCACCATGCTTCAAGCGGCGCTCCGCTCGGGAACCGCCGAGCGGGCAAGCGTGTTCGAGCTTTTCGGGCGGCGACTGCCGTCCTCCCGCCGCTTCGGCGTGGTCGCCGGCACGGGCCGCCTCCTGGACGCCGTCGAGGACTTCGTGTTCACCAGTGCCCAGATCGACTTCCTCCACAGCGCCGGCGTCGTAGATGACACCACTCTGGATTACCTGCGCGATTATCGTTTCTCCGGCACGATCCGCGGATACGCCGAGGGCGAGTGCTACTTCGCAGGCTCGCCGCTGCTCACCGTCGAGGGCACTTTCGCCGAGGCCTGCATCCTGGAGACCCTGGCCCTGTCGATCTACAACTACGACTGCGCCGTCGCCTCGGCGGCCTCCCGCATGACGATTGCAGCGCACGGTCGCCCCTGTGTGGACTTCGGAGCCAGGCGGGCCCATGAGCAGGCAGCGGTCGCGGCGGCCCGTGCGTCCGTCGTCGGCGGCTTCGTCGGCACCAGCGACCTCGAGGCCGGCATGCGCTACGGAATTCCCACGGTCGGCACCTCGGCGCATTCCTTCACCCTGCTGCACGATTCGGAGGAGGACGCCTTCGCAGCCCAAGTGGCCAGTCTCGGAGCGGGTACCACGATCCTGGTCGATACCTACGACATCGCCCGCGGCGTGGAGCGCGCTGTCAAGGCCGCCCGCGACGCCGGGGGCGAGCTCGGAGCGGTGCGCCTGGACTCCGGAGATCTGGTCGCCGAGGCCTTCAAGGTGCGCGCCCAGCTCGACGCCCTGGGTGCCACAACGACGAAGATCACAGTGACCAACGATCTGGACGAGTACGCGATCGCCGGCCTCGGCGCCGCCCCGGTGGACTCCTACGGCGTGGGCACAAAATTGGTCACCGGCTCCGGCCGCCCGACCGCCGCCCTGGTCTACAAGCTCGTCGAACGAGCGGGATCCGATGGTCAGATGCACCAGGTCGCCAAGTTCTCCGAGGGGGGCAAGGCGACTGTCGGCGGGCGCAAGTGGGCCGGCCGTGTAGCGGGCGCCGATGGATCCGCCGTCGAAGAGCTCGTGATATCGGCTCGAGAGCAGGATGAAGCACTGGCGGCCCTGAGCGAGGCCAAGGCCCGCCCGCTGCAGATCGACCTGGTGTGCAACGGCGTCATCGTCGAAGAACACCGGGGTCCGCAGGCACTGGCCGCTGCAGCCGAGCGGCACCAGGTCTCACGGGCTGAACTGCCCTACGACGCCTGGCGTCTGAGCAAGGGCGAGCCGGCGGTGCCGACGCGTCACCTGGACCTCGATGGCCGTAGCCCCCTGCAGGGCTGAGCGCGAGCACAGCCCTGTGCCGCATGATGCGCCCCACGGGCTTGCGGCGCATCGCACCGCAAGCCCCCATCAGCCCCTTCTCAACGCTTGCCGACGAACCACCGGCGCAGGGTCTCCACACGCTTGACGATCTCCTCGGTAGAGGCCTGGGCCACCTCCGGACCACCGCACACACGGCGAAGGTCGGTGTGCACAACGCCATGGGGCTGACCGGAACGGCGGGCCCAGGCAGCGACGAGCTTGCTCAGCTCTTTACGGGCGGCGGCCCGTCGTCGGGCATCATCGACGCCGGAGTTGACCCGGCGCTGCGCCGCCGCAGCCGCCTGCTTCTTCTGGGCCTTGATCTGCTTGTCCTGACGCTGACGCAGCAGGGCCGTCACCTGCTCCGGCTCAAGCAGACCGGGCAGACCGAGGTACTCCTGCTCTTCGACACTGCCGACCATGGCGCCGGTGCCGAACTCACCGCCGTCGAACAGGACCCGGTCGAACTCAGCGGTGGAGTCCATGGCCTCGAAAGCGCCCAGCAGGTCATCCGAGGCCTTCTCCTCCTTGTTGGCATCGGCTACGAGCCGGTCCTCGGGGGCGAAGAGCGAATCCTCGTCAGTGGGCCTGGCGCCGCCTAAAACGTGATCGCGGGCCACCTCGATCTCGCCCGCCAGCCCCAGCAGGGGCGTGACTGAGGGCAGGAACACCGAGGCCGTCTCCCCTCGGGCGCGCGAGCGGACGAAACGACCGACGGCCTGGGCGAAGAACAGCGGAGTCGCAGTAGAGGTCGCATAGACGCCCACCGCCAAGCGGGGCACGTCCACGCCCTCGGAGACCATCCGCACCGCCACCATCCAGCGGTCCTCGCTCGCAGCGAAGGTCTCGATGCGACTGGACGCACCGGCGTCATCGGACAGCACCACGGTGGGAGCCTGGCCGGTGATGGCACGAAGCCGCTTCGCATAAGCACGGGCGGAGCTCTGATCCGAGGCGATGACGAGTCCGCCGGCGTCGGGCACCTGACGGCGCACTTCGCTCAGGCGCTGGTCGGCTGCAGCCAGAACCGCGGGGATCCACTCCCCCGAGGGATCGAGGGCCGTCCGCCAGGCCTGAGCCTCCAGGTCCTTGGTCAGCGGCTCCCCCAATCTCGCCGCCACCTCATCACCGGCCTTGTTGCGCCAGCGCATATCACCGGAGTAGGTCATGAACATGACCGGGCGCACGACCCCGTCCCGCAGGGCGTCGGCGTAGTCGTAGGAGTAGTCGGCTCGGGAGCGCTTGGCGCCACCTGCCTCCTCGACGTAGCGCACGAACGGAATGGCCGACTCGTCGGAGCGGAAGGGCGTCCCGGTCAGGGCGAGCCGGCGGCGAGCCGGCGTGAACGCCTCACGGATGGCATCGCCCCAGCTCAGCGCGTCCCCACCATGGTGAATCTCATCAAGAACCACCAGAGTGCGAATCGAGTCAGTACGGCTGCGGTGAAGCCTGACGTTGGCGGCCACCTGAGCGTAGGTCACAGCCGCCCCATCGAAACGTGAGCCCAGCGCACCCTGAGAATTCGTGTAGGAGGGATCCAGGTGGATGCCGACGCGAGCGGCCGCCTCGGCCCACTGGTACTTCAGGTGCTCGGTGGGGCACACGACGGTGACCTTGTGGACGTCACCAGCGGCAAGCAGCTCAGTGGCGATACGCAGGGCGAAGGTCGTCTTCCCCGCACCCGGTGTGGCCACTGCCAGGAAATCCTCTGGCGTATCCGCCAGGTACTTCTCCAGCGCGGCCGCCTGCCAGGCCCGCAGCGGTCGCGATGTCCCCCAGGCGGCGCGCTGAGGATAGGCCGGAGACAGATTCTCGGCGGCGAAAATGGATGGCTGGGTCGGGTGATGCTGTGCCCGAGAGCCTCGCGAAGGACTCACCGACCGCCTCTCGAGAAGGGGAAGCGCGGGAAGCGGGAACCGTCTCCCCTGCCGCCGCCGGGCTTCATCGTCTCGTATATCTGTTTGCAGGTGGGGCACACCGGGTACTTCGACGGATCCCGTCCGGGAGTCCACACCTTGCCGCACAGAGCGACCACCGGACGGCCGGTGGTGGAGGCCGCGGCGATCTTGTCCTTGCGCACGTAGTGGGCGAAGCGGTCGGCATCGCCGTCGTCAGTGGACTGGAGCTCCTCGCGCTCGAGGACGGCAGTCCCGGCCGACTGACTCGGCTGAGCATCCGGATCGCTGGAGACTCCGATCGTGGGTGCAAAGGGCTCGCTCATGGAGTCAGTGTAAGCCGAGTAAGCCGGGCAAACCGAGTCGGCCGGGCAAGCAGCAGATCGGCAGAATGGCAAGAGCTTTCGTATGATCAGTACTGCTTCTTGAGCAGGCTCGCGGCAGCGGGATCAACGAGCACGAGCGCATCGGCGTGGTTCTGCATCACGGTGGCGGGCCACTGAGAGTCGACCTCGCCCTCGACAAGGTGGGCGATGGCCTCGGCCTTGTTCTCGCCGGTGGCGATCAGGACGAGCTTACGGGCCTTCATGATGGTCCCCAGCCCCTGGGTGATGCAGCGGGTGGGGACAGCATTGATGTCGCCATCGAAGAAGCGGGCGTTGTCACGGCGGGTCTGCTCGGTGAGCTCATCAAGGTGGGTCGAGGAGTCGAGCGGGCCGCCCGGCTCATTGAAGCCGATGTGGCCATCAGCGCCGATGCCCAGGATCTGCAGGTCGCAGTAGCCGGCAGCCGCCATGGCGGCCTCATAGGCGTCGCAGGCGGCCTGGAGGTCGTCGCTCAGGGCATCGGGGCCGTGCAGCGCGCCGGGCCGCATGTCCACACGGGAACGCAGGTTCCTCTCCATGAAGGTGGCGTAGCGCTCGGGGTGCCCCTCGGGCAGACCGACGTACTCGTCGAGCATGAAGCCAGTGACCTCCTTGAAGGAGATGCGCCCGGCCTCGCAACGGCGAGCGAGCTCGTCGTAGAGGGGAAGCGGACTCGACCCCGTGGCGGTTCCCAGAACAGCGGCGGGTTTCGCGGCCAGAAGATCCTCAATGGAATCGGCGGCGCGCTCGGCGATGGCCTCGGCGGTGTCCAGGATCACGAGCTTCATAGGTGTATTCCTCTTCGGCGATGCGGAGACGATCTCGGCCCAAGCGGGCCATCGACACCGAGCTGCGCAACAATGCGCGCCGGCCAGAAAACCTTAAAGCAGCAGATAACTGTTTGTCATCCTTCGGCACCGGACTCTCCGTCCATCAAGACCCGATGATCCGATGGCTCTCACTGCGTGTCGGCGTGCCCGGGCCACGAGCGCACGGTGGCGAGGACCTGAACCCAGCGCCGGTCCAACGCCCGCCCGCCCCAGACAGCACCTGCCCAGGCCAGACCCGCGCCCCAGAGCGTCCCGCTGGCCAGGAGCGCCCAGCCCCACTGCCACGCACCGGTGGCCGCGAGGACCCAGATTCCGATGAGGACCGGCAGCACGAGCACGGCGATCACCATCAGGCCGATCATCTGCACCAGGGAGGCGAGCAGGATCATGCCTGAGGTCCGCGACTTCAAAGGGCTCTCTCCCGGCGCATTGACCTCGTAGGGCAGGAGCGCGCTGATAACCGCCGACCAGGCTGCGGCGGCCCCGTACAGGCCGAGCTGCGCCCCGATGGACGCGGGGACGATGTCCCAGCGCCCGGTCCACGCTCCGAGGGCGGCGGTCCCGATCATCAGAACGGGAAGGTGCCACAGGGCAGCGGCTAGCATGCGCCCCAACCGGTCGTCACGGCCGCGTACTCCGGCGCTCAGGTGCATCCACAGGGCAGTGGAGTCATAAGCCAGGTCGTCGTGCAGCACCCAGCCGGACATCAAGGCGATCCAGGGGGGAACCCCGAGCAGCGCCGCCGGCGCTTCGCCGAGCGCAGCCTTAGCCGGAGCGCTCATGAAAACGACATCACTATCAGCGCTTCCGGTTGTCATGCTCAGCACCACCACAATGCCCACGATGAGCATGACGAATGTGGAGGAGAGGCCCAGAGCCAGGTAGCGCGGATCGTTGCGCCAGTAGCGCAGGCAGCGCGCGGCGATCGCGGCGGTCCGTGATGGAACGACCCGCGCCAGCCTCCGCTGCCACAGCAGCGGCTCGAAGGAGCCGGTGGTGGCGTCCGTCGCGCCGGCGGAGGCTGCATGAGGCGCATGGGCTGCAGAGGCGAAGCGCTCCGGGCGCCCACGCCGCCCGGCTGCACGGCCACCCGACATGACACGCTGCACAACCCGGCCCCACAACGGCATCAGCACAACCGGAAGCATCAGGGCGCCGGCCGTCAGAACCAGCGCCATGCCGAATTGCCCCTGGGCAAGACAGCCGGGAGCCGCGAAGGCCCATCCGAAGGGACTCAGCGACAGCACCCGGCCGATCATCATGAGCCCGGAGCCGTCGAGCCCGTGCGAGCGCGTGGCGACGAGGTTGAGCAGGCTCGGCATGAGGGCGGCCCCGATGACGGCCACTCCTCCGATGGCGCCGATGAGGTCTCGGCCTCGGCGGGTGGTCGATGCGCCCGTGCCGATCACGACGATGCGGGAGGTGAGCACGCAGGTCGCCAGGGCAACCGGAGCGAGGACCAGTGCGAGGCCGGCGGCGGCCCAATGCCCGCCCACCGCCCAGACCAGGGCGGGCAGAACGGCGCAGACGCCGGTTGCAATGCCCGGAATCCCCGCGGCTCCGGCCACGGCAAGCCCTCTGACCAGGGAGCGGGAGGGGGCGATCCATGGAGCGAGCGCCCGCGGGTCGAGCGTGGAGTCGACGCCCGTGAGCAGGAGCGGCACCAGGGTCCAGCCCAGGGTCGCCAGCGCTCCCAGAGCGCCGATGGTGGTCGAGGCGAGCGGGGTCGGGGCATGAAGACCGAGCGCTACGGCACCGGCCCCCACCGAGATGGTCGCGCTGAATGCCCAGGCGGCTCCGAGCAGAGCAGCCAGCAGGATCCACACACTGCGCCCCAGGGCGTTGAGGGTGATTCTCCACCTCAGTCGGACGAGGGTCGCAACCACGACAGCCCCTCTCTCGTCGCCGGGGCCCCGACGAGCTGGGTGAATCGGTCCTCCAGGTCCATGCCTGCGGCAACCTCCTCGGTGGTGCCCGCGGCTACGACTCGGCCGCTGCCGACAATGGCCACATGGGTGCAGAAGCGCTGCACGGTCGCCATCACGTGGCTGGAGATGATGACGGTGCCGCCACCGGCGGCGAAATCCGCCAGGATCGACTGGATCGTCTGGGCCGATACCGGATCCACAGCCTCGAAGGGCTCGTCCAGGACGAGGACACTGGGCGAGTGGACCAGCGCACAGGCGAGGTTGATCTTCTTGCGCATGCCGGCGGAGTAATCGGCGACGAGGGTGCGTCCGGCACTATCGAGGTCCAGGACATGGAGGAGCTGGGTCGCACGGGCGACGACGACGTCACGCTCGAGACCGCGCAGCAGCCCGGCATACGTGACCAGTTCCAGCCCGGTCAGGCGGTCGAAAGTGCGCAGGCCATCGGGCAGAACACCGAGCTGCGCCTTGGCGGCGATCGGCTGGGCCCATACGTCGATGCCATGGACGCTCGCGCGGCCGGCGTCGGGAAGCAGCAGTCCTGTCGCCATTGACAGGGTCGTGGTCTTGCCCGCCCCATTGGGACCGACAACGCCGTAGATGGAGCCGACCGGAACGACCAGAGAGAGCATGTTGACGGCGATCTTCTGTCCGAAGGCCTTGCACAGCCCTTCCAGGACAAGCGCGGAATCGGCTTGCACGGGTTGAGGAGACGCTGAGTCCATACGACTGAGGGTATGCACGAGGGCTCGCCCGATCCTCCTACCCGCGAAGGATCCTCGATATCTCGATATACAGACCGCCAGACCGCCTCTTTACAGCGCGTTATGCCGCGTTATGCCTCATCGCGCCTCATCGCCTCATGGCGATCGCTTCGCATCGCCCCAATGACGAAGGCGCGGCACCCAGCAGGGGTGACGCGCCTTGACGTCTTCGGTCCGGCTGCTCTCAGCAGCATCGGTCCCTCACGCTGAGGTCACTTGGCGACTGCCTTCTTCAAGGCGGAGCCGACCGTCAGCTTGACACCGTAGCCGGCGGGGATCTGGATCTCCTCGCCGGTGCGGGGGTTACGGCCGGTACGAGCGGCGCGCTCAACGCGCTCCACACCCATCAGGCCGGTGATCTTGACGGCCTCGCCCTTGGCGACATTGTCGACCAGGACCTTCTGGAAAGCAGCAAGGAAGGCATCAGCCTGGACCTTGGTGAGATCGGCCTCCTCGGCGATGGCGGCAATGAGCTCAGTGCGGTTGACGGACATATATCTGCCTCTCAGTCGTTGGTGGGCACCAGGAACGGTGCCGCTGACGGCAACGCTATGCATAAATGGGCTGTTTTGTCAGATATGACGGTGTTTTCTCGGCGTGGCGCACTACTTTGTGATCTTCTTTCGCCTCGTTGGTCACACGCGTCACACTCGCCACGGCCGGCAGTGCGAGCCGCGGCATCAACGCGCACTCAGGGAGCAGCGATGGCCTGAACGAACCAGGAGGTGATAGTGGTGGGGTGAGTCACAGCAGTACCGACGACGACGGCGAAGGCCCCGTGCTCCATGGCCAGAGCCGCCTGAGCCGGGGTGTGCACGCGGCCCTCGACGACGAGCGGGACCTCCGCTATCGCCGCCACTTGGTCGATGAGCTCGATGTCGGGACCATCGGTTCTGGGGCGTTCACCGGTGTAGCCCGCCAGGGTGGTGCCGAGCACGTCGGCACCGGCGTCCTGGGCCATGCGGGCATCGTCAAGGCTGCCGCAGTCGGCCATGACCAGGACATCCGGGCGTACCTCCTTGAGGCCGGCCACCGTCTGGGCGAAGGTGCGGCCATCCGGCCGCGGGCGGCGCGTGGCATCAATGGCGACGATCTGCGAACCAGTGGCGGCAACGGCGATGGCGTGATTCAGGGTCGGGGTGATGAAGACGCCGTCGTGACCGTCCTTCCACAGGCCGATCACGGGGACCTCGACGTGCTGATTGATCAGGGCCAGGTCGGCCAGGCCCTGGGCGCGGATGCCGACGGCACCGCCGGCGACGCAGGCCTGGGCAACCTGGTCCATGGTGCGCGGATCGCGCATGGGCTCTCCCGGGTAGGCCTGGGCAGAGGCGATGAGTCCCCCGCGCAGCCTGGCGAGAACAGGATCCAGTGCGGTCATGGGGTGTTCCTCCGTTAGTCGAGTGGGTGAGCCCCGCAGTCGGGACTCCGGGCGCTGTCGTCGCGGCGGCCTCAGAGGCCCGCGGCGCGGCGCGACAGGAGACGCAGCCGGGCCTGGTGGGCGGCGCCCACGATCGGGGCGGTCGTGCCGAGGGCGGCGGGAACGAGCTCGAGATCATCGGCCACGAGGCCGACGACCTCTGCGCGCACTGTCTCGCGCAGCGGCCCCCACCACAGGTCGCCGGAGCGGGCCAGGCCTCCGGAGACGATGACGCGCTCAGGATCCAGGACGGTGACGACGGCGGCGATGGCCTTGCCCAGGGCGATGGCCGCCTCGCGATAGACGCGCTGGGCGACGGCGTCACCGGCGTCTGCGAGTCTCTCCACCTGGTGGGCGCCGGTGACATCGACAGCGCCGGTGGCCTCGCGGTAGCGCCGGGCGATCTGGGGCCCGGCCGCGATGGCCTCCAGATGGCCGGAGCGCCCGCAGGTGCAGGGCTCGGATCCCGCCGTGCCGGAGGGCATGTGCCCCATCTCCCCGGCCAGGAAGTGCGCGCCGTGATGGACGTGGCCGTCCAGGACGACCGCCCCGCCGACCCCCGTGCCCACGGCGACGACGAGAACGCTGCCGGCACCGGCACCGGCACCGATCCAGGCCTCGCCGGCGGCGTAGGCGTTGACGTCGTTATCGACATGCACGAGCAGATCCTGCGACGCGACGCCTGCGGCGAGCAGGCGTCGCGCCACTCCCCCGGCGATGTCGGTGCCGGGCCAGCCGGTGATGGTGTCGGTGGCCGAAGCGACCACGCCCCGGCCGGCGTCAATGACACCGGCCGAGCCGATCCCGACCGCCACCGGGGCGAGTCGCACACGCCGCGCCGCGGGCGCACCGGTGTCGATGAGGGTCGTCACCGAGGAGGCGATGGCGTCGAGCACGGCCTGAGCGCCCTCGCGCGCCGGGGTGGGAGCTTCAGCCACAGGGCCGAGCAGCCCGCCGTCAGCGGACACGAGGGCAGCCGCGATCTTCGTACCCCCCACATCGACGCCGACGACCGGAGCGGTCAGCTGCTCGTCGACGATGGCGGCGGTCGACGTCGTCATCTCAGATCAGGCCCTGTTCGCGCACGATCGCCACGACCCTGTCCTTCGCATCGCCCTGCACCGCCTTGACGGGGAACGCCATGGTGTTGGTGTCGATGATGCCGATGGCCTGCATGGCTGTCTTGAAGGCGCCGATGCCCGACGCGTCGCCGGAGCGCCCCTGAGGCACGTAGACGATCTCGAATCCGGCGCAGATCCTGTCCTGGATACGACGTGCCTCCTCCCAATCGCCTCTCTGAGCGACCTGCCAGATATCCGCGTAGGAGCGCGGGTCGACATTGGCGTACCCGGGCACGACGCCATCGCTTCCGAGCAGGAGCATGCCATCGACAACGCACTCGTGCCCCGTCAGCAGCGCCAGTGGATGACCGGCGGCCTCATTGGCGGCGACCAGACGGCGGAAAGCGACATCGTCGCCCGAGGAGTCCTTGACGCCCGCCAGGACGCCTTCGCGTCCCAGCTGGACGAGCAGATCGCAGCCGAGCTTGACGCCGTTGAGGCGGACCGGGACGTCATAGGCGAACAGCGGAACGTCAATGGCGGCGGCGATGGCGCGGAAGTGATCGGCGATCTCGACGGCATCGTTGATCGCGTAGAAGGGGCAGGTGGCCACGACGGCGTCCGCTCCCAGGGCTTGGGCGCGCCGGGCCTGCTCGATGACACGGTTCGCCGTCGTGTCGATCGCTCCGGTAAGGACGGGCACGCGCCCTGCCGTCGTAGTGATGGCGCGCTCGATGATGGCATCGCGCTCAGCGTCGGTGAGATAGGCCGTCTCACCGGAGGAGCCCAGGAGGAACAGTCCGTTGACTCCTCCTGCGATGAGGTGCTCGATGACGCGGTCAAGACCAGCGAGGTCAACAGAGCCGTCTTGGGTGAATGGCGTGACAACCGGGGGGATGAGGCCGGTGAAACGGGTGTCCATGTGCTGCTTTCTCTGATTTCTTCAGTTGTCCGTGAATGGATGCCGGGGATGGGCGTGCGGGGCTCAGCCCTCGATCAGTCCTCGAGGAGCGAGGGCACTGCGCCGAGCAGAGTGCGCGTGTACTCCTGCCGGGGGCTGTTAAAGATCTCCCGGGTGGAGTTCGTCTCGAGGATCTCGCCGAAGTACATGACCGCGATGCGGTCACTGACATACCGGACGGTGTTGATGTCGTGGCTGATGAACACCAGTCCGAGGCCGAGGGCGGCCTTGAGATCCTGGAGGAGGTTGAGGACCTGGGCGCGCACGGACACGTCCAGGGCACTGGTCGGCTCGTCGGCCACAATGATGTCGGGGTCCAGTGCCAGGGCGCGGGCGATGGCCACGCGCTGACGTTGGCCACCCGAGATCTGCCTGGGCAGAACGTCCAGAGCGCTGGAGGGCAGCCCGACCAGATGAAGGAGATCCTTGACTTTTGCCTCGCGCTCCTTGGCGGAGCCGATGCCGTGAACATTGAGCGGGTCGATCAGGGTGTCGTGCACGATCATGCGCGGATTCAGCGCCGTGGCCGGGTCCTGGAAGACGACCGAGACCGAGCGCCCCAAGGCTCTGCGATCCGCAGCGCTACGCCCCAGCTTGCGTCCTTTGAAGTAGACCTCGCCGCGCGTCAGGGTCTGCAGACCCACCATGACGCGGGCGGTGGTCGACTTACCGCAGCCGGACTCCCCCACCAGCCCGAGGGTTTCGCCGCGCTTGACGCTCAGCGAGACGTCGTTGACGGCGTGAACCGTATCTGGGCGGAAGAGTTTGCCCGTACGGGACCTGTGGATCACGTGCGCGTGTCGCAGCTCGATGACCGGGTCCGTCTCGGGGTTCCAGGAGCTGAAGGTATCGGCGGGCATCAGTGGCTCTCCTTTTCGAGGACCGCCTCTAGCTCGGGCGTGATGGCGTAGTAGTGCTCGGTGCTTCCGACCACCGGCTTGAGGACCGGCCGGCTCTCCAGGCCGACCTCGGGGTGGGAGGACCTGGGGGCGAAGCGATCGCCCTTGACGAACTCCTTCGGACTCGGAACGGTGCCGCGCACCTGATGCAGCCGCTTGGATCCCCCCTCAATGGAGAGGACCGCTCCCAGTAGGCCGCGGGTGTACTCGTGAACCGGATTGGACAGCAGCTCGGAGGTCCCGGCCTGCTCGACGACCTGCCCGGCGTACATGACGGTGACGCGGTGAGCGACCTTGGCGACCAGAGCCAGGTCGTGACTGACGAAGACCATGGCGAATCCGAGCTTCTCGCGCAGCTCGCCCAGCAGGTCGATGACCTGCTTCTGGACGGTGACGTCCAGAGCGGTGGTCGGCTCATCGGCGATGACCAGGCTCGGGTCCCGAGTCAGGGCCATGGCGATGAGCACGCGCTGGCGCTGGCCCCCGGAGAGTTCATGCGGGTAGCTCTTGAGAGTGCGGACGGGGTCGAGTCCGACGAGCTCGAGGAGCTCTTCGGCACTGCGAGTCCCACCGCGTCGCGTGAGCTGCTTCATCTGGGACCGGATGAGCATGGAGGGGTTCAGGGAGGACAGCGCGTCCTGGTAGATCATGCTCATCTCATGGCCGCGCAGGGCGTTGTGCTCCTCAGGAGTCATCGTGAGGATGTTCTTGCCCTTGAACAGGATCTCCCCGGTGATGCGCGCCGTCGGGGGCAACAGCCCCATGACGGCCATGGATGTGATGGACTTGCCGCAACCGGATTCGCCGACCAGGCCCATGGTCTCGCCCGGGCGCACCGAGAAGGAGACGTTGTCGACGATGCTGACGTCGCCGTGCTGGACCGGGAATGCGATGGACAGGTTCTTGACCTCCAGGACAGGCTCGGCCTGGGGGGTGTCGTAGACGAGTCGATCATTCCTGGCGAGCTCGGTGGCACGCAGAGCGGCCAGGCGCTCGGCGAGCGGGACTTCCTCTGCCGCCGGCTCGATCAGTCCGGTCAGGGAGCTCTTCTGGCCGCCCGGGGTGGCTGAGGGCGCGTCGTCGGCGTTGTCCCTTACGGCAGAGCCGGCCTCATCCCAGGCCTTCTCGGTATTCATGGCCTCTTCGTCGGCCTCGACGTCCACGCGAGCACGGATGCGCGGGGAGGCCATGGCATCGGTCAGCCCCTCCGCCAGGACATTGAGGCACAGAGTGGTGATGAGAATCATGAGGCCGGGGAAGAAGGTCGGCCACCAGTGACCCGACAGCAGGAGCTCCTTGCCCTCGGAGAGCATATTGCCCCAGGTGGGGGTGTTGACCGACGTGATGCCGGCGCCGATGAAGGACAGCGATGCCTCGAAGACGATCGCATCGGCCACGAGCACCGTGGCGTAGACCATGATGGGGGCCACGCAGTTGCGTACGACGTGCCTGGCAAGGATCCAGGGCACGCGCGCACCCATGACCTTGGAGGCGGCGACGTAGTCCTCGCCGAACTGGGACAGGATGTTCGCGCGGACTACGCGCGTGAGCTGGGGGGTGTAGACGATGGCGGTCGCCAGGATGATCACCGGCACTATCGGCAGGCGCGAGGACATGGCCAGCACCAGGACCGCCGCCAGGGCGATGCCGGGGAAGGACATGAGGACGTCGAGGACGCGCATGACGACCTCGCCGATCCACTTGCGGCTGGTCGCGGCAATAGCGCCCAGGACGGAGGCCAGGGCCAGGGCGATGCCCGTGGCGCTCAGGCCGACGACCAGTGAGACCCTGGCCCCGTAGACGGCTCGAGAGAAGATGTCGCGGCTGGGCTTGTCGGTCCCGAAGAGATGGTCCAGCGAAGGCCGGACAGCGGGGTCGTAGGTGACGATGTCGGAGCCGCCCGGCACATGGACGGTCGTCTCCGCGGTGGCCAGGCCGGTGGCGCCGGGATCGTAGGGAGCCACCACCGGGGCGAAGATCGCCATGGCGACGACGATGAGCAGGACGGCGACGGCGATCTTGCTCCCAATGGGCAGGTTCTTCCAGCCCTGGAAGCGCAAGCCGGGCTTGGAGACCTTGTCGAGTGTGCGACTGTGCAGCATCAGACGCTCCTGATCCTCGGGTTGACCAGCACGTAGAGCATGTCAACGACGATGTTGATAATGATGAACGCCAGCGCCACGGTGATGGACACGCCCTGGACGATGTTGACGTCGTTGCGGGTGACGCCCTGGAAGATGAGCTGTCCCATGCCCTGGATGTTGAAGATCATCTCAATGACGACCGCTCCTCCCATGGCGTAGCCCAGGCGGAGACCGAGCACGGTCAGTGGCGTGATGAGGGCGTTGCGCAGCACGTTGCGCGCCACGACGACCCGTTTGGGAATGCCGGCTCCGATGGCGGTGCGCACGTAGTCGCGGTCGAGCTCCTCCACCATGGCGGTGCGCACGACTCGGGTCAGCGTCCCGGTGTTGGGCACGGCGATGGCCAGCGCCGGCAGGAAGATCTGACGCACGTATGCGGCCGGATCGTCGCCGAAGGGCACCCACTTGGTGACCAGGGAGGGGAATGTGCCGGTGGCGCCGGGGATGTCGCCGAACCATTGGATGAGCAGGAGCGCCAGCCAGAACGAGGGCGTGGCCAGGCACAGGATGGAGATGACGCGGATGACCTGATCCGGCATCCTGTCACGGTACAGAGCGGCGACAACACCCAGAACGGTGGCGGCGACGACTGCGACCAGGATTCCGATGAATGTCAGCTGAAGGGTGATCGGGAAGGCGCTCGACACCATGTCGGAGATCTTCACACCGGTGAAGGACGTACCGAGGTCTCCATGGGCCAGACCGATGAGATAGTCCCAGAACCGTGTGAGCAGCGGGTCGTTGAGGTGATGGGCTTGCCGATACTGCTCGAGGGCCTCCGGCGTGGCCGATTCTCCGAGCGCCAGGACCGCAGGGTCCGCGGTGGAGAACGACATGACGACGAAGACGAGCAGCGTCACGCCCAGCACCATGATCGGCAGCGCGAGCAGGCGCCGCCCGATCAGGCGGAGAAGGTTGGACACTGGAATGCTCCTTTGCCCCGCTGCCCGGCCGCAAAGGCCCTGCGATGCGCAAGGCGGCGTGCGCGGCCGGGTGGCGAAGGCGGTAGTAAGGGAAGTAGAAGGGAAGCGGACAGCCGGTCAGACCTGCGTCGAACCGACGTCCACGAAGGACAGACCGGGGTAGTTGACGCTGCGGAACGACACGAGGGTCTGGTTGTTGTAGGCCGTCGGTGTCGTCCGGTGGAAGATCGGGTAGAGGGGCACGTTCTCCGCGATGAGGTCGAATGCCTCCTGCCACTTGGCGATCTGCGCGTCACCCTCGACTTGGACGGCCTCGTCAAGAATCGCCTGCAGCTTGGTGTAGGCCTCAGTCCCCTTCCAGTGCATGCGGTCGTTGGCCCACAGATCCGCGCTGTACCACCAGCGCATGAGAAGGTCGGCGTCATTGCCGAAGACCGAGGGGTCGCCGGGCGCGATGGCGATATCCCACTTGTCTCCGTTCTTGATGTAGTCGTACAGCTCCTTGGACTTCTTCTCGGTGAAGTTCGCGGACACGCCGAGCGCTTCGAGGTTCTCCTTGATGATCGGACGCGCTCCGGAGAAGAACCCGTGGTCCGTGGCGATGGTCTCGATGGAGGTGATGCCGGCCTCGGCCAGCAGCGACTTGGCCTTGTCGGCGTCGTAGCTGTAAACCGTGGAGGCCTTCTTGTACGCGGGGTGCTCCTCCTGCACGAAGCACGTGGCCGCAGTGGCCAGCGTCCCCATGCCCGTGGTGCAGATCTTCTCGTAGTCAAGGGCGTACATGATGGCCTGACGCGCCTTGACGTCGGCGAATGCGCCCTGGTGGTTGAACATGACGAACACGAGGCTGAACCCCTTGTCCGCGGAGACCACGACCGGATCCGTCATCGCGCTGAGGTTCGTCGCCGGCACGGTGTCGATGGCCTGAACCGTGCTGGAGGTGATCGCGTTGGTGCGCGTGGTGTCGTCGGGCAGGACCTGCCACGTCATCTTCTTGGCGAGCGCCGGGTGGGAACCGTTGTAGTTGTCATTGCGCTCGAAGACAACGGTCTGAGACGCAGCGCTGTTGTCCGTCATCTTGTACGGACCGGATCCGATCGGGTTCATGTCGAAGGCCTTGGGGTCGGCCTCGACCACCGCCTTGGGAACGATCTTGACGGTGCTGAGCCGCTCGGCGACCAGAGAGTAGGGATGCTTGGTCTTGATGGTGACCGTGGTGTCGTCCTTGGCCGTCACCGACTCCAGGAAGGTGAGGAACTGGCTGTAGAGCGAATTGTTCGCCGGGTCGAGAACGCGCTCGAAGGAGAAGACGACGTCTTCGACGGTCACGTCGCTGCCGTCGGAGAACTTGGCGCCGTCGCGCAGGGCGACCTCGTAAGTCGTGTCGTCGACCTTCATGGGCAGGTCCTTGCCGAGGGCCGCGTATGCCTCGCGGCTGACCGCGTCGAGCTCGGTGAGCCCCTCCAGGGTGTGCCAGTTGGCGGCGACGGTCAGACCAGATGTCGTGGTCATCGGGTCATAGCCGCTGGTCCCCAGCTCGTAGGAGATGCCCGCGGTGATGGTGCCGTCGGGGTTGGCGCTCTCGGCGCCGGAGGCTCCCGAGCCGCCGGAGGAGCCGCCGCATGCGGCCAGAGCTGCGGCGAAACCGGCAGCCATCCCCATGGTGGACGTAAGGCGGATGAAGTCACGGCGGGAAGCCCGCGGAGTTGAGATCACCATTGATGTTCTCCTGAAGTCTGACGTCTGTTGTCTGACGTTGGTAGGATGACTGTAGCAGCTTCGAAGGACGTCTGACCAGATCGTTTACGATCTCGTGTCGTGAAGTCCTTCGGACGAGGTCCGGTCGAGGTCGTCCGGACGCAGGACCACTGAGCACGACGATGGAGTTCCGGTCACAATGACTGCCATGAACACGAAGCGAGGCGCCTACGCCTCCATCAACGGGGCTGCAACGACGCAGGCTTCAACCGCGATCAACGCCATCAAGGACTACATCCTCCAGGCGCACCTGCGTCCCGGAGACCCCTTGCCCACCGAATCGCAGCTGTGCACCGACCTGGGCATGTCCCGCTCGTCCATCCGAGAAGCCGTCCGCACACTGGTGGCCCTCGACATCGTCGAGGTGCGCCACGGCCATGGAATGTTCGTCGGTCAGATCTCTATGCGCCCCATGGTGGAGTCGCTGGTCTTCCGCGGCCTGCTCAAACCCGGAGACGACTACCGGGCTCTGCGAGAGGTCGTCGAAGTGCGCGCCGTCTTAGACGATTCCCTGACCGAACAGGTGATCACGACGTGGAGGGGCCGCGAGGACGCCGCAATCGACGCCGTCGTCGAGGAGATGGAGAAGCTCGCCGCCTCGGGCAGGATCTTCACGGACCAGGATCATCGTTTTCACTCCATGCTCCTGGATGCGCTGCCCAACCAGCTATTCGGTCACCTGACGGACGCGTTCTGGGCCGTGCACATGCTGACGGTACCGCTGCTGGACGCGCCGCATCCGGAGGACATCATGCGCACGGCCAATGCGCACCGCGCCATGCTCGAGGCGGCTCGAGCCGGCGACCCCGACGCCTACAGGGCGGCGGTCAAGGAGCACTACGCCCCCCTGCAGGCCGCCCTCCAATCCGAGTGACCCTCCCCCGCTCCAACTGGCCGCCCGGGTCACTTCCTCTTACCTTCCCCTCCCCTCCCACCGAGATCGGTCCGCTTCCGCGCCGAGATCGGTCGATTTCCGCACCGAGATCGGTCCACCTCCACGCCGAGATCGGTGACGACGACGAAACGAGTCGCCGACGTCCGCTCCTCAGTCTGCGGCGCTCGGACAAGCCCTACGCAGGCAGCTGTCATGTGCGAGCGAACGGCGACGGCGGTACCCGCCCTCTTTTGAGGATGGGTACCGCCGTCGTTTGGAAGCAGACCTCAAGCCGTACTTGCAACAGGCCAACTGGTGGAGATGCGGGGAATCGAACCCCGGTCCGACGGTGGTGCAACAGGACTTCTCC
>ERZ772967.629-NODE-629-length-27035-cov-9.225463_pt1 | contig 27035 bp, 24 predicted proteins | sample MGYA00511677_ERZ772967 | MGnify/ENA primary metagenome ERZ772967 (study PRJEB29015, sample SAMEA2737931) | human oral metagenome | biome: human oral; feature: human-associated habitat; material: dental | place: China | collected 2146 ...
CCGCTACCCGAAAACGCCCGATTGCACCCACACTGATCCGCGAAGACCCGAAAAACAGATTCCACCCACCCGCTTTTGATGGGCCTTTCCCCGGTTTATCGGACCATCCCCCTGCCGGCAGGCATGGCAACTGCCCCACTGGTCGGCGTGGCCCTTATGAGGTCAGGGAACGCGCCGATATGATGACCATCGAAAACCGTCAGGAGGTCTGACTGCCGGCCCGGCACCGTACAACATCCGTCCTGCGGATGCGCACGGTCCCGAAGCCGCGGCGGACTTCCGGAATCATCGAGGTTGATATGGCAAAGATCACGGCAATGGGTGGTTCGCTGGACGTCAACAGCATCGTGTCGCAGCTGATGTCGGTGGAGCGCGAGCCCGTCACGAAGCTGCAGAAGCAGCAGGCAGGCATCAATACCAAGCTGTCGGCCTGGGGCACGGTCAAGTCTGCGCTGTCGGCGCTGCAGACGGCTGCCGACAAGCTGGTCAAGCAGGAAACCTGGCAGGCCACCACGGCCACCAGCAGCAACGAGGACCAGATCCAGGTCACCGGCGGTGCCACGAAGGGCGGCGCGATGGGCAACCATTCGGTTCTGGTCAAGCAGCTGGCCCAGAGCCAGGCAGTGGCCACGCGCAGCTTCGCCTCGGCCGATACCGTGGTGGGTGGTGGCAAGCTGTCGGTACAGCTGGGCAGTGTGGATGAAACCGGCAACGGCTTCACGGCCGATGGCGAGCGCAAGGCGCTGGACATCACCATCCCGGAAAATGCCACGGTCAAGGACATTCGCGACGCGATCAACCGCAGCAATGCCGGCATCAGCGCCAGCCTGATCACGGACGGCAATGGTGTACGCCTGCAGCTCACGGGTTCGGCCACGGGCGCGAAAAATGCCTTCCAGATCACCGCCACGGGCAACGGTCTGGACGCATTCGACATTTCTGCCACCGCAGCCACGGGTGCCAATGGCAGCCTGCGCACGCAGGTGGCCCGTGATGCAAAACTCCAGATCAATGGTCTGGATGCCACGTCCGCCTCGAACAAGGTCACCGACATGATCGAGGGCGTGACGCTGAACCTGAAGAAGGTGGACAAGGATCCGGTTACCGTGTCCGTCGAGTCCAACAAGGACAGCCTGAAGGAGGATGTGGACGCTTTCGTGAAGGCGTACAACAAGGTCAACAGCCTGATTGCCGACCAGACGAAATACGACCCGTCCACGAAAACGGCCGGTACGCTGCAGGGCAATGCTACGATCCTCCGCATCCAGTCGCAGATCCGCAGCCTGGTGCGCGCCCAGCCGGGGCAGGATGGGCTGTCATCGGCCGGTTTCGAGCTGGACCGCAACGGGGCGCTCAGCATCAAGGACGCAAAACTCAACGACCTGCTGAACAACCCGGACAGGCTGCGCACGCTGTTTGCCGGCCAGTTGCCGGGTGTGGGCGCACGGGCCACGGCCCCGCTACCCGGCAGCAACACCACGACCTCGAGCCCGGGCGCCCAGGCACTGACTTCCAGTCCGGCTGCCGCTGCCACGAACGGCATGAGCCCGGCCACGGCTGCCCTGCTCTCGGGCAGCAGCAGCGGACTGGGCGGGGTGGCCCGCCAGCTAAGCGAGCGCCTGAAGGAGGTGCTGGATGACAGCAGCCTGAGTGGTACCACAAAGGCCCTGCAGCGCAGCCTGGATGCCAGCAACACCCGCATCGAACAACTGAACCAGCAGCTGGCCCGTACCGAGGAGCGCCTGACCCAGCAGTACTCGCGGCTGGATACCAACATCAGCAAGATCACCAGCTCGTTCTCGTCGATTGCCTCGCTGCTGCGCTGATCCGCCGCCCGGCATCCACAGACGGCAGGCCCGCCTGCCTCCTCCGGCACCCCGCAACGTCGCCGGCCCGCATCTGCACCACCTCCCCTCCCCGGGGAGGCTGGCACAGGGCAGGCCGCCCGTTGCGGGGTGTTCTTTCTGGCCGACGTGCAGAAAAGCGTGGTTTTCCCCGCGGGGAATAGCGGCACCAAAGCCCGTCACTTTGGTCACGCACCTAAAGTCACCCCCCGATCCGTCGATAAAGAGGGGGAGATACAGCCGGATGTGACGACCGCCTGTCGCCGACGAATGGCAGTATGACGGTCTCGCATCCCGCCCCACCGATTCGACTTTTTCAGGTATTTCCCCCATGTTTGCACGCATGCACCAGGCTTCGGCTGCCGCCTATCACACCGTGGACCTCGAAAGCTCGGTTCACATGACCGATCCGCACCGGCTGGTCGAGATGCTGTTCGACGGTGCCGTGACGGCCGTGATGAAGGCCACGATGGCACTGAGAAACGGCAATCATGCAGCCCGGGGGGAATCCACCTCCCGTGCCATCCGCATCATCGAGGAGGGGCTGAAGGCTTCGCTGGATCCGGAGGTGGGCGAAATCTCGGCCAACCTGGCCATGCTGTACGACTACATGACACGCACCCTGCTGCAGGCCAACCTGCACAGCAATGCAGATCAATACGAGGAAGTGACCCGCCTGCTGAAGGACCTGCGCGAAGCCTGGCAGCAGATTCGCCCGCAGGTGGTGAACACGAAGGTCTATGGCAGCTGAACGGAGCAGATGCCCCATGAGTCCAGATGTCTATACCGATGATGTGATGCGCGGCGTTCGAACGGGATTCTCTGCTCCGGCAGCAGGCCCTGCAGACAGGACGCCACACCCTTCTGCAGCGAGCGATGCAGCCCATCGTGATGTGCAGGCACTGATCGCCCGTGCAGCCCAGGCGGCCGTGGCAGCGGGTCGTGGCGTGACGGATGCGGATGACGGCGCAGACGGGCTGCTGCTGCCACCCCAGTATGACGAGGCACTGCTGCTGGCCGAACACATGCTGGCTGCGGCACGGTGCGGCGACTGGGACACGGTGAAGCAGCTGCGCACGGCGCTGCCGAAACTGGCCCAGGACCTGGAAGTCGCCTGGCAGGAGCTGCGAACCGTGTATCCGGATGCCTGTGCCCTGCTGGAGGGGCAGCGGGTGAAAATGATTCGTGAAATCCTGCGTGTGGACGAGCTGATCCGCCAGCGTGCTGCCTCACCCGCCTGGCAGCGCGTGCAGCCGATGCTGGCCACCCGGCCTATGGACCGTTCCGCGCAGGCCGACCTCCCCCTGCAGCGTGCCTGACCGGCACCCTGTTTCGCACCAGCGCCAGAACCGATCATGAACATGCCCTCTCCTTCCACCGGTACCCACCACGGCCGCGTGCCGGGTTTTCTGCCCATGTCCCTGGCGGACGGGCTGGACCAGTTCCGCGTGACCGGAACGATGGCGGTACGCGCGATGCTGCGCGAACTGCAGAATGCCCGTGAGCACGTGGTGCTCTACAGTGCCGATAATGATGCGCTGCATCTGGTCACGCGTATCGAAGGGCTGGAAGCGCAGGATTTTCGTCTGACGATGGCCGGCAGCGAGGCGGATATCGAGGCACTGATGGAGGCCGGTCCGCTGACGCTGGTGGGCATGACGGGCGCGGTGAAGATCCAGCTGACCGTAAGCGCCCTGAGCCTGCGCGATGATGGCCACAACAGCCAGCTGATTGCCGCCATTCCGGACCATGGCTGGCGCATCCAGCGCCGCGACGCCTTCCGCGTGACGCCGCCGGAGGGTGATGGCGCAACGGTGGTGGTGCGCATGCCCCAGCAGAAGGAGGCCCGCGGCCGCCTGCACGACCTGTCGGCCGGCGGGCTGTGCTTTTACTGGCAGGCCAGCCAGGGCGCCCTGCAGGTGGGTCAGACCCTGCCGCATTCGCGCATCGAGCGGGTGCGCGCCCCCGCCCTGCCCTGCGACCTGAAGATCATCCGCATCGGCGCCCCCGACGGCAACGGCGAGCAGCTGGTGAGCTGCCGCTTCGAGGCGCTGCCCGAGGCCATTGCCCGCCGGGTGCAGGTGTACGTGATGGATGTGGAGCGCCGGGTTCGGGCGGTGCGCAACGACTGACACAGGCCAGACGAGGCCTGCCGATCCTCTTTCAGGCCCCGGCCGGGATGCGTCCCAGCCGGGGTTTGTCATATGGGAACCCGTCCCGAGGCAATTCTCGACAGAAGGCACGACATACAGACATCTTTCATTATTACTTTGCATGGCGTATACGCCATGCAAAGCTATCACAACAAACATCACCTGTCAATCAACAAACTCTTATAAAACAACAGATTGTCGCTTGACAAAGCCGGTTTGATATGCTACCTTGAATGGCATACATGCCATTCAAGGACAAATGCCTCAAACACGATTGCACATAGCCAAACCCGACATCATCAAGGCCTTTTCCGAAAGGCCCCCGGTACTGTCCGAAAGCATGATCTCGAGCCTTCTGCAGGAGAACCGCGCCTTCTGGCGGCTGACCAGGACACTGGGTACGCGGCCATTCATCGATTTCCTGCTGAAGCACACGCCATTGCGCAAGCTGAGTATCCCCCTGCCCCGACGGCCAGTCAGCGGCTATGTCTGGGGAGATGTCCCGCTCATGGAGGGTCTGCAGGGGTTGATCCCCCGCAGCTACTTCAGCCACTACACGGCCCTGCGTCTGCATGGCTTGACTGAACAGGTCCCCAAAACGCTGTATCTGACGCAGGAAAAACTGCGTCCCAGGTCCAGGGAATCGGCGGCCCCTTTGCTCCCCATGGATCAGGCTGCCATCGATACGGCCTTTCTTCAACCTCCTCGCCTGTCTTCCAACGTGGCAGAGCTGCCGGATGAAGGCCTCAGGGTCATGTTGCTCGAAGGCGCAGACCACGGGAACTTCGGGGTCATCGAACACGCCCTGAACCTGGGCGGAACTCGTCTGCAGCACCTGCGGTATACGAACCTTGAACGCACGCTGGTCGACTGCGCCGTCAGGCCATTCTATGCGGGTGGCGTAGCCGAGGTTCTGAAAGCCTTCAGGCAGGCGCGTGAGCAGTTATCGGTCAACGCCCTGAATGCCACCTACCGCAAGCTCGGACTGGCCTATCCCTATCACCAGGCCATCGGCTTTTACCTGGAGCAGGCGGGCTATCCACAAAACCGGGTGGCGCTGTTCAGGCGCCACCCCATCGAGCGGGATTTCTACCTCACCCACCAGATGGGCAGAACCACCTACGTTGCCGGCTGGCGGTTATACGTTCCCGAGGGAATGGCTCCATAGGGGTCTGAGCAGCTCACAGGCCGTCACCACCCGGTCAAAGTACGCATCAAATGGTTCGACGGAAATGCCCGGCCTCATGGCAGCGCGAACCTCCTGATAGCCGGTGGCATGAAAATCACGGGTATCCCTGATTCTGTCCAGCAGAATGAGCGGAACCCGCTTGACGGCAAAGACCTCCCGCAGCATGGCCTGGATACGTTCGCTGCCCAGGTCGATGGGATAGCCACGCAGCAATACATCGATGTCGATGAAGTCCCGTGCCCGCTGGTTGCCAGGCCTTGACCGCTGGATGACTGGGCCATACTCCGGCATCTGCTGACAGATGGCCCGAAGCTTCTCACAGACGATCATCTCGGGGAGATAGGCATAGATGACATAGCCTTCCAGCTCGTACTCCTGCCTCGCAGCGGTGTACTCGTGACGGCTGATGTCGATGGTGAAACGCGTCCCCTCTCCCAGCCGAATGGCCTCCCGACGCATGATTTCGAGGGATTCATCCACCTCGCGTGCCCTGCTGCTGTCGATCAGCTTGAATTCGACCAGATAACCACCCCAGAACGATCCCAGTGCTGGCGGCATGGTGCCGGGGCGCTCGCTCATCCGGATATCGAACGCATGAAGACCACGTTCGGCGAACAGGCGTTTGAGCACGCGCTCGACACGCGGTGACATCTGGCCAGCATCGAAATCATCGGCCATGGAGAAATCCAGGTCCACCGACGCACGCGACTGTGTCTGGTGGATCAGGTCCATGGCGTTGCCGCCCTTGAGCACAAGCCTGTCGAACAGCTCATCATCGGCAAACATGGCAATGGTGGCTGTTGTCTTGATCAGTTCGAGGTCTGCTGCTTGCGCGATACGCGCAGAGACACGACGCATGACTACCCCCATCAGTAAATGGGGATTATTGTGACAGCATTTGCGGCTTCTGGCGGCAAATGGCCAGATGACCGGTACTGCAAATCACAGGAAATGCTCGCACCGAACCCTGGAGACTGACCTCCCCTCATCATCTGGCACATCCTGGGATCAGGAGACGATACGCACCATCAGACCTGCATCCCCATGATGTCCGAATACGCCTGCACCAGGCGGTTGCGGACGGTGACGGCCGACTGGAAGCCGATCTGGGCCTTCTGCATGGCCAGCATGGTGCTTTCCAGTGTTGCGCCGGCGTCACCCACTTCGAAGGCCCGCTGCTGCCTGTCCGCAACAGTCTGGGCATCGTTGACGCTGCGCAGCGCATCCATCAGCAGGCTGCCGAACGAGGCGCCTGCAGTTTTCTCGGTGCCGGCCGGCATGAAGGCGGCACCGATGCTCCCCACGCCACCCGGACGGGCGGCAGCGGCAGCAGCATCGGCGGCGGCTTTCAGTGCAGAACCGGGAAATTCCACGTTCATGTCCATTCTCCTTCCTGACGGCAAACCATTTGCCGGTTGCCGACATCGTAGTGACGGACAGCGCAAACCGTCCCTGAAATAGCAGGTATCCAGCCCGGTATTTGGCGAATTTCCCCGGGCGGCCTTCGCCGATACTGTGCGCCATGAGTACTTCCACACCTGTCATGGCTACGAATACCCTGCCCGCTTCCACCAGTCCGTTTGCCCAGATGCCGACCGCGACCAAGATCAAGGCCGGCGTGGGTGTCATTGCCCTGGGGGCCGTTGCCGTCTCGGCGTGGCTCTGGTCGCAGCAGCCGGACTGGAAGGTGCTCTACAACAATCTGCCCGATCGCGAAGGCGGTGCCGTCATCGCCCAGCTGGTGCAGATGAATGTGCCCTACCGGTACACCGAGGGCGGTGGTGCCATCATGGTGCCGGCCAGCATGGTCAACGATGCGCGCCTGCGTCTGGCGGCCCAGGGGCTGCCGGGCAGCGACACGACGGGCTATGAGCTGCTGGAGAAGCAGCGCTTCGGGACCACACAGTTTCAGGAGCGGCTGAACTTCCAGCGCGGTCTGGAAGGCGAACTGGCACGTTCGATTCAGGCGCTGGCGGCGGTGAAGCATGCGCGCGTGCATCTGGCCATGCCGGTGCAGAACGGTTTTCTGCGCGAGCAGCAAAAGCCTTCGGCTTCGGTGATGCTCACGCTCTACCCCGGCCGCTCGCTGGACCGCGGCCAGGTGCAGGGGATTCTGCATCTGGTGGCCTCGTCGGTACCGGACATGAGCCCGAAGCAGGTGTCGGTGGTGGATCAGTACGGCAAGCTGCTGTCGGACCTCGAGGGCGACGGCAGCGAGATGAACACGGCCCAGATCAATTACCGCAACCGCATCGAAAGCTCACTGTCGCAGCGCATCGATGAGCTGCTGGAACCGATCGTGGGCGATGGCAATATCCGCGCCAAGGTGGCGGCGGACATCGATTTCACGCAGAGCGAGGCCACGGCCGAGACCTACGCGCCCAACCAGAATCCGGGCAGCGCCGCGATGCGCAGCCAGCAGACGATGGCCAGCCGCGATGGCTCCGGCGCAACGGATGCGGCCGGCGGCATTCCGGGCGCCCTGTCGAACCAGCCACCGGCCACGGTGTCGGCGCCGATCAATGGCACGGCACAGGCCACGCGGGCCGCTGGGGCCGCGTCGGCAAACGCTGGCCCCGGTGCCACGTCCAGCCGGCAGGAATCGGTGACCAATTATGAGGTGGACCGGACGGTGAAGGTCACCCGCAACCAGACGGGCACCATCCGTCGGCTGTCGGTAGCCGTGCTGGTCAACCAGAAGCAGAGTGTCGGTGACGACGGCAAGCCGGTGTCCACGCCGCTGTCGGCCATGGAGCTGCAGAGCATCGAGGCCCTGGTGAAGCAGGCGGTGGGCTTCAATGCCGAACGCGGCGATTCGGTGCAGGTGGTCAATGCGGCCTTCACGAAGCGGCCGGATGTGGCCGAACCCGACGTGCCGCTGTGGAAGGATCCGGACACTCTGTCGCTGGCGAAGGATCTCGGCAAGCAGTTCGGCTTCGTGCTGCTGGCGCTGATCATCCTGATGAAATTCATCCGCCCTGCCCTGCAGGCGATGAAGAAGCCGGAGGCACCGGCCGCACCGGCAGGCAGCAAGGTCGATGAAACCGTGGACGAGGCACTGAACCTGCCGGCCCCCGAAGAGAAGCCCGCCATCGCCGGCAATACGGCACTCCTGTCGGGCAACCCCGAACAGGGGCTCGGCATGACGATTGCACAGCACAACGCCCTGCAACTGGCCCGTACCGACCCGATGGCCGTTGCCACCGTGGTTCGCAACTGGGTCAATGGCACCAATCCGGACAATCCAGCATGAGTGGTTTTGATGAAGCCGGCACCCGTGATGCCGCCGTGCTGCTCCTCGCCCTGGGCGAGGAAACCGCAGCCGAAGTTTTCCGGCACCTGACGCCGAAGGAAGTGCAGGGACTGGGCGAGGTGATGGCCCGCACCCAGTACACGACGAAGGATCACATCGAGCAGGTGCTGGAGAAATTCCATGCGCAGGCCTCGAAGCAGAGCACGCTGGTGCATGACCCGAACGCCTATGTGCGCGGCGTGCTGCGCCGGGCGCTGGGCGACGACAAGGCCGGCATGCTGATCGACCGCATCGTGCAGGGCAGTGATGTGTCGGGTATCGAGAGCCTGCGCTGGATGGATGCGGCCTCGGTGGCGGAACTGATCCGCCATGAACATCCGCAGATCATTGCATCCATCCTGGTGCATCTGGAGCGCGACCATGCGTCCGTCATTCTGCAGCAGCTCCCGGCCGACCTGCGGGCGGACGTGATGCTGCGCATTGCCACGCTGGACAGCATCCAGCCCAGCGCACTGAAGGAGCTGAACGAGGCACTCTCCCGCGTGCTGACGGGGGGCAGCGACCGCATCAAGCGTCCCCGGCTGGGCGGCAGCAAGGCGGCGGCCGAGATTCTGAACTTCCTGGGCGGTGGCGAGGAAGCGATGCTGCTGGAAACGCTGCGTGCCGAGAACGCCGATCTGGCCCAGGAAATCGAAGACCTGATGTTCACCTTCGACGACCTGCTGAGCCTGGATGACCGCGCCGTGCAGACGGTGCTGCGCGAGGTGCAGAACGACCAGCTGATCATTGCGCTGAAAGGGGCCGAACCGGCGCTGCGCGACAAGATCTTCAAGAACATGAGTTCGCGTGCGGCCGAGGCGCTGAAGGAAGACCTGGAGTCGAAGGGACCGGTGCGCCTGTCGGAAGTGGAGGCGCAGCAGAAGGAAATCCTGAAGACGGTGAAGCGCCTGGCCGACGAGGGCACCATCGTGGTGAGCACGGGAGGCGCCGATGCCCTGGTCTGATGCCCTGTCGCTGGCGTCTGCCGCCACGGCGCCCCGCCCTGCCCGCATCAGCCGGCAGGATGCCTGGCAGCCGCTGGCCGTGATGTCGTTCGACGGCCCGCAGGCACCGCAGAAAACGCAGGCGGAGCTGGAGGCCGAAGCGGCCGCCCGTGCCGAACAGGAACTGGCGCGCCAGCTGGAAGCGTCGTGGCAGGCAGGCCACGAGGCAGGCGTGGCCGAGGCTGACGCAAGACACCGTGAGGAAGAAAGGCAGCACGGCATGACGGTACGCGCACGTGCCGGTGCCCTGCTGGCCGATTTCGATGCGGGCCTGAAGGCCCTGCACGAAGGGCTGGCCGACGAGGTGCTGACCCTGGCGCTCACCCTGGCCGAGCGCATCGCCTGCGAGCAGATCCGACTGTCGAGAGAGGCGCTGGCCCCCGTGCTGGCGGAATCGGTGAAACACATCAGCGAGCGGGCCCGGCACGTGGAGGTGACGGTCAATCCGGCCGATGTGGACGTGGCACAACAATGGTTTGCCGCCAATCATCCGGAAATCACCGTCAGGGTACTTGCAGCTGGGCGGGTGAGTCGCGGCGGCTGCACACTGGCCGCAGGCAGTACCCGGGTGGACGGCCAGCTGGAAACCCGGGTGGCCCGCGCCTTTGCCGCGCTGGGACACAGCCGCGACGCACGGCCCGGGCGCGAAACGCAGGGACGTGCGGGTGATGTGCCGGCAGCAGCCGCGCCGGACATGGCCAGTCACGAACCTGCTGCAGCCGGCCAGGAAGCCATACCGGAAACCGGCGGCAGCACGGACGCGCTGGACAGGGCCGCTCACGCACCTGTTGCGGCCGACGCGGAAACCATACCGGGAACCGGCGGCAGCACGGACACGCCACGGACTGCTTCCAGGAAACGCAGGATCGGGGCGCAGGCCCCCACCTCCCCTGCACGGGATAGACCAACCGAACCATCAGCCACCGGCTGATTCCTTCAGCCCCAGGCTGAGTCCCCTGACCGATACCGACCGAGCCTTTTTTGACCATGCGCCTGGACGACCAGCTTTCTGCCTTTCTGGGCAACTGCCAGCAACTGGCCACCCACATCGATCCGGTGGCCGCCGAGGGCCGTCTGGTGAAGGTATCGGGCATGCTGGTGGAAGCAGCCGGCATCGCCCTGCCCGTGGGCGCCCTGTGTCTGCTGAAGCAGCCCGATGGCCACGCGGTGGAGGCCGAGGTGGTGGGGTTTGGGCATGGTCATACCTATCTGATGCCATCGGGCGAAACCGGCGGCCTGTCGCCGGAAACCCGGGTGTGCCCGCTGGAGCCGGCGGTGAAGACACCGACGCTGGCCCGGCGCAGCCATCCGTGGCGGCGCCAGTCCGACCGGATGCGGCATCTGCCGATCGGCCGCGGGCTGCTGGGCCGGGTGGTGGATGCCGACGGCAGGCCGATGGACCGCTTCGGCGCCCTCACCGATGTGGAAAGCCGGCCCATTCACGGACGCGCCATCAATGCGATGGACCGCGAGCCGATCCGTGAGGCACTGGATACGGGGGTGCGCGCCATCAACGGGCTGCTCACCATTGGCCGCGGCCAGCGCATCGGCCTGTTTGCCGGTGCCGGTCTGGGCAAGAGCGTGCTGCTGGGCATGATGGCCCGCTACACCGATGCCGACGTGATCGTGGTGGGGCTGATCGGCGAGCGTGGCCGCGAGATCAAGGAATTTCTGGAAGACATTCTGGGTGAGTCGGACCGCAGCCGCTCGGTGATCGTGGCGGCGCCCTCGGACATGCCACCGATCACGCGGATGCAGGGGGCGCATTACGCCACGGCCATTGCCGAGTATTTCCGCGACCAGAACCTGAACGTATTGCTGCTGATGGACTCGCTGACCCGGTACGCGATGGCGGCGCGGGAAATTGCCCTGTCCATCGGCGAATCGCCGGCCACCAAGGGCTATCCACCCTCGGTGTTTGCAAAACTGCCGGCCCTGCTGGAGCGCACCGGCATGGGTGCACGGGGTCAGGGTTCGATCACCGCCTTCTATACCGTCCTGGCCGAAGGCGATGACCAGAACGATCCAGTAGCCGATTCCAGCCGCTCCTTTCTCGATGGCCACATCGTGCTGACGCGCGAGCTGGCCGACGCAGGACATTATCCGGCCATCGATATCGAAAAATCGATTTCCCGGGTGATGTCGGCGGTGACCTCCGCCGAACAGCAGCAGCTGGCACGGCAACTGAAATCCCTGTGGTCAGCGTACCGGCGCAGCCGCGAACTGATCACCATCGGCGCCTACACGGAAGGCAGCGACGCAAAGATCGACCGGGCCATCGCCCTGATGCCGGACATCGAGGCGTTCCTGTGCCAGGAGGTGCACGATCCGGCCAGCCTGCAGGCATCGGTGGATGCGATGCGCACGCTGCTGGCCTCCTCCCCGAACACATCGACTGAAGACTGAACGACATGAAACCCGCCCTGGAACTGGCCATCGAGAACTATCAGCGTCTGCGTGACGAGGCAGCCGCTGCGCTGGCCCACGCGCAGAAGGAGCTGACCTCGCTGCGCAATACGCTGGCCACCCTCGAAGGCTATCGCAGCACCCTGCAGGAACGCCGCCGCGAGCCGGGCACGGCTGCCCGCACGGCCACATCACTGCAGCTCGATACGCATCTGGCCGCCCGCATCGAAGGCGCCGTGAAACAGCAGCTGCGCTTCGTCGGGCAGGCGGAAAAACGCATCGAACAGAAGCGCATGATCCTGCTGGATGCGCAGAAACGCCTGAAGGCCGTGGAATCGATCATGAAGCAGCGCGCCCTGCAGCAGGCCGCTGCCGAAGCCCGCCGCGAACGTCAGGAAACCGACGAGCAGGCGGCCATCCGTTATCTGAACCAGTCCGGCATGGACGGCGAAATGGCCCGTGCCCTGATGCTGGACGAGGAAAGCTACGTCGCATGAAAACCGAAACTTCGATGACGAACCGGCCCCCGGCTGCCACCGGAAAGCCGGTGCTGGAGCAGCTGCGCGCCAGCAGTGTGGCCGCCGCACGGGGAATGGCAAAGGGACAGTCCGCCAACCTGTCGTTCCAGACGCTGTTTGCCGACATCCAGCCAAAGGCCGACCTGTTCCGGGACATGACGCAGAAGCTGGCCGAACGCCGGGCCGAACAGGGCCGTCTGGAACGTGAGCGGGACCGCAGCCGCCCCCGCGCCGAGGACATGCAGGCTGCCCCGGCCCTGACACCACCACGTCAGCCGGAGCCGCACCGTACCGCGCGCAGCGGCGACACCCGCGCGCAGGCACCGGCGCGCAGCGAGCCGGTCCGCACCCGTTCAGCGGATGCGCAGCCATCCCGGCAGACCGACGTGTCGCGCCAGACCGGGGCATCGGGCCAGCAGCCGGCCGCCGCATCCGCACCGGCGCAGAACACCCCATCAGCCCGCAGCGGCAGTGCCCGCACGGCGACTTCCGGATCAGACGAAGCGCAGGAAACCCGTCAGGGCACCGTGCAGCAGGCTGAAAACATGGGCCGTCCGGACGAAGCAGCCCAGACCGGGAAGGCAGGCAGCGCCGGCAGCACGGCGGGCACCGACAGCACCCGGATGGCTTCCGGGACGGCCACTGCCACGGCTGGCAAAGCCGCGGGCGGAGAGGCGGCCGACGGCGCTGCGGCGCAAGCGGCAGACATGCCGCAGGCAGCGGAACGCGCGGCAGCACAGGGTTCCGCTGCAGCACGTGCCGGACAGCCGGCCGGCGACATGGGCGCAGGCAGTGCATCTGCGTCCACTCCGGCAGGCGCTGGCGCAGCCGGGCACGCACTACCGGCGGGCGTGACCGTCACCCCGGCATCCACCGCCATGGACTCAGGCAACGGTAGCGATGCCACGGCCGATGCCTCCGTCGATGAAGCCACGCTGCAGCAGCTGGCGCAGGACATGGCCCGTATGAACGGCGCAGACGCCGAAGCACGCGCCACCGGACAGGGCCTGGCACAGGACGATACCGCCACCACCACGGCCGTGCCGGCCGATGCGGATGTCGCAGACACGATGGCAGGTGAGCTGGCCGGTACGGCGGCAGGAGTCCCTCCTTCGAGCCGCCGCGGGGCAGCCGCGACCGCATCTGCCGGCACAGGCACACAGGCTGGCCGGGGCAAGGTGGACATGGCCGGTGCAGGCACGGGGATGCCGGCGACGACACGGTCCGCGGCAGCCACCAGCAGCACAGATACCGGGGCATCGTCCGGACAGGAAGACCGTGCTGCGGCCGGTGCCGAGACAACCGCGCTGGCCGGGAGCACCCCGGACACCCCGCTGGCCGCCGGACCTGCGCGCGCAGAAGGCACACCGTTCAGCCTGGGATTGGCCACACCGGCGGCGCCAGCCCACTCCCCTTCCCGTGTCGATGGCAGTCCGCTGCTGTCGAGCCGGATCGACAGTCCGGTTCACAGCGAGGAGTTCAAGGAACAGTTTGCCCGCCAGGTGGCCGGCGTGGTGGTACAGGGGCAGGACCGGGCCGAAATCCGGCTGACGCCGGCCGAGCTGGGGCCCATCCGTATCCGGATCGCGCTGAATGCCGAGGAAGCGGCGCTGGACATCTCCGCGGCGCATGCCGCCACCCGTGCGGCCATCGAGTCATCGGTGCACACGCTGCGCCAGATGCTGGCCGATCATGGCCTGCGGCTGGCCGATTACCGCATGGACCAGGGGCTGATGTCACAGCAGCGCCAACCCGGCCAGGACGGTGCAGCCGGCGCGCAACAGTTCGGGGCCGCCTTTGGTCAGGGCAATGGTCAGGGTGGAAACGGCCGGGGCGCACCGGATGCACACAGCACCGGCCGCGACATGGCCGCGACCGGCAGCGGCCCGGCGGCAGTTTCGGGCAGCACCAGCGGCAGCCGCCGTGGGGGCAATACCGCAGCCGACAGCCGGCTGGACCTGTTTGCGTGACCGGGGCCGGCACATTGCTGCACGGGGCGCCTGCGGGCGCCCTTTTCGTTGGCCTGCCGCTGGTCGGGCAGGACGATTTGGCCGGGATTTCGTGCCTTTCTCGGTCTTTCGCCCGCCCCGGCCGGCAACGACAATGACGGCCACGACATCGTGGCAATGCCAGTCTGCCAGGGCGGAAACACCGGTGCACGCGTTCATGCACACCGGTTTCCACGGCATGGCAGGCGCGTGAAGACACGCAGACGGCATGCCATTTCAACCAGGGATTCATTTCATGTCAGGCAAGACGGAAGACAAGGCCGACGACGGCAAAAAGAAAGGTGGCAAGGGTCTGCTGATCGGCATTCTGGCCGTGGTGCTGGCAGGCGGCGGCGGTGCGGGCTGGTTCTTCCTGAAGCCGCCGAAGGACCCCGATGCCGAAAAACTGGCCCTGTACAAGGCCTCGGCAGAACCGGTGTTCGTCAAGCTCGACCCGTTCACGGTGAATCTGGCCGATGAAGGGGGCGACCGCATGGCCCAGCTGGAAGTGGTGCTGCAGATGCAGAACCAGCATGCCGAGAGCGAGCTGAAGAAGGTGATGCCGGTGGTGCGCAACAGCGTGCTGAAACTGGCCTCGGCCCAGAAGGCCGACCAGCTGCTGACCGAGAAGGGCAAGGAAGCGCTGGCCGAGTCGATCAAGGCGCGCACGGCCGAGGCCATTGCGTGGGACAAGGCGACGGGCGGCCACGGTGACGACAAAAAGGCAGCGGCCCCGGCTGGCTCCCCCCTGATCGTGGTGCCGGGCCCGGTGGTGGCCGTGCTCTTCAACCAGTTGCTGGTGCAGTAACCATGAGCGAGCAGTACCTGTCGCAAGACGAAATCGATGCGCTGCTGGACACGCCGCAGGGTGATGCTGCGGACGCAGCAGCCACGGCTGCCGACGGGGCCGATGCGTCCGGTGACAGCGAGGCTGCCGCAGGAACCGTGGATGGCGCCGCCTCCGGCGAAGCCGCCGAGGCCGCCGAAGCCGCGGGTGACGGTGCAGGCAGCCCTGCTAGCGCCATGGGCCGGCCCGTCGACCGTGGCGTACCCCAGCCCTATGACCTGGCCCGCCAGGAGCGGATCATCCGCGGACGGCTGCCGGCACTGGAGCTGATTCACGAACGCTTTGCGCGCAGCATGGGGCTGGCGATGTTTGCCTTCATGCAGCGCAACCCCGAGATCACGGCCAGCGAGCCGGTGGTGGGCCGCTACAGCGATTTTCTGGCCACGGTGGAGAACCCCAGCAGCATCAACATCATGCAGACGAAACCGCTGGCCGGTTCTGCCCTGCTGGTGTTCCAGGAGCAGCTGGTCAGCACCATCGTGGATCTGATGTTCGGCGGCAGCGGCCGGCCGGTGAAGAAAAGCGAGGGCCGCGAGTTTTCGCAGACCGAGCAGCGGCTGATCCGGAAGCTGATCGACCTGGCCCGTACCGAATACGGACGCGCATGGGCGCCGCTGATGCCGTTCGAAATGGAATTTGCCCGGGCAGAAACCCAGCCGCAGTTTGCCAACATTGCCATTCCGGCCGAGATGGTGGTGAGTACCACGTTCACGCTGGACTTTGGCGGCAAGTCCGGCACGATGCAGGTGTGCATTCCGTACAGCGTGCTGGAACCGGTGCGCAACACGCTGGCCTCGTCGCTGAACACCCGGGGTGCGGGAGAGAAGCGCAGCTGGCAGGGCCAGATGTCGCAGGAAATCCGCCCGGCCGGTGTGCAGCTGGTGGCCGAGCTGACCACGGCCACGCTGACGCTGGGCGAACTGATGCGACTGCAGACCGGTGATGTGATCGAGATCGAACCCGGCCCGCAGGCCACGCTGAAGATCGGGCAGGTACCCATTTTCAGTGGCCGCTATGGCGAACACAACGGCCGTTATGCGGTGCGCATCGACACCGTGAACGCCTATACCGACCTTCCTCAGGATTGATCCATGTCTGAACAGAATACCCTGACCCCGGACACCGAACAGGCTGCCGGGAACGAAACGGGCAACGGGCCGGTCGATCCGGCCGTGGCCAGCGGCATTCCCGGCGTGATGGCCTCGCTGCAGGCGGCGGCTGCGGGCTCGCCCGACCTCGAACGGATTCTGGACATTCCGGTACAGCTGTCGGTGGAAATCGGCCGTGCCCGTACCACCATCAGCAATGTGCTGCAGCTCTCCCCCGGTTCGGTGGTGGAGCTGGAGGCCCAGGCCGGTGCCCCGATGGATGTGCTGATCAACGGCTACCTGATTGCGCAGGGTGAGGTGGTGGTGGTGAACGACCGCTTCGGCATCCGGCTGACCGACATCGTGACGCCGGCCGAACGCATGCGCCGGCTCAACCGTGGCTGAGAAAAACGTGCCGATGCCTGCCGCCCCGTCCGCGCAGGTTACCGGAGCGGACACGAACACCGGAACCGGTGATGCCGGGATCGGTGCCGTTTCCGGCGCTGCCGGCTGGTGCGGCCTGCCTGTTCGAAGGATGACCCGATGAGTTCTGCCCTGCTGTCGTTCGGCGTGCTGCTGCTGGTGGTGCTGTCGATTCCGCTGGTACTGTGGCTGGTCAAACGCCTGTCGCAGTGGCCGGGCAACCGCACGAATGGCCTGCTGTCGATGCCGGCCAGCCTCACCGTGGGGCCACGCGAGCAGATCGCCGTGGTGAAGGTGGGCGAACGTGTGCTGGTGGTGGGCATCACCAGCCAGCAGATCCAGCTGCTGGCGGAACTGGATGGCCTGCCGGAGGTGCCGGCTTCTCCGGCTGCCGCCGGCGCTTCCACGTCAGGGTTCGGTGCGCTGCTGGCGGGGCTGCAAAAAGGAAAGGTATCGTGACACGGCCATACCAGACCGGCGCACGGTACGATACCAGCCTGGCGCGTGTCATGAACCCATTCGTCCCCGCGCCTGGCAACCGGGCATCCCGGACGCAGCAGGCATGACAGACGAGGCAGTCCTGTCACGCACGACAGACCTGCTGCCAGGCGCGACAGAAATCTCATGAACAGAATGGACACCATGCATCCCGTCGTCTCCGGGAAAACATACGCCGCCGTGCATCGCGACACACGCGGCCTCACACGTGACGCGCTTTCCCGTGGAAGGCTGCATTCTCTGGCTGCCCTGCTGCCGCTGATGGCCTTGCCGCTGTCACTGCTGCCACTGGATGCACTGGCGCAGACCACGCTGAGCCTGTCCAGCACGCCGGGGGCCGATGGCGGCACGACCTGGTCGGTGCCGGTGCAGACGCTGCTGTTTTTCTCGGCGCTGTCGTTCATTCCGGCCGTCCTGCTGCTGATGACGAGCTTCACGCGGATCATCATCGTGCTGTCGCTGCTGCGGCAGGCCATGGGCCTGCAGGCCTCGCCACCCAACCAGGTGCTGGTGGGCATGGCCCTGTTTCTGACGGCGTTCGTCATGTCACCGACACTGGAACGCATCCATACGGACGCCTATCAGCCTTTTGCGGAACAGCGCATCGGCTTCGAGGCTGCGCTGCAGAAAGGCAGCGAGCCGCTGCGGGCCTTCATGCTGAAACAGACCCGGGCCAGTGACCTGGAACTGTTTGCCCGCATGGCCCGGGTGGCGCCCACCGGTGAACATGGCCAGAAGCACGGAGCATCGCCGGCAGCCGGCAGCGAGAGTCAGGCCCCTTCGGCGCAGGACATGCCCTTCCGGGTGATCGTACCGGCTTTCGTAATCAGCGAGCTGAAGACGGCGTTCCAGATCGGCTTCATGATCTTCATTCCGTTCATCCTGATCGACCTGATCTGCGCCAGCGTGCTGATGTCACTGGGGATGATGATGGTGTCACCCGTGCTGGTGGCCCTGCCCTTCAAGCTGGTGCTGTTCGTGCTGGCCGATGGCTGGAACCTGCTGATGGGGTCGCTGGTGGCGAGTTTTGCGGGCTAGCCCCGCGCTGGCTCCGGACGTGTGCTGGCAGGACCGGCCGCCATCCGCAAGGGCCACGCACGCCGGGATTGTTGAACATCGATGACTGAACCATGACTCCGGAAACCGTATTGACCATTGGCCGGCAGGCGCTGGAAACGCTGATGACCACGGCCTCACCCGTGCTGCTGGTGATTCTGGTGGCGGGTCTGCTGATCAGCGTGCTGCAGGCACTCACGCAGATCAACGAGGCCACGCTGTCGTTCGTGCCGAAACTGCTGCTGTCGGCTGCGGTGCTGGTGGTTGCCGGCCCGTGGATGATGTCGAACCTGACGGATTTCATCTCGCGGATGATTCTGTCGATTCCGGCAGTGATCAACGGGCAGCCGGGATTCTGATCGCAGCATGATCACTTTCAGCGAAGCACAGATTCTGGGATGGCTGTCGGCACTGCTGATGCCGCTGTTCCGCCTGCTGGGGCTGTTCACCTCGGCGCCGCTGCTGTCTTCGCGCAGCATTCCCGTACGCTACCGGGTGCTGGCGGCCGGCTGCCTGGCGTTGCTGGCCGCTCCGCTGGCGCGGCAGCCGGCACCGTCGTTCACGGACCCGGATTTTCCGGCGCTGCTGGCTGCCGAGGTGATGATCGGCCTGTCGATCGGGCTGGTCTGCCGGATGCTGCTGGCCTCCGTGGAAATGGCGGGAGAAATCATCGGCCTGCAGATGGGCTTTTCGTTTGCGGCCTTTTTCGACCCGAGCACCAGCAGCAACGCCAATGCGGTGGGCCGGCTGTTCAATGCACTGTCGATGACCACGTTTGCGGTAATCAACGGGCCACTGCTGCTGGTGGCGGCCACGATGACCAGTATCGAACGGCTGCCGGTCAGCGCTGGCGTACAGCAGTTCATGGCCAGGCTGGATATCGGCGCGGTGATCAACCAGGTATTCGAGCTGGGGCTGCTGATGGCCCTGCCCTACATGACGCTGCTGCTGTTCGTGAACCTGAGCCTGGGGCTCATTTCGCGCGTGGCCCCGCAGCTCAACGTGTTTGCCATCGGCTTTCCCATCACGATCGGATCGGGGCTGCTGCTGCTGACGATGGGGCTGCCGATGCTGTATGCGCCGCTGGCGCAGGTGCATCAGGCGATCTTTTCGGTGCTGGGATTCTGACCCCATTTCTGTGCACCGGCTTCCGGTACATCCTTGATGATTTGTGGCTGGCAAACAACACCGCTATCATGGCACCCCTGCCGATACCGAGTATCCACCATGCCCACCATCAGCATGTTTTATGGCATTCTCATCCAGATGTTCTGGAATGATCACGCCCCACCTCACTTCCATGCCCTCTATGGTGAGTTCGAGGCACTGATCGATATCCGTACGCTGGAAGTCCTGGAAGGACAGCTGCCCCGCCGCGCCCTGGCACTGGTCCTCGAATGGGCACAGGAGCATCGCGCGGAACTGATGGAGGACTGGGATCTATGCACGCGCAATCAACCGCTCAAGAAGATCGTGCCGCTGACGTGACTCCTCCCGTCGTACCCCGGATGCCATGGCGTGTGCGTGCGGTCCAGGTGCTTCCCGGGTACAGGCTGGACGTGGTATTCGTGGACGGAACCCGGGGGGTGACCGATCTGTCCGCGCTGATCCATTCGGAAGATGCAGGGGTGTTTGCATCGCTGCGCGACCCTGCGCTCTTTTCGCGGGCACGCGTGGTTTACGGTGCCGTGACCTGGCCCGGGGAGATCGATCTGGCACCGGATGCGCTGTACAGGCAGATGGCAAAGGCTGACTGACCTGCTGGCGTAAAGACCGTCAGGCGATCCTTTCGGTGCTGGGGTTCTGACCCCTGCCTGCATCACGGCCCCCCGCTACAGGCGCAGGCAACGGTCATCAGACGATCTTTTCGTGAACGGGGTCTGCCAGCTGGTGGCGCTGGCCGTTCCAGGCGCAGACGCGGTTGCGGCCAGCCAGCTTGGATTCGTAGAGGGCATCATCGGCGCGATGCAGGGTGGCCTCCAGCGAAGCACCCGGTTCGGCCACGGTCACGCCCGCCGAGAAGCTGAGGTTCATCTCGCCGCTGTTGTAGACGAGCGTGCGTTCGACCACCACACGCTGCAGGCGACGCAGGATGTCCAGCGCCGTACCGGCATCGACGCCGGGCAGCAGCAGGACGAATTCATCCCCACCGTAGCGGCTGCAACGGTCGCTGGGGCGCAGCTGGCCACGGATGGCTGCCGCAAAATAATGCAGGGCATCGTCACCGGCCAGCGCCCCCTGGGCATCGTTGATCGACTTGAAGTGATCGACATCCAGCAGGGCCACGGCCAGCGGCCTGCCCTGCCGGATGCACTCGGCCTGCAGCTCGCGGTATGCCCTGTCCAGACCCCGGCGGTTGAGCAGCGAGGTCGAGCCGTCCACGAGCGTGTCGGTATCCACCTCGCTCAGCTCGTGCGTGAGGTCGGTGACGTTGCGTTCCAGTTCGTCGGCCCGGCGTGCCGTCTGCTCCAGCTGCTCGCGGGTGTGCTCGATGTGCTCGCGCATGTCGGCGGTACGCCCCACGATGTCACCCAGCACCTGGGCCAGGCTGTCGATGTCGGACACACCCTCGATGCGCTCGACGAAGCCATCGAGCGAATCGGCATAGGACACGCTGGTGTCCATCAGCTCGGACAGGTTGCCCACCCACTGCATCAGCAGCTGTTTCAGTTCGGCCAGTGCGCTGCGGCGCAGGGACAGCAGGTTGCCATGTTCCTTCAGGTTGTTGCGGACGGTCTGGCGAACCTGTTCCAGTTCGCCCCGGTCCACCGCTTCGGACTGCATGCCGACGGCCCGGCGGATGGCCGAGAACTGTTCGGTGATCCAGGCCTCTTCGCCGGCCAGAACCGGGGCAACATCACAGAGGGTTTCGAGCAGTGCGGTGAGCGAGACGATCAGGCGCTGGCGACGCTCGGCCAGGCGGCGTACGCTGGCCAGTTCGGTGTCTTCGTAGGATTCGACGATGCCATCCGGAAAACGTCTCCCCGGACGAATCATCGGCACGGTGGGGGGATCGAACTGCTTTTCGGCCTCGGCCCATGCGGCTGCGTAGTTTTCCGGCGTGGGCGCCAGTCTGGCCTGCGTCAGGTGCAGCAGGGTCGCCTTGGCAAGACTGACGTTTCTCCGGCGTTCGCTTTCAGTCTCCAAGTTCAGACTCCCTTCACTTCCCTGACTGCGTGCATCATCTATGGGGTTACCGATTCCATTTCCGGACAAGGGTTCCGGCTGGATAGTGCCGGAACCCGTCTTCACCATTTAATCGGTTTGGGCGCAAACTGGCCACCCCCTGCCCTGCCGGTCAGGCCGGTGAAACGGGCTGCCGTCCGGCAACGGCGATGAACGGCCGTTTTTCAGGGACAGACGGCCAGCCTGCCGTCGTCCATGTTGGGGACGCTGCAACAGATGGCGTGCATCCCCTACAACGTTACAAAAATTCTGCTGGTGTGCACCGTACTCAGCGGCCATCACGCTGGTCGAGCACCTTCGTCAGGCGCTTGACCGAAACGGGCATGGGGGTGCGCAGGCTCTGGGCGAAGAGCGAGACGCGCAGCTCCTCGAGCAGCCAGCGAAAACTCTCGGCCTCGCGGTCGGGCTGCATGCCGATGTCGCGCTGCCACTGGCGCCAGCGCTGCAGCAGCGGGGCCATGGAGGCCATCTGGGTACGGTCGCGGGCGGGGTCTTCGCGCAGCTTGTCCAGACGCATGTTGACGGCCTTCAGGTAGCGGGGGTAATGCTGCAGGTGATCGTAGTCCACCTGATGCAGAAAGCCCGGCGGGAACAGGGCCGCCAGCTGCGTCTCGATGTCGTCGAGCGCGGTACGGTCGGCGCGCGAGCCGGTAAGCTTGCGGCGGATCTGCCCGTGTTCGGTGACGATGGTCTGCAGCAGGCGCGCCAGTTCCTGGGCGGTGAGCAGCATGCGGGGTTTGCCCTCACCGAGGGCCTGCTGGAACTGGGCCTCGTTCTGTGGCAGGCCCTGCTGCAGGAAGCTGCGGATGATGGCGGCACTGGCCAGCTGTTCGGCCAGCGGGGCCGATCTGGCCGAGTGACCGGGCAGTGCGTTGAAGCCCAGTTCGAGGCTGGCGTTCTTTTTCACGTCGCGGGCCAGCGATTTGACGGCTTCGCCCATGGCCAGGGCGAACAGTCGCACCACCCCCTGCCGATGGTGGCGTGCCGCCACGGCAGGATCGTCATAGACGCTGATCTCGACGGCATCCCCCCTGTCCACCAGGGCGGGAAAGCCGACCAGGCGCTCGCCGGCGGCCGTCTGCAGTTCCAGCAGTTCGGGCAGCGTGCCGAAATCCCAGCGGGTATGCCGCTGGCCGGCACGCATGACGGTGTCCGTGGGGCTGGATGGCGGGGCCGATGCACCTCGGGCGGCTGGAACCGCATGCTTCGCGGGGCTTGCCTCACGACTGTCATGCCTGCCGCCGGCCTGCGCGTCCCGGCCGGACTGTGCCCTGTCGTGGTGATCCGGAGAGGCACCCGGTCCCGATGAACCGGTGATGCCGGCGCTGGCGGAAGCACGGCCCCGCCTGGCGGCGCCCGGTGCACCTGATGCACCTGATGCACCTGATGCGCCGGATGTACCGGAAGCGCGCCCTGCGGCAGGTACATTGTCCTGCCCTTCCCCCGCCTTGCGGGTGCGCATCTGCGCCGCAATGCGGGCAAATTCGTTCTGGAAGGCAGACTGCGCGCGGGAACCGTAGGCGGCCTGCAGTTCGGCCAGGTGGCGCGACACGGCCAGAATGCGGCCGTGCTCGTTGACCAGCCGGAAATTCATCTGCAGGTGAGCGGGAATGTTTTCCGGCCGGAAATCGGTAGCCGCCAGCCGCCAGCCGCCCTTCGCACGCAGAAAATCGAGCAACGCGTCGATGAGCGGCTTGCTGCCTGCACCGGTTTCTGCACCGGCACCGGCCGGGCCGTTCGTTTGGGCCAGACCATTGACGAATTCCGCAGCAGTGGCATCGAGCGGCAGCAGGTGGCGGCGCCATCGCTGCGGCAGCGACTTGAACAGCAGCGACACCTTCTGCACCAGCATGCCGGGCACCAGCCATTCGCAGCGGTCGGGATCGACCTGGTTGAGTGCGTGCAGCGGCACGGTCAGCGTCACACCATCGTCGGCGGCACCGGGCTCGAAATGGTAGCCAAGCGTGAAATCCACGCCACGCATGCGCAGCAGACGCGGGAAGCGCGCCTCGTCGATGCCGTCGGTGTCCTTTTTCAGCAGGGCTTCGCGGGAGAGTTTGAGTAATCCCGCTGTGCCTGCAATGACTTCACGCCCCGAGGACCCGACGCTGTCTTGCGATGCATCTTTTGCCTTTTCAGCGCTCCCTGCATCGATGGTTCCCTTGTCCCGACCAGGCCCCTTGCCCTGCGTTGCTTCCCGGTACCATTGCTGCAGGTCGCGGGCGTTGGTGATGTGCTCCGGGATCTGCGCATCGAACCAGGCGGCCAGCGATTCTTCATCGACCAGCAGGTCGGGGCGGCGGATCTTGTGTTCCAGCCGTTCGACCTCGGCAATGACCTTGCGGTTGTGACGGATGAAATCGGTATCGAACGGCCATTCGCCGGCCACCAGACCATCGCGGATCATCAGGCGGCGGGATTCGGCCGGATCGATTTTTTCGTAGGGCACGCGGCGGGCAGTGTAGAGCACCAGCCCGTAGAGAACACCGCGTTCGTGTGCCATGGCGCGACCGCTGTTCTTTTCCCAGTGGGGGTTGCTCCACGAGCGCTGGATCAGGTCCTGCGCGGCCGATTCGATCCATTCCGGCTTGATGGCGGCATTGGTGCGGGCCATCAGGCGACCCGTATCGACCATTTCGGCCGCCATCAGCCAGCGGGCGCCCTTCTGGTTCTGCGGCGAGGTCTGGGTACCGGGTTTGCCGCTCTCGGCTTTGGCCACGGCACCCCGGCGATTGAGGATGGACGACGGATGCAAAACGAATTTCTGCTGGTGCGTGCCCTGCCAGCCCGGCCCTTCTGGCAGGCGGTGGGCGACGTTGCCGAGCAGGCCGGTGAGCAGCGCGCGGTGGATGACATCCGGTGCCGCTTCGTCTTCGTTGATGTGCCAGTTCAGCCCCCTGACCAGTTCGGTGAGCTGACTGATCACATCGGCCCATTCGCGCAGCTTGCGAATGGACAGGAATTCCCGGCCCATGCGGTTGGCCAGTGCGCGGTGCGATTCGCCCCGCTGCCTGCGGGTGGCCTGCTGCTCCTGCCAGTAACGCCAGAGCTTCAGCCACGACAGAAAATCGGACTGGGGCACGTTGAAGCGGGCATGTGCCTGATCGGCGGCCTGCTGGGCGGTGGGAGGGCGTTCGCGCGGATCCTGCACCGACAGGGCCGCGGTGATGATCAGTGTTTCGTTCAGGCAGCCGGTACGGTGACCGGCCAGCAGCATGCGGGCCAGACGCGGATCGACCGGTAGGCGCGCCAGCTGTTTGCCGATGGGGGTGAGGCGCTGGCGGTCGTCCATGGCACCCAGCTCGTTGAGCAGGGCATAGCCGTCGGCAATGGCCTTGGGCGACGGTTTGTCGAGAAACGGAAAGGCCGAGACTTCCGTCAGGCCCAGCGCATTCATGCGCAGGATGACGGAGGCAAGTGAAGAACGCAGGATTTCCGGATCGGTGAAGGCCGGGCGGTTCTGGAAATCGGATTCGCTGAAGAGACGGATGCAGACGCCCTCGGCCACCCGGCCGCAGCGGCCGGCCCGCTGGTTGGCAGCGGCACGCGAGACGGGTTCGATGAGCAGCTGGTCGACCTTGCCACGAATGCGGTAACGCAGCATGCGCGCCAGCCCCGAATCGATGACGTAACGGATGCGCGGCACGGTCAGCGAGGTTTCGGCCACGTTGGTGGCCAGCACGATGCGTGGTGCGTTGCCCGGATTGAAGACGCGCTGCTGATCGGCGGCCGGCAGGCGGGCATAGAGCGGAACGATTTCGGCACTGGCCAGCAGCAGGTCGGCCCGGCTGCGACCGCCCTGCCCCTTCGCAGCACGGCCGCCCGATGATCCGCCACGGGCGACGGCACGCTGCAGGTGTTCGGCGGTTTCGCGGATTTCACGTTCGCCGGGCAGGAAGACCAGCACGTCGCCGGGCTTCTCGTTCCAGAGTTCGTGGACGGCCGCTTCGATGGCCGACGGAAGATCGGTTTCGTCGTCCTCATCCTCGCCGGCCGTTTCTTCGGGTGCACGGTAGCGCACTTCCACCGGATAGAGACGGCCGGAAACTTCGATGACGGGCGCCGGTTTGCCGGGCTCGCCGAAGTGTTCGGCGAAGCGGGCAGCATCGATGGTGGCGGAGGTGATGATGAGTTTGAGGTCATCCCGCCGGGGGCCGTCGATGAGCTGCTTGAGATAGCCCAGCAGAAAATCGATGTTGAGGCTGCGTTCGTGGGCCTCGTCGATGATGAGGGTGTCGTAGGCGGACAGCAGGCGGTCGCGCTGGCTTTCGGCCAGCAGGATGCCGTCGGTCATCAGCTTGATGCGGGTGCCGGGGGAGACCTTTTCGTTGAAGCGTATCTTGTAGCCGACATCGGTGCCCAGCGGGGTACCCATTTCTTCGGCGATGCGGGTGGCCACGCTGCTGGCGGCGATGCGGCGTGGCTGGGTATGGCCGATGAGGCCGCCGCGGCGCGTCCTGCCGTTGCGGGCCGCACGACCGGCTTCGAGGCAGAACTTGGGCAGCTGGGTGGTCTTGCCGGAGCCGGTTTCGCCGGAGACGATGACGACGCGATGATTGCGGATGGCATCGATGATGCGGTCACGGTGTTCGGTGACGGGGAGCGCGTCGATGACGGTCTGGATGGCGGAGGGAACGGGGCGGGCCGGCACGGGCTGGGAGGCCGCCTGGGAAGCCGGTTTCGGGGGCTGGGGAGATGTCGTGTTCACGGGGGCGATTATAGGGAAGCGGGGGATCCCTGTCGGCGGAACTTCGGGGTGGGGAAGGCGTCCCGTGGCGAGGTTCTGGATCACGGGGGACAGCCTCGGGGAGGGCCTTGTGCCGCGAAAGGCGGCTTCGGACCGGGCTTCGCGGAGGACGGCTGGGCCCGGGAGTGCGGTTGGGCTTCCCTGGCGTGAGAAACGGCCGCCGAAGAAGGTGAGGGCGCCGGTGCGTGAGTATCGCCGCGCACTGCAACGAGCGGTTCCCACGCGATACCGGACTGCGTCAGTGTCGTTTCGGTCGTTTCGGTCGTCTCGGTGGCCCCGGTTGCTTCGGATGCTGTGACCTCCGGTGCCGCCCGTCCGCGCGCTCGCCGCCGGCGTCGTCGGGGTTCGGAGGCGGAGGCGTGAGCGGCGCGGGAAGCACTGGTGGGGCTCCCGGAGTCCGTGGCGCCTCCCGGGCCGGCGGGCCCCGCGAAGCGACCGAGGTCGTAGTGGGCGGGGTCCTGTCCGGCGTGGCGCAGCACGTCCTCCAGAGGGCTGAGCAGCGCCAGGCGGAAGGCCGGGTCGACGCAGTGGGCGTTGATCGCCCCCCAGACCTGGTCCGCGGTCAGAGACTCCTCGGAGGATCCCAAGTCGTTGCGGATCGCGATGACGAGGTCTGACTCAAGACGTGCGTAGGCCATGGCGTACGCGATCGGCCAGGGCGCCCCGGGGCGTTGGGTGCGCAGGACGGCGAAGTTCCGCAACGCCCGCAGCACCTCGTCCGAGCCGCCCACGAGCGCCCCCACCCGCATCCGGTCCAGCGCCTCGTTCTTCAGAACCCCTGCCCCTTCGGGACCCA
>ERZ772967.631-NODE-631-length-27023-cov-6.785857_pt1 | contig 27023 bp, 22 predicted proteins | sample MGYA00511677_ERZ772967 | MGnify/ENA primary metagenome ERZ772967 (study PRJEB29015, sample SAMEA2737931) | human oral metagenome | biome: human oral; feature: human-associated habitat; material: dental | place: China | collected 2146 ...
TGAGTCCTAAATTTGCGGGGTTTAAATTTAAAAGCGAGTGCGTGCCGACTACGACGATCGCCTCGCCGCTTTGCAAGCGCTTTGTAATCTCACTTTTTTGCCTCGCGCTACTGAAGCGATCGAGCTTGAAAACAGGAATTTCAAACTCCCTAAAGCGCTCGCTAAGCGTGGCGTAATGCTGAGAGCTAAGCAGCGTAGTGGGTACGAAAAACAGCACCGAATGCCCACTTCGGATGCAAGCAAAGATCGCATTCATCGCAACCTCGGTCTTTCCAAAGCCCACGTCGCCGCTAAGTAGGCGGTCCATCACCTTGCCGCTTTGCAGATCCGCCAAAATCGCGCTCACAGCCTTTTGCTGATCGCTCGTGTAGCTAAAGCCGCTCGCGCTTAAAAATTTCGCATAATCCGCGCTTTCGTTTTTGATGACGAGCCCCCGCACCAGCTCGCGCTTGGCAGCCAGCGCGATGATCTTTGAAGCGATCGCAAAGAGCTTTTCGCGCACTCGCTCCTTAATTTTTGAAAAGCTCGCCCTGCCCAGATGATCCAAGCTCACCGCGCCGCCGCTTGCGACGTAGCGATCGATCTTATTTAGATACTCTACCGGCAGCAGCAGCTTGTCGCCGCCATCGTAGAGCAGTGATACGAACTCCTTGCTGCGCCCCATCACCTCGATGAGCTCAAGCCCGTTAAATTTAGCGATACCGTGATCTTCGTGCACGACAAAATCGCCCACGTTTAGCTCATCCAGAGCCAGGCTCGATCTTCGCACGCGCTTTTTAGGCGCCGCTTTGTTTAGCGAAAGGATGATCCGCTCGGCGCTTATTAAATTTACGACGAAATCCTCGCGTAAAATTTCGATATTGCTAAATCCGCTAAGATCAAACGGCGCGAGCAGCGCGTCGTTTCGCGCGATCAGCGTGATAGCCTCGCTGCGGTGAAATTCAAAAAATTCCTGCGACGGCGTCACGGCGAGGTCTTTAAATTTACGCGCCGCGGGCAGTACCTCGATCGCGTCTAAAAAATCCAAATTGCGCTCGGAAAAAATTTCATCCTTTTTGATCTCGTGCAGCAAGACGCAATCAAACGCACTCGTGTAATCTACAAAGCCCTCGATGAACCAAAACCCGAGCGAGCCCAGATCGCGAGCTAACGCGTCGCTGTCCGCGCGCGATATCTTTTCGCTCACGCTCTCAAACTCGTCTTCGCTTAAATTTGCCAAAAACGGCGCTATCTCGGCTTGCGCAAGCTCATCTTTTTCGCTTTTTTGCGTCGCGACGTCAAAGCGCCTGATGCTCTCGACCGTCTCGCCGTCGAGTAGAATTCTAACCGCGCTTTCGCTCCCTACCGAAAAAATATCGATGATCTCGCCACGGAAGCTAACCTCGCCCATGCTTTCGACGATGTCGCGCACGTCGTATCCAAGGCGCAAAATTTCCTCTTTCAGCTCGCTTAAGTTTAACTCTTCGCCAAATTTTAAATTTAGCGGGCGCAGATGGCTTGCGGCGGGGAGTTTGTTTAGGATCGTGCGGACGGGAGAGATTAAAATTTTTTTGCCGCTTGCTTTATAAAACGCGCTAAGAGCGGTGCTGATGCCAGCTAGCTCGCCCATGTAGCTGCGCAGATCCTCGCCGAAGCTCGCTCTAAAATCGGGCAGGCAAAAGGCCGCGTAGCCCATAAATTTAAGCACCTGCTCGCACGCCGCGGCTTCCTTTTCATCCTCGCAGATCAAAAGCTCTTTTTGGTTTTGCAAAAAGTATTCGTAAACCTCGGCTTGCATTATTTAAACCTTTCGATCTGGTGCTGCACGACGTTTGCGATCTCCTGCCACGATACGTTAGGCTCTAAGGTCGAGATATTTTTGAAATTTTGCGCGTTCCAGCTCATAAAATTTGCAGGATCGACGCTTTGAGCCAAAAACCTAACTTCGTAATGCAGGTGTGGACCGGTGCTGTAGCCGGTGTTACCGCTATAGCCGATGAGATCGCCCTTTTTAACCCAAGAACCGGGCGTTACGACCGCGGAGCTAAGGTGGCCGTAGCGAGTCTCAAAGCCGTAATTGTGCGATAGAATCACTAAAATTCCATATCCGCTACCGCTGCCGCCTGCAAACTGCACGAAGCCCTCTGCTGTCGCAAACACCGGAGTGCCCTCGCTTGCTCGCAAGTCGATGCCGTGGTGCATCCTCATAACGCCGCTGATTGGATGAGTGCGCATCCCAAAAGGGCTAGTTACGCCGCGATACTGCATCGGAAGTCCGTTAGGCACAGCGCTAAGAATCGCGCTCGCCGTTTTTTCGCTAGCTGCGATATGCGCGCCGGAGCCCTTTTTGCGCTCCTTTTTCATCTCATTCATCGCAAGCATTACCTGGATATCACTATCCAGCCCGCCTCCATCGTCTTCGCGTCCGTCCAGCTTGGCAAGCACCTCCTCATTTTTGCCCTCAAGCGCGATATTTTGCTCTTTTAGCGCGAGATTTTCGGCGTATAGGGTTTTGTTTAGCTCCTTTAAATTTGAACGGTCACTCGCGAGTTTAAATATCGCAAAAAACAAAACAAGCAGAAAAATTACAAAAAACGCGGATAAAATTTTAAGCTGAAATCTAAAATTCTCGCCAAAATACAGCGTCTTGGTGCCAAAGTGATCGCTTAGGGTGAGTTTAGTTTTAGCCACGGCGCGCCTCAAGCCATAAAATGAAATTTTCTACCAAATGAAACGAGCCGAAAACCAAATACTCCTCGTCCGCTCTAAGCTCGCCGCGAAACGGCGAATGTGGAATTTTAAGCGCGTCAAGCGCACGGGTTATCGCCTCTGCTGCCATTTCGCGATCCGCAACCTCGTAGCTAAAGATCTCCACGCGCTCTACCACGGGCGCTAAAGTCCGCAGCACCGCAGCTACGTCCTTATCGGCAAAAGCATTGTAAATCAGCACGATCTTTCTGCCCCCGTAGATTTCGATAATTTCGCGGGCGACTTGCTGTGCCGCAAGCTCGTTGTGTCCAACATCCACGCGCAAATTCGGCGCCAAAACTTCCATCCTGCCGCGTAAATTTAGAGGCGGCAGCTGCGAAATTTCAAATTTCAAATTTAAAAATTTCATCGCGGCAAGCGCTAGGGCTAAATTTGAAATTTGAAATTTAGGCAGATTATTGTGCGCGCAAAACTCCGCGATCTGCGCTTGCTCGCTCTTGCTTAAAAGCTCTGCTGCAAACCTCAAATGAGTTCCTTTTTGCTCTGCGATCTGCCTTGCTATACGAAGCGGAACTTCGCTCATCTCATCGCTTAAAATCGCCTCCTTATCCATCGTAATGAGCTTGGTGTGGGCGATCTGCTCTAGATTTTGTCCTAGCATGCCCAAATGATCGGTGCCGATCGGTGTAAAAAGCGACAGCATGCGCCCGAAGCTCGACGTAGCGTCAAACTCGCCGCCCATCCCGGCCTCAATCACGCAGTAATCGCAATCTTTAAAGATCACCGCCGCCGCAAGAGTGAGATACTCGAAATACGACAGGCTATCTTTAAACTCCGCGGGCAAGCTCTCTTGCAAAAACTCATGCGCGAAATCAAGCTCCTCATCCGTAGCATCGCGCCCTAGCGAAATGGGAAGCGAGCTTTGAGCGGATTTAAAATTTGATCTTAGCTGAGATTTAAAATTTTGCTCTGGCGAGAATTTTAAATTTTGCTCAGACGGCGATTTGAGATCTTGAGAATTCCATAAATTTTGTGTAGAAGCAGAATTTTGTGTATCTATGGAATTTTGCGCGATAGAATTCTGCTCGCTATGCAAATTCTGCGTGGTGGAATTTTGCAAATTAGAAATAGAAATTTGAGAGGCGGAATTTTCTCTGTTCGCAAAATTTTGTATCTTTATGGAATTTTGTTTTTCCGTAAAATTTGGCGCCAAAGCGGAATTTTGCTCGTTTTTAAAATTTGAAGCACCTGAATTTAACGCAAAAACGGGGCTTTGCGCGATGCGTCCGCCTAGATAGATGCGCTCGTTGAGCTTAAAAACGTGCGGGCTAGTGTAGTGCCCGACGCTAAAGCCCGCTGCGGCGATCGCGTTAGCCAAAAACCGCCCAGTGCTGCCCTTGCCGTTGGTGCCGATGATTTGAATGACATTTTTGAGCGTAATTTTATCTTTAATGGCAGCATATGCCCGTGGGAAGCGCTCATAGTCGATTTTTTTGTAATAAATCGGGCGATTTTGCAAAAATTCTTTAATGCTGCGCCCGCTCAAGTCTGAATCCCCTAATCGCAAGCGCCGAAATAAACTCGTCAAACGCCTGCGCGGAGGCATTTTCGATCGCCTTGTAGCGGTCCTTATCGCTAATGATCGAGCTCGTATCGTAGCTATTTTTGACTAGGCGGCTAACTTTAAAATCGTAATCGCCCACGCAATCCTTGCTGAAAACCTCGCCGTTTTTAAGCTTGGTGCTAAAATTTACGATGAGATTTGCGCGGTAGCTAGTGACATAGCCGAACTGATCGTATGAAAGCTCGCTAAAGCTTAGGCTTTTTATGCTCGCTACTACGATCGTCTGCGCCGAGTTTTTATCCGCAAGGCTCATCCCTAGGCGCTGGACTATACCCTGTCTGATCGCATCTTTGATCGCGACGGTGTTTTGCGGATCAGTTTTGCTCATCATCACATCCACAAATACGCTTCCACTCATCGTCTCTTTTGCAATCCTTGAAACGGGCTTGTAGCCGCAGCCGATTAAAAAAATCAAACAAAAAACGGTTAAAACTTTTCTCATCTTCGCCTACTTTATCACCAAATTTACGAGCTTGTTTTTGACGTAAATTTCTTTTACGATGCTCTTGCCCTCTAGCCATTTGGCGCAGTTTTGCTTCGCAAGGCTTAAAATTTCGCCCTCGCTTAGGCCTGCATCCGCTTCAAACTCGGCGCGTTTTTTGCCGTTAATCGTGACGGCAAGCTTGATCGTATCGCTTTCGAATACCTCTTCGCAAACTCGCAGCTCGCCGAAATTCCGCCTTTTAAACAGCTTCTCGCTAAGCTCGGCGCAGATGTGCGGCACAATAGGCTCGAGCAGGTTTAAAATCACAAAGTAACCCTCAGTAAATACGTCTTTGTTGCTCTGCGCGTTTAGGGCGTTTAGCGCCTCCATACACGCGGCGATTAGGGTATTAAAAGCAAAACTGCTCTCATAAACCTGCTGCGATTTCTTAAGCGCCTCGTAAACTTTGAGGCGGGCGTATTTTTCCTCTTTATTTAAAGCGGCGTGGTCGATCTGCGGAATTTTATCCGTAGCATAGGCGTTTTCGGCGCGATCGTAGAGGCGACTTAAAAATTTATACGCGCCCTCTACCGCGCTGTCGTTCCACTCAAGCTCCTTTTGCGGAGGCGCAGCAAAAAGTATAAAAAGCCTCGCCGTATCGGCGCCGTAGGTCTCGATGATGTCGTCCGGATCGACGGTGTTGCCCTTGCTTTTACTCATCTTTGCGCCGTCTTTTAGCACCATGCCCTGAGTTAGCAGCCGCTCAAACGGCTCGCTATCGCGCAGATAGCCTATGTCGCGAAGAGCCTTTTGGAAAAATCTTGCGTATAAAAGGTGCAAAATCGCGTGCTCGATGCCGCCAATATACTGATCGACGTTCATCCAGTAATTCACGCTTTGCTCGTCAAACGCTCGCTGCCGCCACGTCCGCTCGTCGCTTGCGTAGCGCGCGAAGTACCACGAGCTTTCAAAAAATGTATCGAGCGTGTCGGTCTCGCGCATCGCGTCGCCGCCGCATTTAGGGCATTTGCAAAACTTCCAGCTAGGATGCGTATCGAGTGGATTGCCCTTGCCGGTGATCTTAATATCCTGCGGAAGCTCTACGGGCAGATTTGAAATTTCTTCGCTTACGAGCCCGCATTTTGGGCAGTGGATCATCGGGATCGGCGCGCCCCAGTAGCGCTGGCGGCTCACTCCCCAATCGCGCAGTTTAAAATTTACCACGCGGCGTCCGAGCTTTAACTCCTCAAATTTTGAGATAACGGCGCTTTTTGCCTTCTCGCTATCCATGCCGCTAAACTCTTCGGAATTTACCAAAACTCCGCTCTCTACGTAAGCTTTGCTAGCGTCGTAATCGCCGCTTTTAGGAGCGATGCTTTGAATGATCGGCAGGTTAAATTTCTTTGCAAACTCAAAGTCTCTCTCATCGTGCGCAGGCACAGCCATAACCGCGCCGCCGCCGTATTCTGCCAGGACGAAATTTGCGATCCAAACGGGGATTTTTCTGCCGCTTAGCGGATGAAGCACGCTGATTCCGAGGCTCACGCCGTCTTTATCGCTTGCTTGGCGCTCGCGCGGGCTTTGATTTAAAATTTCTCTCACCTTCGCCGCAGCTTCGGCGTCAAGTAAATTATTATCCAAAAGCCTCTTTACGACCTCGTGCTCGGGCGCGACCGCCGCGTAGCTCATACCGTAAATCGTATCGGGGCGCGTCGTAAAAACCTTAAAACCCTCGATGCCGCCAAGCTTGGCGCTGCTTTGCTCGTCAAATTTAAAGCTAAATTCCAAACCTTCGCTGCGTCCGATCCAGTTTTCCTGCATCGTAAGCACCTGAGCGGGCCACTTGCCCTCAAGCTGTTTTAGGCAATCCAAAAGCTCCTGCGCATAGGCGGTGATTTTTAGATAATATCCCGGCATCTGCTTTTGCACGACCTCGTTGCCGCAACGCCAGCACCTGCCCTCCTCGACCTGCTCGTTGGCAAGCACCGTCTGATCGTGCTCGCACCAATTTACCACGGCGCTTTTTCTATAGATGAGCCCTTTTTCAAAAAGTTTGATGAAAAATTCCTGCTCCCAGCGCGTATAAAGCGGATCGGAGGTAGCAAGCATACGACGAGCCGAAAAGCTAAAGCCAAGGCGGTGCAGCTCTTTTTTCATATAATCGATATTTTCGTAAGTCCAAGTTTTAGGGTGAATGCCGTGTTTGATCGCCGCATTTTCCGCAGGCATACCGAAGCTGTCAAAGCCGATCGGCTGAAGCACATTGTATCCGCGTAGTCTATAATATCGACTCAGCGCGTCGCCGATGCTGTAGTTTCGCACGTGCCCCATGTGGATGCGGCCGCTTGGGTAGGGAAACATCGAAAGGATATATTTTTTAGGCAGGCTATAATCGTCCTTAGGCTCGAAAACTCCCTCTTCATCCCAAATTTTCTGCCATTTAAGCTCAATACTTTTACTATCGTAAGGCATTTTGCGCTCCTAGAATTCGTCTTTAGTTTTTGCCGACTCAATCGCTATTAAAATTAGCGAGAAAAAGTTTGCAAGTAGCGCGCCGATCGCAAGCGAGGTCACGATCGACAGATCTCCCGGCGCTACTACAATCAAAACGAACGCCGGTATGAGATGCAGATCCGCTACGAGCGAGCTTGCAAAAAGCTCGGCTGCTAGCATATTTCGCACGCCTACCTTCAAAAGCGTCGAGACTGCATTCACGCTGGTTGCTATGAAAAGTAAAATTTCATTCTTCTCATACAAAAACCCACCTATCGTAGTCATACTCATCAGCGCAAAAAATATGTAAATTACCCTTCCCCAGTTCATCTTTTATCCTTACACCGTGCCTTTTTCATACATGGCGCGATTCTTTTCTTTCTCTTTGATACGGCGCTGTTTTTCAGCCAAAAATGCGCGGTACTTCTCAACGTTAAATTTAAACAAAATCAGCATCGGAGCGGCTACGAATACAGAGCTGAAAGTTCCTGCTATGACGCCTATTAGCATCACGAAGCTAAAGCCGTGGATCATCTCTCCGCCCCAGACGAATAAAATCACGATGACGATGAGAGTCGTAAGCGAAGTAAGCAGCGTGCGCGATAGCGTGTGAGAGATTGATTCGTTTATAACCTCGTCAAGCTTAATCGATTTACTATCTTTTACGCCTTCTCGAATTCTATCGAAAACAACGATGGTGTCGTTTAGCGAGTAGCCCATTATGGTTAGTAGTGCAGCTAGAATTTCAAGGTTGAAATCCACACCGGCTAAAATCATCGCACCTACGGCAACTACGATGTCGTGCAGATCCGATAGCACTGCGGCGACCGCAAATCTCCACTCAAACCGCAGGGTGATATAAACCAAAATGAGCGCAAACGACACGCATACCGCTAAAATTCCGTTTGTGCGAAGCTCCTCGCCGACTTTAGGACCTACGATATCGACCTTGCGAATGTCGAAGTTTCCACTACCTTGCAAAATTTTTTGCGCCGCTAAGGCGGGATTATCGCCCAGTTCACTCGCAGCGCCTGAATATCTAATCGTAACTTCTTGATCGCTACCGAATTCCGTAACGTTGATATTGCCTAAATTCGCCGCTTCGAAGCGCTTTCTGATCTCATCAAGCGGTGCTTTAGCGTCGTATTTAACCTGAATGAGCGTACCACCGCTAAAATCGATGCCGTAATTAATGCCCTTAATGAAAAATAGCGCAATAGAGCCTATTATCAAAACAGCAGAAAGCGCAAAGGTAAAATATCTAAATTTCATAAAATCATAAATTTTGCCCTTATCAAACACTTGCATTTGCGCCTCCTCTTACTTTATAACCGAGCCAAAGCGCGGTATTTTTGCTCTTTTCCATCTTATCCATTACTAACTCAAACATTCCGTGAGTGCCTAAAATAGCCGTTATCATCGACGCTACGATACCGATGCTCATCGTGACGGCAAAGCCCTTCACTGGACCCGTGCCGTAAGCATAAAGCGCAGCAGAAGTAATTAGCGTAGTGATATTTGAATCCACGATCGCGCTCATCGCGTTTTCATAGCCTTTATTTATACTTTGGCGGATTGAAACTCCCGTCCTTAGCACCTCTCTAACGCGCTCGTTAATGATGACATTCGCATCCACAGCCATTCCGATAGTTAGCACGATTCCCGCCATTCCAGGAAGCGTCAAAGTAGCGCCGAATAGCGCCATACAAGCGATCAAAAACAAGATATTTACCGCAAGCGCGATGTCGGCAAAAAGCCCCGCCACGCCGTAGTAGAAAATCATAAAGATCAAAATCGCAACCGCTGCAAGGCTTAGCGCTGCCATACTTTTATCGATGCTATCCTGTCCTAGGCTAGGACCGATACTGCGTGTCTCTGAGACTTTAACAGGAGCCAAAAGCGCGCCGCTTCTAAGCGCAATCGCTACATCGTGCGCCTCCTCGACGCTAAATCCGCCGCTGATCTGACCGCTGCCGCCGCCGATACGCTCGTTAATGCGCGGCGCGGAGTAAACCTTGCCGTCAAGTACGATAGCTAGACGCTTGCCGACATTTTTGCCAGTAAAATCGCCAAAAATTTGAGCGCCTTGAGAGTTCAGCGTAAAATTTATGATCGGCTGGTTGGTGTGTTGATCGAAAGCAACCTTCGCATCAACTAGCATCGCGCCATCAAGCACTGGAATTTCGTTTATGAGATACTTGTAATTCGGATTTTTAACGTCAGGATAGATCACGTCGCCGTAAGCTCTAGCATCCGCTGCGCTGATAGTCTGCGCGCGGTCTTGGCGCACGTCGTCCACCGCCATAAGCTGCAAGTGGGCCGCTTTGGCGATCAGATCCTTGGCGCGCTGCTCATCCGCTGCACTTTTGACGCCCGGAAGCTCAACCAAAATATAACTCTCGCCCTGCTTTGCTACCGTAGGCTCCGCAAGTCCGAATTGATCCAAGCGATTTCGGATAGTCTCTACGGCCTGTTCGATCGCGTATTTTTTAGTCGCTTCGACCTCCTCAGGCGTTAGTGTGACGCGGTATTTTTCGCCAGATTTTTGAATGTCTAATCCGCTTGCGGCGCTATGCAAAATCGCATCAAATTTAGAAGCCTCGTCCGCGTCTAAAATTTCAAACTCGAACGAATCGCCTTCCAATTTTAGCCCGTCCATCAGCAGATCATCGCGCTTGGCGGCGTAATTGACGCTAGCGGCGATCGATTTGATCTTTGAAACGACCGCTTCGTCGCTTTGAACCTCCAAAAGCATATGCAGGCCGCCTTGCAGATCTAGACCCAAGTTTATCTTGCTTCCCTTTTCGGTCTGAAAGATCGAAGGCGCGGCAAAAATCGCCGAAAAAATAACCGCAGCCAAAAAGATCAGCAGGCGGTATGAAATTTTACTGCTCATCTAATTTTCTTGCCACGAATTGTTTATCTAGCTCGACCATGACCTCATCGTTAAGCTTAACTGTGATAAAATCATTGTTTGTTTTCACGACCGTGCATTTTATGCCACCGCTAGTTATGATCTTATCGCCTTTGCCGAGCGCATCGACCATCGCTTTATGATCCTTGGCCTGCTTTTGCTGCGGTCTGATAATCAAAAAATACATAATCGCAAAGATTACGACGATAGGCAGGATTGATGCAAAGAAGTTTCCTTGTTCCATGTGTTTCCTTCATTAGAAATTTAAAAAGTAGCTATTTTACATTAAGTTACATAAATAAAGGCTTTGTTCTTGCCCTTGCGCTTTCAAATTTTATTTTCGTAGAAATTTTAAGCTCTAAATTTGACGGTTTAATCGCCTTGGCGGCGGAATTTTTCTCGCCTCTAATTGCGATAGCGGCACTTTTTTATCTGCTAAAAGCAAGCAAGGCAGAGTGGTTTTGGTGCGGATTTTTTATCGGCGCGCTGTGGATGCACTGGATCAGTTTCAGCCTGATCTATTTCGATCTTGCGTTTTTGATCCCGCTTGAAATTCTTGGAATTTGTCTCGTTTACGCCTTTATTTTCCGCATCTTTGCGATCTTTGACGCGCCGGTTTTGCGCGCTGCATGCCTTTTGATTCTAAAATTTATCCACCCTTTCGGCTTTGATTGGCTAAATTTTGAACTGCTGCTAAGCCATGGAATTTTCAGAGCCGATCTTAGCGCGCTGGCTCTGATTTTAGCGGGACTTTGCGCGGTTTTGTATCTACGCGGACGAGGCGCCCGGGCTAAACTTAACGCCCTAATTTTCGCGGTATTTTTGATCTGCGCGCTGCAATTCAGCCAAAAAGAGCCCGAGCCGCTACCGATTAAAATTTCACTCGCAAACACCGATATTTCGCAGCATGACATCTGGGCGAAAGATAAAATTTTATCCGCCGCGTTGGCAAATTTGGCTCGGATTGATGAGGCGATCGCGGCGGGGCAGGATGCGATAATTTTGCCCGAGAGCGCCTTTGCGATGCCGCTAAATTTAGAAAACGTACTAGTTGAAGCTCTAAAGGAAAAATCGCGCGCAATTACTATCGTAGCGGGCGCGGAAGCGTATGAGGACGGGAAATTTTACAACAGCGCCTATCTTTTTGCGAACGGGGAAATGAAGCGCTTCGATAAGCACATTTTGGTGCCGTTTGGCGAAATGGTGCCGCTGCCGGAATTTGCGCGAAATTTCATCAACCGCGTGCTGTTAGGCGGCGCGACCGATTTTTCGACGGCTAGCGGTTTTAGCGACTACGAGCTTGGCGGCAAGAGCGTAAGAAGCGCCGTTTGCTACGAGGCTACGCGCGCAGAGCTTTACGAGGGCTCGCCCAAATACGTCGTAGCGATCAGCAATAACGGCTGGTTTGTGCCGAGCTACGAGCCCTATTTGCAGCGCCTCATAATCCGCTACTACGCGAGCTTGCACGGTACATTGATCTATCACGCCGTAAACGGCAGCGCTAGCGAGATAATCGCTCCGAAAAAGATCTGGATAAACCGCCTTAAAGATCATCTAAAATAGCCTAAAAAGTTATTTTTAAACGACTTTTGGATAATATTTTAAAATTTTATTAGGAGCTAAATTTATGGCTAAATACAATCGCATACTCGTAAAATTTTCGGGTGAAGCGCTAGCGGGAGAGAACGGCTTTGGGATCGACAGCGAAATTTTAAAATTTATCGCTAAAGAGATCAAGCAGCTCGTAGAGGGCGGCATCGAAGTAGGCATCGTAATCGGCGGCGGCAACATCATAAGAGGCGTAAGCGCCGCGGCTAGCGGTATCATCAAACGCACCAGCGGCGATCATATGGGCATGCTAGCCACCGTTATAAACGCAATCGCTATGAGAGAAGCGCTCGAATACGCAGGCATGGATGTGCGCGTGCAAAGCGCGATAAAGATGGAAGCGATCTGCGAGACCTTCATCATCGGCCGCGCCAAAAGGCACCTCGAAAAAGGTCGCGTCGTGATCTTTGCCGCAGGCACCGGAAATCCGTTCTTTACGACCGATACTGCGGGCACGCTCCGCGCTATCGAGATCGGAGCCGACGCCATCATCAAAGCCACCAAGGTAATGGGGATCTACGACAAAGATCCGCAAAAATTTAAAGACGCCAAATTGCTTTCCAAAGTCACTTACGATCAAGCCCTGCACGACAATATCAGGGTGATGGACGATACGGCTATCGCGCTTGCTAAGGATAATGCGCTTCCAATCATCGTGTGCAATATGTTTAAGAGCGGAAATTTATACAAAATCGTCGAGGGCGGAGATCTAAGCTCCTGCTCGATCGTAAAAAACTGAAATTTAAAATTTAAGGAGAATTGATGAGAACCGAACAAATTGTAGCCAAGGCTTTAAAAGTAACGGGCGGAGACCGATATAAGCTATCTTTGATGATAAGCAAACGCGCCGAGCAGCTAGCTGCGGGCGAACCGCCGCTGATAGAGAACGTAGATACTCGCAGGATGAAATTTGCCGATATAGCAATCTTGGAACTAGCCGAAGGTAAGATCGCATTAGATGGAATCGTTGACAAGGATTAATGATAACTTCTTAGAAAGTCTCATCGACGATGTCGTCGATACCAAAGACATTCAAAGCGCCAAGCAGCTGCTTTATAATCTAAAAGAGCCCACTCCGTTACTGGTGGATGCTATAAATTTATGCATCGCGCAGCATGACGGGCAGTTTCGCAAAAGCGGCGAGCCGTATGCGATCCATCCGATTTTGGTAGCTTGCTTCGTATCTTTTATGGGCGGAGACGACGCGATGGTGATATCTGCGCTACTACACGACGTAGTAGAGGATACAGATTACAGCATCGAGCAGGTTAGACAAAGATTCGGCGACGAAGTAGCCAAAATCGTAGAAGGGCTTACTAAAATCGTAAACATCAGGGAGGATAAATTAGCCCCATCCGGCGATAGTAACGCTAAGCTGCGAACTACTGCACTTACCTTCCGCAGGATGTTGATGATCTCCATTAACGATCAGCGCGTCTTAGTCGTAAAGCTCTGCGATAGACTGCACAATATGCTAACCCTAGACGCACTTCGTCCCGATAAACAAAAACGCATCGGCGAGGAGACACTTTTGGTTTATGCGCCGATCGCGCACAGGCTTGGAATTTCATCGATCAAAAACGTGCTTGAGGATCTTAGCTTCAAATACGTTATGCCTAAAGAATACGCAGCGATCGCCGATTACGTCGAGGAGCATAAGCAGCAGCTTCAGATGAGCTTGAGCAAATTTAGCGAAAAGATCAAAGAGTATATGCTTTCAAACGGCTTTAGTGAGGGCAGCTTTGAGATCCAAAAGCGAATGAAGCACTACTACTCGATCTTTTTAAAAATGCAGCGCAAAGGAATTTCGATCGAGGAGGTGCTCGATCTTTTGGCTATCCGCATCATCGTGCAAAAGCCGATGGATTGCTATTTGGCTTTGGGCATCATCCATACTAAATTCAATCCGCTGATCTCACGCTTTAAGGATTATATCGCGCTTCCGAAGCAAAACGGATATCAGACGATCCACACGACCGTCTTTAACGAAAGTATGATCGTAGAGGTGCAGATCCGCACCTTCGATATGCATAACACCGCAGAATTCGGCGTTGCGGCGCACTGGAAATATAAATATAGCGGCTCAATCAATCCGAAGCTTGATTGGCTAAACGACATCGGCATGCAGGAAGAGGACGACGCCAACGCCGAGGATCTTTACGAATACGCCAAAGACAGCCTCTACGTCGAGGATATCGCCGTGTATTCGCCAAAAGGTGGAATTTTTACATTGCCGCGCGGTGCTACGGCGCTTGATTACGCCTACGAGATACACTCTCAAGTGGGCTTAAAAGCGACCGAGGCCTTTATAAATCGCGTCAAGGTGCCGCTTCTAACGGAGCTTAAAAACGGGGATATCGTTCATATCATCACCGGAAGCGAGCCACACTACCGCTGCAGCTGGCTAAGCTCGGTCAAAACAGGCAAGGCACGCGCGACGATAAAGGCGTTTTGCAAGCAAAAGATCAGAGATATAAATTTTGAAGTAGCGATTAAAATTTTATGCGCGATCTTTACGACGAGTAAGGAGAGCATTCTAAGCTGGCTTGAAAAAGAAAATTTAAACAAAAAGATCGGCAAAGCTGCCTATGACTCGGTATTTTTAAAAGACGTCGTAAACGCGCTGAAAAAATACCCGCTCAAAGAGAAATTTTTCAATATGAAATTTCGCAGCAAGTATGAGATCGAGAAGCAAAAATTTGACAACATCGTGGTGTATTCAAATTTTAAAATCGACGAGGTTGAGTTTGATTACTGCTGCAACCCAAAGCGTGGCGACGACATCATCGGCTTTCGCAACGGACACGGCGTGACGGTGCATCATAAGCTGTGCGAACGTGCAAGCGAGCTAATCAAAACCGATGAGATGATCTTCGTAAAATGGACGCGTAATGCGCCGCACCGCTACAAGATCATATTAAATTTAGAAAACAAGCGCGGCTCGCTGGCGACGTTTTTGAACTATTTAGTCAAGCTCGAGGTCGATCTAGTGTCGATAAGCCTCAACGAAAATAGTGAAACGACGTCGGATTATTTTGAGATCATCATCGAGCTAAACGAAAATTTAGACTCCACGGAGATTAAAGACAAACTCAAAAACCGCTTTAAAATCGTGGATTTCGTATCGCTTACGGACGTATATAAAAACTAAATAAGGGAGAGCAAATGGCTGACATTCAAGGCATTATGGAAAATTTTAAGCGCGGCGTCGCGGAGATCATCGGCGAAGAGCAAATAGAAGCACTGATTAGGCGCTATTACGACAGCGGCGAGGTCTTTTACGTCAAAATCGGCATGGATCCCACTGCTGCGGATCTGCACCTAGGACACGCCGTCGTGCTAAATAAGCTTGCATTTTTGCAAAACCACGGCGCGATCGTGCAGTTTCTAATCGGCGATTTTACCGCTCAAATCGGCGATCCTACGGGCAAGAGCGAGACTCGCAAAAAGCTAGCGCGCGAAGTTGTGCTTCAAAACGCCAAAACCTACGAGCAGCAGGTCTTTAAAATTCTAAATCCCGCAAAAACTAAGGTAATGTTTAATTCCGAATGGACCAACCGCCTAGGCGCTAGCGGTATGATCGAGCTATCAAGCACTTTCAATGTTGCCCGGATGCTCGAGCGCGACGACTTCGAGAAGCGCTACAAGGCCGAACAGCCGATCAGCATCAGCGAGTTTATGTATCCGCTGCTGCAGGGATACGACAGCGTTTGCATGAAATGCGATATAGAATTCGGCGGCACCGATCAGAAATTTAATCTTTTAATGGGTCGCCAGCTGCAAAGAATTTATGATGTCGGCAAAGAACAAAGCGTCGTGATGATGCCGCTTTTGGTAGGTACCGACGGCACAAATAAGATGAGCAAGAGCTTAGGCAACTACATCGGCGTAACCGATACGCCTCATGATATGTACGGCAAGGTGATGAGTATCAGCGATGCATTAATGTGGGATTGGTATAATCTGCTAAGCCAAAAGAGCAGCGAAGATATCGAGCTAATAAAAGGCTTCGTGGCGGATGGCTCGATCCATCCTAAGGCGGTTAAGGAGGAGCTTGCCTCCGAGATCGTCACGCAATTTTATGACGAAAATACCGCCTTTGAGGCCAAGCAGGAATTTGACCGCGTCCACGGCGCCGGCGAGCTTCCTAGCGAGATCAAGGAATACCACGTAAGCTCTCCTGCATGGATCGTAAAGGCGCTCATCAGCTGCAAGCTTGCCGTCTCTAGCTCGGATGCGCGCAGGCTGATAAAATCAAACGCCGTCAGTATCGATCAAAATAAAATTTTAGATGAGCAGCTTCAGCTTAGCTCGGGCGAATACACGCTTCAAGTAGGGAAGAAGAAATTCGCTAAATTAAAGGTGGATTAATGAGTATAAAGATAGGCAAACACGAGATTGCGCACCCGATAATTCAAGGCGGCATGGGACTTGGTATCAGCTGGGACAAGCTAGCCGGCAATGTCAGCCTAAACGGCTGTCTAGGCGTCATTAGCTCGGTCGGCACCGGCTACTACGAAAATCTTAAATTTGCCAAAAAATCGCTCGAGGGCAGACCATATCAAAGCGAGAATTTTTATAGCAAAGAGGCGCTTTTTGCCATCGTGCAAAACGCCCGTAAAATTTGCGGCGATGCACCTTTGGGGATGAATGTAATGTGCGCGGCGAACGACTACGAGCGCATCGTGCGCGACACGTGCGAGGCAGGTATCGACATCATCATTAGCGGCGCAGGGCTTCCTACCAATCTGCCGGAATTTACGGCAGATTTCCCGGACGTCGCGCTCGTGCCTATCGTCTCCTCCGCCAAGGCTCTTAAGATCATCGCCAAACGCTGGAAGCAGCGCTACGACAGAATTCCCGACGCCGTAGTACTCGAGGGCCCTCTTAGCGGCGGGCATCAGGGCTTTACCTACGAGCAGTGCGGCGATCCCGCGTTTGCGCTGGACAATCTAATCCCGCAAGTAAAAGCAGAAATCTCGCAATGGGGCAGCTTCCCGCTATTTGTCGCAGGCGGAATTTGGGATAAAACTGACATCGATCGCGTGAAATCTTTGGGCGCGGATGGCGTGCAGATGGGCACGCGCTTCATCGGCACCTTTGAATGCGACGCCGCGGAGGAATTTAAGCAGGTGCTTCTTAACGCCAAAAAAGAGGATATAAAGCTTCTAAAATCACCCGTGGGCTATCCCGCGCGCGGAATTCATACCAATCTGCAAGATATGATCGCCGCAGGCACGGCGCCTAAGATCCGCTGTATCAGCAACTGCGTAAGCCCTTGCGAGCGCGGCAAAGGCGCTAACGCCGTAGGATACTGTATCGCCGACCGCTTAAGCGACGCATATCTGGGCAAAACGCAAAGCGGTCTGTTTTTTACCGGCGCGAACGGTTGGCGATTAAACGAGATAATATCCGTGAAGGAATTGATAGAAAAACTTGTAAATGGCGAAGATAGTTAAAATTTTTCTAATCGCGGCTTTTAGCTGCGTATTGGCGTTTGGAGCTTCCAGCGAGGCGTTTTTTGCGAAATTCGACAAGGATTTCATCGTAGCGACGCCGAATTACAAGCGCTCGCTGCACAAGGAGCTAAAATCGCTTTACCAAGGCGCGTCCGATAAAGAGGTCCGCATCAAAGCGCTAAAGAGGCTAGTTTATAGCTCGAAAAATTTAGGGCTTGATTCCTCGCCTTATGAATCTGCGCTAGCCAAATTACAAGGCAAAGCAAGCGATAGCAGCACGAATTCTAAAAAGCTCAAAGATGAAAACGCAAAAAATTCCAAAAGCTCGGACGAGAAGAACATTTCAAATTTGGTGCATAGCTCCAAAGCCTCCGCCTCCAAAAATTCTAAGAATTCAAAAAATTCCACTTCCAAAAATCTCAAAAAGACGCGCGCGCCAGAAGAAGCCGATCTAAGCTCGCTATCTAGCGAGGATTTGGAGTTTTTACGCTCGACTAGACCTCACGGCGCGGACGACGCAAAAAATTCAACAGACGATGCGTATAGTAGCGATTCAAGTGAAAATCCCACAGGAGCCGACGACTCCTTACAAGTGCAGAATTCTGCGGATAGTGCTGCGACCGAGCGATTAGATTCTGAGCTTCGCAAAAGCAGCGTAAAAAAATCCGCCCCCGATGCCAAACTCGCTCTAGCATCGCTGCGCGGCGATGGGGATGAGATCGTACTTGAGTTTAACCGCGATCTAAAGCGCAGCGATTATAAAGATTTTACGATCGCAAGTAGCGATAATTTTCGCTTCGTGATTGATTTTAGCGCACGGCAAAAATCGCAAAAAACGCGGCTTAAAGATAGCTTTGTTAGCGATGTACGCGTCTCGCAATACAACGACAAGACCGTACGCATCGTACTTAGTGATCCGAAAGAATTCAACGCAAACGTTGAAATTAGCGGCAATATGATGATTTTAAGTACGGCTGAAGGCTTAAAAGCCACAAAATCTGCGCGAGCAGAAAAAAACAAGGATCAAAAATCAGGGCGCAAGCGCGGACGCGAGCAAGATAGCGAGCCGCAAATCAGCACGATAGAGGAATCAGGGGGCGCCAAATCGACCTCCGTGGCCGCCGGTAAAATTTACAAATCCACCAAGGGCAAGCTCATCGTAATCGATCCGGGTCACGGCGGCAGCGATTCGGGCGCGGTCGGAAACGGGCTGAAGGAAAAAAACGTCGTGCTAGCCACATCCAAAAAGCTTGGCGCACTGCTTCAAAAGCGCGGTTACAGAGTGCTTTACACGCGCAGCACCGACGTTTTTATAAATCTACGGTCGCGCACCGCTTTCGCCGCTAAAAGAAATGCCGATATGTTTATCTCGATCCACGCAAACGCCGCTCCTAACGCTAGCTCAGCACTTAAAATGAGCGGTGTGGAGACCTTTTTCTTAAGCCCGGCTAGAAGCGAGCGCAGTAAAAACGCCGCCGCGCTCGAAAACAGGGGCGATTTGGAGGATATGAATACCTTCTCGAAGCAGACCTTCCTAAATTTCTTAAACCGCGAGAAGATAATCTCCTCAAACAAGCTTGCCATCGACATTCAAAGCTATATGCTAAGCTCGGTCAAAAAGAGCTTTTCAAGCAGAGACGGAGGCGTGCGCGAGGCGCCATTTTGGGTGTTGGTGGGCGCTACGATGCCCGCGGTGCTCGTGGAGATGGGCTACATCACGCACCCGCAGGAGGGTAAAAATTTAGGCAAAAGCGCCTATCAAGATCGCATCGCTCAGGGTATCGCAAACGGCGTGGACGCGTACTTTCAGAAAAACAAGTGATGAAATTTTACGCGCTACGCATTTTTGCAAGCGGGATAAAATTTTATTTCGGCGCGAGATCTGCTCCGCAGATAAATTTTAGCTGGCGCGATAGCTCTTGTGGATAAACAGAGCGCAGAGGCGGTAAATTTAAAATTTTAAAATCCACCGCGCTAAATTTAAAGCAAAACGTGCGGCGCTTGCATGCAAAACTCGCTCGCATGCCAAATATTTACTGATAGCGGGTAAATTTTGCGGAGCGTCTTGCGGCGCCACGAGCTAGGGATATATAACGGCCTAAACGCGGAATTTTAACGCGGCTTGGCGTAAAATTTTAAAGCACGGACTTGGCGCCACTTGCTCAGCAGAGCGTAGCTAGGTAAAATTTACCGACAAAATCGCATTTAAGCCACGCGAAAATAGCGATTTTGTCGCGCCTAATGCGAATCGTGTTTCAAACCGCGTCCGCGCAATTAGGATTGCACTTTAAGTCGTGAGCATGTGTATCGCTCTAGCCGCACAACGGCGCAGTAGCGCTCTGAAATTTCGTACCATGTTCGTAGGGCGCGATATTTGCGTAATGCTGCAGACATGATGGTTGCAACGCGTCGATACCTGCGCTCTATGTGCATTAAAGGTGCAGCTGAATCGTAAATTTAAAGATAAAATTTAAAAGGTCTGAAATGAAAAAAATCGTATTTTTGATCCTGCTTTTCGCAGCCGTCGCGCTCGCGCTTTACGTCACTTCGCGCGTAAATCCGAGCCTTTTTGCCGAGATCAAAGTCCTAGGCGCGCTGCTAAACGCCACGATCTTTGGCGTCGCGCTCATCGCCTTAGCGATCGGCGAAAAGGAGCTCGTGCGCTTTCCGTTTCTTACCGCCTCGCTGCTGGCGCTATTCTCGGGGCTGGTAGAGGGCGTGCTGCTCTTTGAAAACCGCTACTACATCGCGATCACCGCGGTGGCGTTCGTCGCCTTCGTCTTTTATCTGCAGATAAGGCACAAAAGATTTTCAAATAAAGCTTATAAAAATTCTACGGACGAAGGCTCTAAAAATTTAGACGGCAACGAGAGCGAAAATTTCAAAGAAAGCGGCGAAATTTCAAATTCTCAAAGCGAGGATGAAATTTTAAATTTTAGTGGCTACCTTGGTGAAAATTCCGCGAGCGGTGCCGATGAAAATTCTATGCATCGCGCCGATGAAAATTCCGACGAAAATTCTAAAATTTCAAATGACGGTGCGGACGAAAATTCCGCGCAAAATTTCAATCAGGGCGGTGAAAATTCTGCGTCCGACGCAAGGCGCGATAGATGATCAAATCCGCGCTGATCGCGCTTGCGGTGATATTTTTACTGCTTTTAAATTTAGCCAATCTTTTCGGCATGATAGGCATAAGCGGGCCGGTGCCTGCGATGATCTGGTTTGCGATCAGCTTCTGCGGGGTTTTTTACCTATACAAATTTTGCGGCGCAAAGCCCGTCGCAGCGCGGATCGGGATCTTTGCCGTAGCCTTCGTGGGCGGATTTTTCACGAGCGTTTTGTACTACGGATTTTTTAATTCGCAAACTTTGGAATTTGCCTTTACATACGCCTTTTTCGCGGTGGTTTTTACGCTCGGCATCGGCGTGATTTTGTAGCGAGTTTTAAAATTTAGCCCGCTGCTTCAAATTTAACCGCCGAGGCTCAAAATAAACTCGCGCGATTTTGTAGAATTTCAAAATTTATCCGCGAACGCCAAATTTACATCCTGATCTTATAGGTTTTGTAGTTATCCTTCATCCTAAACGTCAGCAAATTTTGTAAAATTCCAAAGAGGATCATAAAGGTGATGAAGCTGCTGCCGCCGTAGCTGAAAAACGGCAGCGGCACGCCCACGACAGGCGCGAAACCCACCACCATCGAGATATTGACGCCCGCGTAGATGAAGATGAGCGAGGCAAGCGCGCTCGTAAAGACCCGTATCAGATAATCGTTTTTGAAGTTGTAGTTCAGGCTCAGCAGATGCAGTATCAGCAGTGCATACAGCGCGATCAGCGCGGCAGCCCCCACGAAGCCGAAGCGCTCGATCGTATAAGCGAAGATAAAATCGCTCGTCGCAATCGGCAAGAATTTAAAGTGCGTCTGCGTCGCTTCATCCCTATCCTTGCCGTAGATGCCGCCGTTTCCAATAGCGATGATCGCCTGCTTGACCTGGTAATTGGGCTCCTCGCTGATGAAATCGGCGATGCGCTTTTTTTGATAATCGTGCATGTTTTCGTACAAAATCGGCGAGCTGGCCACAAAAACGATGATCAGCGTAAGCCAAATTTTTTTATCGACGCCGATGATGAAAAGGATCGCAAATCCGGTCAAAAAAAGTATCGCGGCGGTGCCTAGATCGGGCTCTTTCGCGATCAGAACAAAAGGCAGAAGTATGTAAAAGCTAAGGCGCAAAAAATCCTTCAGCCCGTAGCCGTTTTTCGGCGGCGGATTTTTGTGTATCAGATACATCAGCATCAGGATAAACGCGGGCTTCATCACCTCGCTGGGCTGCAGCGTAAAATGCACGAAAGGGATCTCCAGCCAGCGCCTAGCTCCTAGCTTGCTAACGCCGAAAAAATCGACGCTGAGCAGCAATATGATATTTGTCCAATAAAATATCGGGATCAGATATAAAAATTTGCGTATCGGAAAGAGAAAAAATAGAGTAAAAACGGCAAATCCGACGCCGAAATAAACGACCTGCTTCGAGGACAGCACGTCGTTTGCCTCGCTTATTAAAACGTATGAAAAAACCACTATCGGCACGATCAAAAAAGGTTGAATGAAATCAAAATATGCTAAAATCTTTTTGTCAATTTTAAACAACGCTTAATCCTATTAAAATTTTGACGTAAGAATAGCCAAAAAAGGTATAAATTTGGATAATCTAATAGCACAATGCAGCGAAAGGCTCGACGTTTTTTTAAGCTCGCAGCTTGGAATTTCGCGCAATCAAATATCAAACTTAATCAAATCCGCAGCGGTCAGAGTGGACGGAGCTGTGCAGACTAAGCCCTGCTACAAGCTATCTGCGGGCGAGCTAGTACGTATCGACTACCCCGCGCCCGCACCGCAGCAAACAAACGCGGAGAGGCTAAACTTCGACGTTGAAATTTTATACGAGGACGATGATCTGCTCGTGGTAAATAAGCCCGCGGGCCTTACCGTCCACCCCGCCGCAAGCGTCAAAGAGCCCACGCTCGTGGACTGGCTCAAGTCTCGCGGCTATCTGCTTTCCACGCTCGGCGGCGAGCTTCGCGCGGGCATCGTGCACCGCCTGGATAAACTCACCAGCGGCGCCCTGCTCGTCGCCAAAAACAACGCCGCGCACGCCGCGCTATCGGCACAGCTAAGCGATAAGAGCATGGGGCGGATATACCTCGCGCTCATCGACCTGCCGCTGAAAGAGCCCTGCGTGATCGAGCGCCCGATCGCTCGCAACCCCGCAAATCGCCTAAAAATGGGGATCGTACCCGGCGGGCGCAGCGCAAAGAGCGCGTTTTATGAAATTTTAAGCGGCGCGGAACTAAGCGAGCTTCAAAACTCCGCCCAGAAGCGCGATGAAATTTTAGGCGCGAGCGATGGTACGGCTGCGGGCAAGAGCGCGGGGGCGGATGAAATTTTAAATAACTGCGCAGATAACGCGGATAAAATTTCAAATAACTGCATGCGGAGCGCGGATAAAATTCCGATCCAAAGCGTAGATAAAATTCCAAGCAGCCGCGCGGACAACGCAGGTAAAATTCCAAACAATCTCGTAGATAGCGAGGATAAAATTTTAACCGCCGATATGAGTGCGGCTCAAACCCTAGCCGCCCGTCTCGCCGAGAATAAGGTTTTAAATTTTAAAAATCCCGCTCAAAACTATAAGCTGCCGCCGATAAACCCAAAAAGCTTTAATCTCGTCGCGGCAAAGCTCTTCACGGGCCGCACACATCAGATCCGCGTGCATTTAAGCTCGATAAATCGGCACATTTTGGGCGATCATTTATACGGATTTAAGAGCGAAAACGCTAAAATTAGCAGGATTTTGCTCCATGCCTATTTGCTCTATTTCATCCATCCGCGAAGCGGCAAAGAGGTGAAAATATGCGCGGGCTTGCCGAGCGAATTTCTAAATTTTACGACAAATCAAAAGGTAAAGGATGAAATTTATGAAAAAATTTTACCGACTAACGTTGAGCGCTACTTTAGCGATATTAGTGGCTGGCTGCGCTACGTCTAGCGCGCCTAGCGCAAGCGACGAAAGCCTGCCGCGCGTGGAGGGCATCAGGACGATCACGAGCGACAACGAGATCGGACTTGAGTGGCCTAGATACGACTCAGATACCGCCGTGCTGGGCTTTGTCGTCTACCGAGCGCCTGCAAGCGGCGGCGAAGCCAAAAAGATCGCCACCATCGCAGATCCATACTCCACTCACTACGTAGATACGAGGCTGCAGCCGGGCACTTCGTATAAATACACGGTGCGCACATACGGCGCCAAGGGCGTTTCGGCTCCTTCTCCGGTCGCTATCGCAAGCACAGCAAAGATGCTAGAGTCCGTGCCGTTTGCGCAGGCTATCTACGGGCTTCCGGGTCGCGTTAAGATCATCTGGCGTCCGCATCCGGATCTTCGAGTAAGCTCTTATCTAATCGAGCGCCGTCCTAAGGGAGGCGAGTCATGGAGCACGATTAAAGAGGTTCGCGGCAGACTTAGCGCCGAATATATCGACAATATCGATTACGGCGAAGGATATGAATACCGCATCACCGTCAAAACCGAAAACGGAGAGCTGTCCAAGCCTAGTGCAGTCATTGCCGCAGCGCAGGCAGAATAAAGTTTGCCAAATTTCATAACCCAAAGCGTGAGCTTGCCGCCGCTGCCGATTAAGATCGGCGAGGTCGAATTTTTAGAGACGGCGCGCGGCAGAAATTTAACGCTCGTGCGAACCAAAAGCTTTGATAGCGAGTTTTTTATCACCCTAAAGCCCGGCGGCGGCAAAGTGATAGTAAAGGGCGAAAAGATCACTAAGCCCGCCAAGATCGGCCATCTGCAGCGAGCGCTCGAAATTTTTAAAGAGCGCTTCTGCGGGCAGATAATCTCGCAGGCGTTTGCTTACAAAGACAGCTCGCTTACCGAAAAAACGCCGCTGATTTTGGACGAGAATGAAATTTTATCCCTCGTAAAAAGCTCTAAATTTAATAAAATTTTCATCGAGATCGGCTTCGGCTCGGGCAGACACCTGCTTCATCAAGCGCGCTCAAATCAAGACGCGCTGCTAATCGGTATCGAAATTTACAAGCCCGCGATCGAACAGGTCGCAAAGCTAGCGATCCGCGAGGATCTGCAAAATATCGCTCTCATAGCCACCGACGCGCGGGTTTTGCTGAGCCTGCTTCCCGCGGGCTGCCTGCAGCGCGTATTTTTGCACTTCCCCGTGCCATGGGACGACGCGCCGCACCGCCGCGTCATAAGCGACGAGTTCGCCTCGCAGATCGCACGCACGCTCGAGCTCGGCGGTCGCTTCGAGCTTCGCACCGACAGCGAGGAGTACTTCCTCTACGCGATGCAAAAGCTCTCGCCCTACGTGCAGCGCAAAGCGGGCGAAATTTCGCATTTTAAAAACCGCGACGCCGCCGTAGCGAGCAAATACGAGGATAGATGGCGCAAAATGGATAAAGATATCTACGATCTGATCTACGAGAACAAAACCGCGGGTCTGGGCGAGCCGCAGCAGTTTGAGATGGAATTTTTAAAATTTGACGCGGCGGCAATCGCGCGAAATTTTAAAAATTTCACCTTCAAAGGCGAGGATTTTTTCGTGCATTTTGAGGAAATTTTTTACTTTGACGCGCAGAAAAGCTTGGATGCGGGCGGGACTTGCGCGGCGGACGGCGTAAATTTAAGCGGCGCGTGCGAAGCTATAAACAACGGCGAAGCTATAAATTTAGACGCGACACGCGGCGGAAATTTAACCGAGCGTGCGAGCATGGATGAAATTTCGTCAGGCGGTGGCAAAATTTCAGCTACGACAGCGGGCGATAAAATTTTAACTTGCGCGAACACTACGCAAATTCCAAAAAAAGCAAGCGCTCCACTGAATACAAACCGCGCGGATGAAGCGGGTGCAAAAGACGACGCAAATTTAAACGAGGATCGCTTGAACGCAAGCGGCGTAGATTTAACGAGCGACGTTCCCGTCGCAGTAAGCGCTAAATTTAGCCGCCCCGCCCCGAGCGAAAAGCGCGCTTTAGCCTGCGAGCAGGTCGCAACAAGCAGCACGCTAAATGCTAGCGGCACAGAGGGTGCGCTTGCGGCTATCGACACGACAGGCACAAGCACTACACCCGCAGCGATAGGCACAATAGATACAAACAATGTGCCGAATGCGGTCGGCTCATTCTCGGCAACCAGTGCAATAGAAGAGAGCGCCACGCCAAATGCGACCCGCACAGACGAAGCAAACGTTACTCAAATTCTAAAAAAAGCGAGCGACGCACCAAATACAAACCATGCAGATGAAACGGGCGCAAATTTAAACGAGGATCGCTTGAGCACAAACGGCGTAAATTTAACAGACGGCGGCGCAGCGAATGCTAAAAATACAACAAACGCAAGTGCCGCATCTTACGAAAATGAACCGCAAGCCGAACTGAAAAACGAGTTAAACCACACTGCTGAACCGCAAGCAGAATTACAAAATAAGTCAAACTCTATCAAGTCGCAAGTCGGGTATCGAAGCGAGCCAAGCCATGACGAGCTACAAGCCGAACGCCAAGGCAAATTAAACCGTGCCGAGCAGCAATGCCAAGGCAAACCAAGCCGCGTTAAGTCGCAAGACGAATGGCAAAGCGAACCAAGCTGCACCGAGCCGCAAAACGAACGGCAAAGCAAGTCGGGCGCCGCAGAACCGCAGGACGTGCTAATCCTGCTTTCGCTCGGGGCATTCGACTTTCCGCAGCAGTGTTTCATCCGCGCAAACGCAAGCGGTACGCGCTACTTCATCCGCCGCCCGCTTCCTACGCGCGAAAACCACGCGGCACATCAAAAAATTTCGGAGATATTTTCACAATGGCAGAGATAACGGACGATTACAATATCATCACCGCAGCAGGCCTCACGCTAGGCTACGAAAAGGCGGGCGCGGTCATCCAAGACGCGAGTTTCGGCATCGGCGCGAAGGACTTCGTCATCATCACGGGCAAGAGCGGCAGCGGCAAATCCACGCTGCTTAAGTCCTTCTACGGCGGCATCGACATCATCGGCGGCGAGCTGAACGTCTGCCTGTGCGATCTAAAGGGCATCACAAACTCCGATCTGCGCACCCTGCGCCAGCGCATCGGCATTATCTTTCAAAACTACCGCCTGATCAACGAATGGACGATCGAGCGCAACATAATGCTTCCGTTAATGATAATGGGCTACAATCAGCAGGTCTGCCAAGACCAAGCCAAAAAGCTACTGCGCCACGTCGAGCTCGGGCATAAGATGGGCAAGTATCCGCTCGAGCTTAGCGGCGGCGAGCAGCAGCGAGTGGCTTTGGCGCGCGCGATGGCGCATAATCCGCGCCTGCTGCTGTGCGACGAGCCTACGGGAAATTTGGACGACTACTCCAGCGCCATTATTTGGAATTTGCTGCGCTCGGCGTGCGAGTCGTGGAACGCCTGCGTCGTCATCGTGACGCATAAAATGCCCGCCACGCTTCGTTTTAGGCACCGACATTTTGAGATTAAGGACGCTAAAGTAAATGAAATCGATTAAAACCCATTTCGGCGTGATCTTTTCGCTCGTCGCGCTGCTTTTTTCAGTGCAGTTTGGAATTTTTATGAGCAATCTAACCAAAAGCTACGAGCGCTCGATCCAAAACGAATACAACATCGTGCTAGTCTCCAAAACCTCGCTCAGCTTGCAAGACGCGCAAAAAGCGGTGCCGAAGATCAGCTCGATTAGCGAAATTTCCACAGCGGGCATAACCGAGCGGCTGAAGGGTAAAATTTCACAAAACGCCT
>ERZ772967.634-NODE-634-length-26967-cov-5.877044_pt1 | contig 26967 bp, 23 predicted proteins | sample MGYA00511677_ERZ772967 | MGnify/ENA primary metagenome ERZ772967 (study PRJEB29015, sample SAMEA2737931) | human oral metagenome | biome: human oral; feature: human-associated habitat; material: dental | place: China | collected 2146 ...
CACCCCATCCGCCGTTTGCAAGCGTGCAGTACAACGTGTAAACCAGGGGAAACGCCAGCACGAGGAGGAGCTCTGCCACGTAGAACACGAGGAGCCTGGCGAGGAGCGCCTGTCCGCGCGTGGCGCCGTCGACGACATGGGACTGAAACGTGCGGGCCTCGAAGTCCTCCGCAAGGTACGACCCGCCAAACATCGCGGCCACCAGAAGGACGCAGCCGAGCCTCACGGCAACCATGGAGCGCGTCAGCGCGTCGAAGCCCTGCAGGGCGTAGTAGCTTCCGCCCATATACATAAACTGGTACAGCCCGAGGATGACCAGGAGGGCGAACAGAAACTGCCTCTCGTGGACAAGCCGGTACATCTCGGCCCTCAGGAGCCGCCCCATCACGCCCACCGCGCCTGACCTCCCATGATCCTCCCGACGAAGTACCTCTCCGCCGACTCTCCCGAGCCGCACATCCGAGCCAGCTCCCCATGGGTGCGCTCCTCCACGATCCTCCCTTTGTCCATCAGCACGAACCTGTCCGCCATCTGGTATAGCTCGGACAGGATGTGGCTCGAGACGAGCATGGTCGTACCCCTCTGGTCGCAGAGCAGGCGAAGCAGCCTCCTCATGTCCGCCATGCCCACCGGGTCCAGGCCGTTGGTGGGCTCGTCCAGGACGAGGAGCGCGGGGTCGCCCACGAGGGCCATGGCTATGCCCAGGCGCTGGCGGGTGCCGAGCGAGAGGTCGCGGGCACGCCTGCCCTGCGCCTCGGCAAGCCCCACGGCCTCTAGGGTGCGGACGATCCCCGCCCTGTCGTAACATCCCTTTTGGTAGGCGCGCATGGCTATGTTCTCGAAGGCCGTGAGGCCCGCGTACACGGCCGGCCCCTCGATGAGGCATCCCATGTGGGTGCGGGCGCGGCAGAGGCCCCTCTCGCCCTCCTGGCCAAAGATGGAGACGGCCCCGGACGTGGGGTGGGACAGGCCGCATATGATGCGCATGAGCGTGGTCTTGCCCGCGCCGTTCCTGCCCACCAGGCCGTAGATCCTGCCGCACCCCACGCTCAGGCTCACGTGGTCAAGCGCGGGCGCGCCGCAAAAGCGCTTGGTGACATCCCTGACCTCAAGTACCCGCGCATCGTTATCGCTCACGACCATGGCCCCTCGCATGACAAACCTCACCGCTCCTTCTTGTCCGAACGCCCGCTCGCACGCGACTCGCTTCCCCTGTTGTAGCGCTCGGTGGAGCAGGTGCCTCCCCGCTGGTAGCCCCGCACGCCAAGGAAGACGGCCAGGGAGAGGAGAAGCCACGAGAGCCCCGCGAGGTGCCACCAGTACCCCGAGACCCACTCGCTCGCATACGACAGGACGAGGGCGGAGCAGAGCATGGCGAGCGCAGCCGCGTAGGCGCCCGTCTGGAGCTTTCGCGCAGCACGCCTCTGATCCGACGTATGGAAATCGTCAACGTGAGGATGCGCCCCCATCATCTCGAGCCGCTCGAGGCGGGCCGTGCGAAGCAGCATGCCACCCGCGATGGCGAACCCCATCCACAGCGTGACCGCAAGCGAGCTCGACGCGCCCAGCCCGACGCAGAGGGAGGAGACGCCCATGCCCATAACGGGCGCTGCCCACCCCAGCGGCATGAGCACGCAGCGCCTCGAGACGTAGCGGTCGTAGTCTCGAGGCGCGTCGGCCCACGTCGATGCTTCAGGCTCAGCGGCGTCCTTGGCGGGCATGTCGGGGGTCTCACGCTCATTTGTGGCGGACGCGGGCGCTGGGACCTCACGCCCGGCAGGCACCCCGACGTGACGGTTAGCCCCATACACCAGCTCGTCCATCGTGCAGCCAAACAGGCTGCAGAGCCGCATCATCTTCTCCAGCTCCGGACGGCTCTTGCCCGCCTCCCACTTCGCGACGGACTGACGGCTGATGCCCAGGCTCTGGGCGAGGGCCGCCTGGCTCATGCCGTGCGCAACCCTCTGGCGTTGAATGCTGTCTCCCACGCTGTCCACGCACCCCCCTTGGCTCGCCGCACTCCCGTCATCATGTGTGCCCATCGAATCGTCAGACAGAGCCTGCATGGTCCCCTGCCCCTTTCCCTGTCGATCTTGACCCCCTCCACGCGGTTGCCGCAACCAACCGCTGGGCGCTTTTTGCCCACGCATGCGTCAACCACAGGTTGACAATGCGGATCACCTGCGATTTTATGAAAGGATACTAGCAGCTTGGGAAACAGAGGACTGTGGAAATTACGTGCGGCTAGGTCCCGTCATGTCGATCGCCGGCCTTCGCCTGGGCCGACCGTGCCGCGATGGCGGCCTCAGCCTGAGAAGGCATCACAGGCCTGCCCACGAAAAGCAACCGTGGATCGCCTTGCTTCTGCTGAGGGTAGGTTCTTTGTCCTTGTGGTGCGAATGAAATTGAAGTACCATGCAAAAGCAATGGTGCTAACTGCAAAAGAAACCTGGGGCACATACGATGGCCAAGCGTGACAGCCGTATTCTCAGCATACTCACTTCCCGGCAGCGAGTGGAGGTATCGGAACTCAGCGAGCTTCTTTGTGTCTCGGAGGTCACGGTTCGCAAGGACTTGGATGCGCTGCAGGAGAGGGGGCTCGTGATTCGCCAACACGGTTTTGCCACGCTCTCCAACCTCAATGACGTGGGTGGGCGCCTGGCATACCACTACGACGAGAAGCGCCGCATCGCGCACGAGGCAGCAAAGCTCGTGCGCGACGACTCAACCATCATGGTCGAGAGCGGCAGCTGCTGCGCACTGCTCGTACGCGAGCTCGCTGACACGAAGAAGGGCCTGACCATTGTCACCAACAGCGCCTTCATAGCGGGCTACGTGCGTGACAGCGCCAATGTGAGCTGCACGCTTCTAGGCGGCACCTACCAGCGCGACAGCCAGGTGACGGTAGGCCCACTTTTGCGCGCCTGCGCGCGGGAGTTCTATGTGGAAAGGCTCTTCATCGGCGCAGATGGCTGGGTTCAGGGCGTGGGCCCCACCAACGCCGACCAAATGCGCGGCGACGCCGCATGCGCTATGGCGGAGTCGGCAGAGCAAGTCGTCGTGCTCACCGAATCCGAGAAGTTCGGCCGACGCGGCGCCATCCCCATGCGGCTGTCGGGAAAGCGCATGTCGCTCATCACTGACGAGAGCATTCCCGGCAAGTGGAAGGAAGCATTGACCTGCGACGGCGTCGATGTCTGTGTGGCGAGCTGAATTTTTGGCTCTTCGGGGTTTCTGGTAGGTGGCACAGGCTAGGCCGGATCGCAAGCGAGCGCGTCGAACGGCAGCCCTCCCAGCCCGGGGAAGATCGCGGTGGCGAGGTACCCCACGTCGCGAAGGCCCCTGGCCGTCCTCTTGACGGACTGCATGGGCGAGTTTGTCTCCTCGATGTAGGTAGGGGTCTGCTGCCGAAGTAGCCGGGTATCCCCTCCCTGTTCTCCCAGACCGTCTTGGCGACCGTCCCCGTCTCGGTGACGTCGGGTGCGCCGTCCAGCCGGGGAACCTGTCGGGCATGGGCTCTGCCGCCGTCGCCCGTCCGCAGGCGTCGGCGTCTGCTTCGGCCGTCTGGCAGGCGCAGGGCGTCTCGGGGTGGCTCCCCGTCGGGCGCGGACCCTCTCGCGCACCTCCCGCCGTCGCCCCGCCGGGCTCCCCTCGCGCCCGGCCGCACGCACCTGGTCCGCTCGGGCGTCTCACGCACTCGTCGGACTCCCCGCGCTCGCGGCACCCAGCGCGATCCGTCGCCCCCGGGAGGGGCCGCGCCGCGTGGGAGCGACTGCGGTCCGCGTCGCCTCAGGCATCTCCCCTGGGACGCTGGAGGAGAGGGACCCCGACATGTCGCGGGTGACCTCGGTGATCTCCGTCCTGTCGCCACCGCAGGTCCCCGAGTCCGGTCGCACATGCGGAGCGCGGTGCCCAATCGCCGCCGTCGTCCGCGCCGTGCGCGCACCCGCCGCCAGGGCCGGGCATGTGGGCGTGCCCCCCCGGCCGGCTGGTCTCGCCTGTGCCGACGCGTCCGGCGCCCGGGTGGCTGGCCGACCCCTGGCCTGCGCAACCACGGGCCCATGGACATGCCCAGGCGCGCACGCGGGCCGCGAGCACCCGGTCCCGAGAGCCTCATTTCTTGCTGAGCCTAGATGCCTTCCTGTTGCTGTTCTTGCATCTGGTCCTGCGCACCCCGCGTGGTTTCCTGGCCGACATTGGTCTCATCACCTATGTCATGCCTGCCTTTCGTCTCATAAGACGGAAAGAGATGAACAATGCCCGCACCTTACCGGTACGGGCATTGTCGAGGTGTGCTACAGGCTGGTAATTGGACATTGAGACTTGATAGAATACTGTCATCGTATTACAGTAGAGCACGACTTGAATATGAAGGAAAGGAGGCAGTATGCCGACTATATCGATTCGGGTTAGTGAGGATCTCAAGTCCCGGCTCGACAACCTTGCTCAAGAGAGCGAAAGCACCTTGTCCGGTGTTATTCTCGAAGCTATCAACATCATGACAGGCGGCAGTCGAACAAACTTGCCGGAGGATACGGCTCCCTACACCCTCAGCAGCACCAACCGCCTCATCCTTCGAGATCAGGAACTCCTGCTCTCAATGTGCGAACAACTTGACGAGCATGAACGCAATGGCCACGCAAAGAATGCCAAGATTCTCGAATCGGGCTACACAAGTGACTACTCAACGATATACGCTCCCTTGCACCCCGAAGTGCCTTACAGCATGTGCGAGGAGCTTTACAACATCCTCGACATGTTCCGCGTGCTCAGGTTCTCGTACGAGAAACTAAACGATGAGGAGAAAGGGCAGGTCAAAGAGGGAAGCATTTCGTTCAGAGGCTTCGATTACAGCGATAGCACCGAATCGCCCCTTAGTGGATACGTCGAATTCATGTTCGAGAACGAGAAATACGAGGAGCTTGAGGAACCAATGAAGAGGTTCTCCGATGACGGCAACTCTCATACTCAACTTCTCCCCATGTACCGTCGCATGTATCAGTGCTTCAACCAAGTATGGCGCAAACACCTCCTAACCGCACACGAGCTCTCACTTGATGAGATTCAGAAAGTTATGTCCGCCATACCGTACAACTCGGGTTACTAGGAAGGAGAAGTCATGCCTACCGACATCGAGAAGATTCTTGAGCTCATTGCAATGTGGGCAAAGGGCTATGACAACCACATGAAGTGGAGCGAGGAGGCGAAGCTAAAGTCCGACATGATGCGGCACACGGACCGCTGGCGCTTGGTGAGCACACAGCAGATTCGAGACAAGTGCCACGACCTTGGCATGAGAGCCAAAGACGTGGAGACCATCTGCGACATGCATTCCCGCAGATTGCAAGGCCATCGACTTCTACCCCAGCGAAGCTACAAAGGCTTCGAGTTCAGGCATGAGAACCTGCGTACGAGCGAAGTCGAATAGGAGCAAAGGCTGAAGTGTTACCGCCCGTAGTAGAGAAGACGCTGTTGCAGAAGCACGTTGCCGAGAAGGAGCGTGAGTACACGTCGTTCATAAACAGTGTTGCGCTACCCCCGTTGAACCTCAGACCCCTCACCATAGAGGAGCTTCTACGAAATCCAGCATGGGTCACAGTAATGTACGATCCTCGCACTGACAGATATGAGCTGCAAATCTTTTGCCGCAGCACTCTCAGTTCCTGTTTTAGCGGCTCTCGCTCTGAAAACAAGCTTACGCAAGTGGTAACACAACCGTTAGGTTAGCGTTTTCACCGAGGCGTCAACCCACACAAACCTCCGAAGAGTCTCGAAGTAGCAGGCATAACTGTGTACACAAATTAGCTCTCTGGGCGTGTTATCCCGGATCTTGGCGGATCTGTGTACACTGTTGCGCAAGCGTACGGGCCATTGAGCTCGAGGTAGGGAGTACAACAGTGTACACAGATTGGCTCTTTGGGCGTATCTTCCTGGAATTTGGCAGATCTGTGTACACTGTTGCGCAGGCTCAGTCCCCTCTCTGTACCGAGGTGAGTCGGCACGCCTCGAGGTGAGCCTACCGAGAGGGCCGAGGCTCTCTGTGGGGCGCTGACGCGAGCGTCCCTTACGGGAACCCTGCCGGCAACTCCGATTTGCTCCGTACCCTTGTGCGGGCACGCAGGATGGATCGGACCCGACAGCTCACGCCACTGCCCCCGCGCAGATCGGGGCGACGTCACGGCCAGCTGAGCCGACTCGCTCCGCGCGTCTAACAGGTCACAGGTCTCGTGGCCCCGACCATGATGCCCACCGACCATCCTCCCCCAACTTTTCACTTCTCGATTATGGTCGTATTAACTTCTCGATTATGGTCAAACATGGTTGATGATTATGGTATTGTCTACTTCTCAATCGTGGTACCCATCATTTTTTTGACACACTCACGGTCAAGGGAAGGGCGGCGGATGTGATCTCGCGGACGATCGAGACATGGGCCCGGAAGAACACGGGCTGGTTTCCTGTGGTATCCATCACAGGACCTCGTCAGAGCGGCAAGTCGACCCTCGTAAGGAGCGCCTTCCCCGAATACGCCTACGTCAACCTCGAAGATGCGACCGCCCGCCAGATGGCCCTCGACGACCCCGTGGGGTTCATACGGAACCGACCACGACGGCTCGCCGTAGATGAGGCCCAGCTAGCTCCAGAGCTGTTCAACATGATTCAGGTCGTCTCAGACGAGACGGGCGAGCCCGGTCAGTACATTCTCTCGGGATCACAGAACTTCCTGCTCCTCAAGCAGATCACGCAGTCACTTGCCGGCCGCGTGGCACTGCTTCGACTCCTCCCCCTCTCCTATCGGGAGGCTCTCAGCGCAGATTCCGAACTCACCGTCAGCGACTTCTGTCTTCGGGGCGGCTACCCGCGGCTCTACGACATCGAGATCCCACCGAGCGTGTACTTTGACTACTATGTCGACACCTACCTGACCCGTGACGTGTCCGGCTACGTCGACCCGCGCAACCTCGCCACCTTCAGGGCCTTCCTGGCCGTCTGCGCAGTCACCTGCGGCGGCCTGCTCAATGTGACGTCGCTGGCAAATGCCGTGGGGGTCTCGACGAAGACGGCGCGATCCTGGCTCTCGGTCCTCCAGTCGAGCTACATCCTCTTCGAGTTGCCGCCCTACCATGCCAACCTGCGAAAGCGACTCACAAGGACGCCCAAGCTCTATTTCTATGACACGGGGCTGCTCTGCCACCTGCTTGGCATCAAGAGCGGCGAGCAGCTGGACGGCAGCAAGGCGCGCGGAGCCGTGTACGAGGATCTCGTCATCAGCGAGACCATGAAGCGTCATCTCAATGCGGGACGCAACCCATCGCTATTCTTCTATCGCGACGACAGCAAGATCGAGGTTGACCTCGTGGACACGACTGACCCCGCACACCCGGAGCTGGTCGAGATAAAGTCCTCTGCAACCTATAGAGCCACATTCATGCGCCATCTCCCCTCCGTGGGAGAGAGCCTCGGCATAAGGCCAGACGGGCAGGCCGTCGTGATGCAATCCGAAACTACCGAGACAGTGCATGACAGGAGGGTGTGGGCCATGCGCGATTGGCTGCTGAGGGAGTAGGTCTCGCATCTGCCTTGCGATGTGAGACGAGAAAGAGGGGCAATCCCATGAGGTGTTGGGGGACTGGGCCCGCGCGGCCCACCGACCCGCGCCCTCCTCACCACAGCGGGCCACCTTGCCTCTCCACAGGGTGAAGGCAGCCGGTTCTGTGCCCTTGGAAGGGAAAGCCCCTCAGACGTGACCGGGCCCGCTCACGATCCCAGGCGAGGTGGGTGTTTCCCGTCAAAGCGGTAGCGCACGACGAGTGGCTGGCCCGCCCTGCCCCCCAGCTCGGACGCGTCACGCTCCACGCAGCAGAAGGCGCACTCGACGTCCTTGAGGCCGCCTTGCATGAGCACGCTCGCATAGAAGTTCGCCTGCATCTCGTGATGAGCGCGGAGTTCTTCCTCAGAGAGGCCCGCATCCCCCGTCTTGTAGTCCACTACCAGGGCATGGCGTGAGCCCGCATCCGTCGCGAGAAGGTCGATGGACCCCTCGACGTACTCGCCATAGGCGGAGTCGACCCTCATGAAGAACGGGACCTCCGCACGAACGAGGCTGTGCGACCGAGCCTCGGCCCGAAGCTCAGACCCGCACCAGCGCCCGAGCGCGGCCCTGAGGCGCCCCTGTGCCCGAGGCGAGAGCCCCCAGCGACGCACGCTCGCGCCGAGGCGTGCCTCACCGGGCTCATACGCACCAGACTCGACTAGGGCCTGGGCAAGCTCATGGAAGGCCGACCCAAGGTTCGTGGCCCTGTCCTCATCATTTGTGGCGGGCGCCTCGTCCCAAGCCGCGTCCAGCTCCCTTCCGAGCGCTTCGCGCGCGCTCGCCCGCAGCTGTGCGCTCACCGAGGAATAGCTGAAGATCCCCTCGCGCACCGGTGCGAGGCTTGCGCGCACCTCGATGTCTGAGCGCTCCACGTCAAAGAGGGTGAAGGTCCGCGAGGGGGATCTCTCGGACTCCTCCTGCGCCTCCTGCACCTGAGGACCGGCCCCATCGTCGATCTCCACGTAGTCCTCGCGCGTGGACACCCTCACGCTCCTCACGCGGCCAGCTCCCCCCTCGCCAAAGCTCAGTGCGTGCTCACCGGGAGCTGGCAGCTCCGTGCCAAAGAGGGCGTTCACGACGCCTGCGGAAAGCTCGGGCCCAAGGCCGGACGACTTCGACTGGATCACCTGAATGCCCAGGATGAGGGCCTCCCTCGCACGGGTCATTCCCACGTACAGCAGGCGCGTCCTCTCCTGCGCGTCCTCCAGGGCGTTGGTCGACCGAAGCTGCGCCAAGACCTCCGAGACGCTCGAGGGCCTCTCGCACGGCTCCGAGCGGCTGAGGTCTATCCTCTCCTTGTCCGCAAGCGGTGGCACGAGCACAACCTGCGTTTCTCCCCCGCTGTCGCGCCCGCTCACGACGCCGCTCTCTGGCCTCGGGTCGCTCCAGCACTCGGCCACCGCGCAGATGGGAAACTCGAGCCCCTTGGAGGCGTGGATGGTCATGACGCGCACCGAGTCCTGCCCGCCCCCGGCGAGGGCGGCGGGTGGGATCTTGGAGAGCTCGAGCCAGGTGTCGAACTCCCCCGCCGCACGAGCCGGCCCAAGGCCGAGCTCGTCGGTGAGGTCGCGGATGTAGTCGATGGCAGCGAGCACGTTGGCCTCGCGAGAGCGGCCCTCCTGCCCTTCCTCCTCGAGCCGCGCGAGCCAGCCTGACTCCCTCACGACTTCCAGGCAGACGTCGGCCACGGGCAGGGACCTCAACCTCTGGCGAGCGCGCCAGAGCACATCGCGGGCCCGCCGGAGGCTGGCCGAGGGTGGCTCGTCCCCATAGAAGCCCATCGTCTCGAGTCCTCGGTCCACCGTACGCTTGGTCGGGGCGTCAAGCACAAGCTGCGGCCTTGTTCCCAACTGCACGAAGTCGTCGGCACCAAGCTCGAACATCTCTGAGGCAAGGAGCGGGAAGAGTCCCGGCTCAGTGTCATGGGGGTTGGCGAGCGCATGCAGCAGCGCGGCCATCACGCCCACCTCGGGCGCAGAGGTAAAGGTGGAGCCGCCCGTGACGACGCACTCCAGGCCACGCGCCCGGATGGCGTCTATGTAATCTGCGGCATGCGTGGTCGTGCCGAGCAGAAGCGCCATGTCGCCTGCGCTCTGGCCGGCGTCCGCGTACGCCTTGAGCCTCTCGGCAATGCACGTCGCCACGACGCCCGTCGCGACGCCCCTCGAGCGATGATCGCTACAGACGAGCTCGACGTCAATGCGGTCAAGCGCAGAGGCCCGGTAGCCGTCCCTGCGACCCGGGCTCGCCTCAAGATGCATGAAGTCGGCAAGCACACCTTTCCTGCCGCCGCAGACCGCGTCGACAAAGGACAGAACGTCGGCGTGGCTGCGGTAGTTGGTCGCCATGCGCACGTGACCCGCCTCAGGGACCCTGCGCCCGTGCTCCCTGAACACACCCACGTCCGCACCCCTGAAGCGGTAGATGGACTGCTGGGCGTCACCCACGGTCGCAACGCGGCCCCACCCGCCACCGGCAAGGAGGCCTATGAGCTCGAGCTGGCGGGCATCGGTGTCCTGAAACTCGTCCACCATCACGAGGCGAAACCTACCGGCGTAGTCGGCCGCCACCTCGGCTTTGTCCCTCACGGCGGCAAGGGCGAGGCCGATGAGGTCATCGTTGTCAAGAAGCGAGCGCTCGGACTTGAGCCTTCCGTAGCGCTTTTCGACCGTGCGAGCGAGCGCGAGCGCGGCACGCAGAGCCGGAACGCTCTCAGAGAGGACGACGTCCGCCCAGGTCTCCTCGAAGACGCGACGCAGATCGAAGACGAACTCGGCGTACACCTTCGAGGGACGCGGAAAGCCGATGGAGCGGACCTGGCACAGCAGCTCGCGGGCTGCCGAGGCGTCCTTCTGCCCAGGCGCCCGGGAGGCGAAGTCGCGCACAAGGTCGAGGGCCGGGTCGACTCGCTGCGCCGCAGACGGCGTGAGCCTCTGGGCATGCAGGCTCTCGTAGGCGCCCAAAAGGGAGCCCATGGCCTGGCCGATGTCGGCAGCCTGAGCGAGCTTGAGGCCATCGAAGCCCCCCGTCGCGCTTTTTGCCACGGCACAGAGCCTGTCCACGACCCTCATGGCACCCGTGCGCGAGGCACCCGTCGCACGCCCCAGCCTGAAGGAGTCGAAGAGCACGGCCTGGTCCTCGTCCCGGCCGCCGGACGCGTGCGCGGCTCCCACGACCTCGATGAGCGCCCGGTTTTGAAGCAGGCTGGTCTCGTTCTCTGTGGCCATGCGAAACGCGGGATCAAGTCCCAGGTCGAGGGCATGGCGCCTCAGGATGCGCGAGCACATGCCATGGATCGTGCTGATCCAGGCAGAGTCGACCTGGAGGGCCGCCTCGCGCATGCCGGCGTCACGCAACGTCGAGCGCACGCGCTCCCGTATCTCCCTCGCAGCGGCGTTGGTGAAGGTGATGACCAGCACCTGGGAGAGACCGTCCAGAAAGGGGGCGCCCCCCTCGCCGGAGCCAGGACAGAGCGCCTGGGCAACACGCCTCGTGAGGGTGAAGGTCTTGCCCGAGCCCGCTCCCGCCTCGACGAAGAGCGCCCCCTTGAGGGTCGTGGCAATGCGCAGCTGTTCGGGGCTCAGGCCCGCAAGCCCTACCTCGCCCATCTCGACCTCCTCATGTCGCAGTTCATGACCGGACAGTAGTGGCACGCGGCGGCGTCGATGGGGTCGGCCTCAACATGGCCCGCGAGGAGCTGCTCGACCTTCTCGGCGATGGCCTCCTCGGTCGCGTCGAGCAGGGCCTCCATGCCACGAGAAGACCCTGCCACCCCGAAGTCACAGGCATCGTCCACCTGCGTGAGCGGAAGCTGCCTGGGGTCCAAGGGGTGGCTGCCAAAGACGCGGTCGGACACGTTGCGCGACACCGCCCCGAAGACGGCGTGCCGCCCTTTGCTCGAGAGGTACACCGTAGCGACCACCCTGAGGTCCGGGTGCCGCTTGCGCACCACCTGTCCGTAGACCAGCGACTGGACGCGACGCGGTAGCACGAAGCCCCCCAGGGAGGCGAGCGTGGGGATGCCGTACTCCTTGGAAAAGACCGTCGGGCTACGGTGCTTGTAGTCGATGACGATGGCGAGGCCGTGGGCATCGACATCCACCCGGTCGACCGTACCTACAAGGTAGGCACCGGCATATTCCACCGGCGCCTCGCCCCTGCCGAAGCTCCACTCGAAGAGGCGTGGCTCGAAGCCCAGAAAGAGGCCAGACTCATAGTCGAGCGTCGAGAGCAGGTCCTGGCGCAGCTGCTCGAGCTGGCCCCTCTCCTCGTCGTCATGGGGTACGCAGACCTGGGCGCGCGATCCCTTGCCCTGCCTGAGGTACTGATGCTCGAGGTGAAGGTCGAACTCGTCGGAGAGGATCCGCCGCGCGTGCTCGAGGCCCTCACTGTCGCCCTCGCCCACGCGTGACCCCTCGATGCGCTCGGTGAGGGGAAGCTGGGTGTTCTCCGCTCGCCCACGCTCCCGAAGCAGCCTCTCTCGTGCCTGGTCGAGCATCGTGCGGTGCGTCACCTCGAGCACCCGATGGGCAAAGGTCCCCATCTCCAGGCTGGTGAGGTCCGCGTCCGAGTTCTGAAGGCCGAGCCGCCGCAGGCTGAACCATTTATAGGGACACTCCAGGTAACTCTCGAGCTGCGATGCCGAGAGGAGGGGTCGCCCGTCCAAAAGCTCCGCCCTGCCCTCGGGCGGGACGACGACGAGGCTCCTGAGCGAGGGCGAGACCGCTCCCGGCTGACCAAGCGCCTCCTGCCTCACGCGCACCGAGGGTCGGCCTGAGGGCGCGCAGTTGGCGTCCGCCTCCGCCTCGTCCAGACGCTCAACAGGAAGGCCGTCCTTCCCAGCACCCCCGCCCTCGTAGCACGACCTCAGCTCGGTGAGCATAACCGAGGGCCAGCGCTGCCTGAGCGAGCGGTCGAGCAGGCTGCGCTCGAGCACCACGTAACTGCGCGCGGCGGCGAGCGTAGAGAGAAACGCAGAGCGCAGCTGGGGCAATGGGTCACTGTCCCTCTCGACACCCAAAAGGACGAGCAGCGCGGAGAGGACGTCGTCTCCCGTTCCCACCAAGGACTCGTCCGAGCTCTGCCCCATGAGGACGACGGCGTCGACGCTCACGGGCTCGAGTTGCGCCGCTGCCCGGGTACTCAGTATCCGCACCTTGCAGGTCGCGCCCGCAACCTCGAGCGTCGGGCGCAGGGAGACGAGCGCGTCCGAGAGGGCGTCTGTTGCCTGGGCGACGAGTCCCGCAAGCGTGACCGTGCCTCCCCGCTTGGGGTCAACCACAGCGCCAAGGCTCCTGAGCGTGGCGGCAACCTTGAGGACCAGTGCGAGCACGGCCGTGGCGCGGGCATCAAAGAGCGCCTCCTTTGCTCGGGCGAGCTCCTGGGTCCTACGTCCCCGATCATCTTGGACGAAGTCCTGCAGACCAGGCTCCGTCCTCCCCAAAAGCGGCCCGAGGAGCTTCGATGCGGCCGAGGCGAGCCTTCCCTTGAGAAGCTCCCTCGTCGCCTGGGCGACGGGCAGGCTCGTCATCTTGGGACTCTGCAGGTCCCTCAGGACGTCCGTCGGCGTGAGCAGGCGGTCCTGCCTCCATCTGCGGTCAAGGCGATAGGCCTGTGTGGTGGGAACGCAGGAGATGCCCGAGAGCAGAAAGTCCGCAAGGCCCCTCGGGGGCCACCAGCCCATGTCCCCAAGACGGACGAGCTCCCCCTCCGCACTCGCCTGTGAGGGGGGCCAGGTCTCTGCGAGTGTGGCGAGCTGGGCCACGCCCTGCGCAAACTCCAAGAAGGCACGACCCTCGTCCGTCTTCGGGAAGGCACAGGGAAGCTCGGCTGTGACAAAGACACCTCGGGCCTCGAGCTTGGGGGCAAGCTCCCTCCAGGCACGCTCAACGTCAGGCGCGACGACCACGACGCTCGTGATCCCTTTGCACGCGAGCTCGTCTATCTTGCGTGCGACGAGCTCGGCCTCGGCATGAGGACCTGCCGCCTCAAGGAGCGAGACGGATCCCCTCGCGACCACCCTTTTCCCAGAGGCCAAGAAGAGCCTTCCCTGCAGCTCCTCGAGCTCAGGGTCGCGGACGAGCGAGGGGGTAGCGTCTGCGGGGGTAGCGTCTGCGGGGACGGACGGCACCAAGCCCATCTCCCCACCCTGCCGCACACCTGCGGTGGCGGACGGAACCGCGCCTTGCGACCCGTCATGCCGCGTGCCTGGGCCCTCCCGTTGCGCGCCCCTGTCGGCGGCAAGGGCGCGCAGACTCTCGGCAAGCTCCTCGCAGCCGGCAAGGAGCTCTGCGTTCTTCCTGCCAAACGCCACCGTCACCTCGCATAGGCCAGCGAGCCCAGCCAGAAGTTCCCTCTCGGCGCGGTCCATGGACGTGAAGCCGGAGACGACCACGGGCGCGACAACGACGCCCGCCTCGCGCAGTGCGTCCGCGACGCCGCGCAGAAGCTCGCTCCTCTCGATGAGGCCGTGGTCATGCAGCCTCTGGGCATAGCGACCCACCAGACGAAGGGCAGCCTTCTCGCCACCCGTAAGGCCAAGCTCGCAGACGTATGCGTCATCGAGCTCCCCACCCTTCGCAGGGGACATCCAAGGCAGGGCTCGTGAGGCAAGCTCGCCCACAAGGCGCCTGGTCCCCGGATTGGTACCCAAGCCGCCGCGCAGCTCGTCGGGAGCCGAGGAGAGCACCTCTCTTGTCAGGAGGCAACGCGCCGCCTCGTCGACCAGGCCCCTGCCGTCACCCCAGATTCCCCAGCGCTCCTCGGCCCACGCCAAAAGCGTGGTCACGGTGACACCCAGGGAAAGGTCGGGGTGACGAGCGACCTGACGCGCCGCCAGCTGCTGCTGGGCGAAGCTCGGAACGAAAAGCGTCGCGCCGGCGCACGACGAGAGCGCCGACGTAAGCACACGCGTGACGTCCGCGCCAGCCAGACGCTCGTCATCCGTCCAAAGGATGTTAAGGGACATGCTGATCTCTCCTCAAACTCTCCCCTGCCGCGACCCCTCGCCCACGCAACGGGCCAGGCCCCCTTCCGCAGAGCGGGCGTGGCAACCCCCACTTACCCACCTGAAGGCACGGCCTGAGCCACACAGGACCATGCTAGCCATTGTTCCCCTGGTGCCCCTTTGGGTATAAGGATGCCATGAGCACATGAAAGGAGTGGCTTATGGAGTTCATCGGTCGTTGGGCGGTCACGTCCATTGCGGTCATGTCGGCGGTCTGGCTCGTTCCGGGAATCGACACCGTTGGTGGGGACTACGCAGGTCCTATCATGTGCGCACTTGCCCTCGCGCTCGTGAACGCAACGCTCAAGCACATCCTTGCGATACTCTCCCTTCCCATCACAATCGTAACACTCGGCCTCTTCTACCTGGTGCTCAATGCGCTCATGCTCGAGTTGGCGAGCTACCTCTCGCGCGAGATCTTCCATGCGGGCATCTCGATCGAGAGCTTTGGCTCCGCTTTCTTTGGCGCCATCATCATCTCGATCGTCGCCACGGTGGTGGGCCTCGTCGTCGGCGCGGGCTGAGGGCGGCGGATGCCCGCTCGCGAGCTATCCGTCTTGCTCGCTCCCGCCACCCGACCCGTCGGCTGGACCCTCCTGCTCCGAGCGCTCAGTCTGGCCGGGCAGCGCTCTTGCACCAAGCATCTCGCCCATCTCGGCGACCTTGGTCGCGGCCTCACGGACCATGAGGCTTTCCCCGATCCTTGAGGCAAGGTTTTCTCCCGTACGCTTGACGACGCGAGCGATGCCCTCCACGCCATCGGCCACCCCACTCGCGACGCTCTCCTTCGTAGCCTGCATGGACGTGTCAATGAGCCTACCTATGACCTGCTTGGTCCCCTCGCTCGCCTGCGCGGCGGCGGCGATCACCCGCTGCACCCCACCGTTCGTGACAACCTCGGCAATCGTCGTCGCACCACCAGCCCCCAGGATGTCAAAGAGCTCCCTCACGAAGAGCTCACGCGTCTCAAGATCCTCTCCCGACAGCCACGAGGCGATCGCGTCGTCCAAGGTCTTTGCCTCGGGTGCCAGGCCATCCGCCTGAACGAGGCCGGCGGGTCCCACCTGCCAGCTCATGGGATCATGCTGCATGATGCCCCACTCGCTTGACTCGACGTAGCGGCGTGGCACCTCAAGGCGGTCCATAAGCTGGCCCACCACCGAGAACCTCGGCAGGATGCGACGAAACCTCTCGCCCATGCGCGAGAAGGCGTCGCACGAGAGCACCGCCCGGTCGAGTCCCGGGCCATCGAAGCTATAGACCCGGCCTATACGGGACAGCAGTGCCTCTGGGCAGGTCGCGGCCGCGTACTCCGCAAGGCAGCCTCCCTTGGAGTGACCGGCGAGCACGACCCTCGCGCCCGCACCCGACCCAGCGAGCGCGTCTTTCAGGTACGCCCTCGCCATACGTTGCGCCTCGGTGACGGTGAAGGCAAGCATAAAGTCCTCACGCCAGCCGACGAGCGTGCTGTCGGTCCCCCGAAAGGAGATGAGCAGGTCACCGCCGGGAAGCCCGATCGTGACGGCTGAGAACTGCAGGCTCGTCGCCTCGTCCACCTGGTCAAGGTAGCGGCTCATGCACAGGGAACCGAAGCGCTCACTTTGAGCGAGGGCCACGACGAAGCTCGTGTCGATGGATGCCATGGAGCGCACTGCGCTCGTGATGTCGTCACCCGTGCGTGCGAGGACCTCTTGGCAGGCATCACCCAACGCTATGCCACCTGAGACGTCGGGTGGGACGATGTCGTCAAAGTCAAGGTAGGAGACGGTGGCCAAAACGAGAGCGTCCACGTCGTTGAGCGGGCGCTCCTCAAGCGTAATGTCCCCACGCCAGCGTAGGTAGTCGGTCATATTGGACATGGCGTCCCTCTCCTGCAGCCTCTTTGCTATCATCATAGGCTAGCTGCGGCGCGCACGGCACGGCGCCTTGAAGCAATCAGGACATGCGCACGCGACCACGGTGTCGGGGCGCATGACGGGTCGGCGGGCCGCATGGGAAGAAATGGGGTTGACCATGGGTGAACGTCGTCTCTTCGTGGCGCTGACCTTCTCCGAGGCCGAGAGGGACTGGCTCGTCCAGAGGCAGGACGCGCTCAAAGGACATATCGCCACGGGCAGGCTTACAGCACCGGGCAACCTGCACATGACGCTCTCGTTCATAGGACCCTGCGACGAGGACCGGGAGACCCTCGCGAGGGAGGCGCTGGACGTTGCGGTCACGGCGTATCGGAATGCTCTGGCAGACAAAGGGACGGGTGACTCGCCTGTCGAGGGCACAGATGGTGCGGGGCGCCCGGAAAGATCGGCTCTTGACTCCAGCAGCTTTCCCATCGACCTTGCGCTCGGTCATATCTCCTGCTTCGAGAAGCGCAGGAACTCCATACTCTGGGTGGGACCGACAGATAGCGGCTGCCCCCAGAGGCTCGGGCTGCTCCAAGAGCTGGTGGCAGACGAGCTTCGGGTGCGCGGCCTGCCATACGGTGGCGAGACGTTCAGGCCGCACGTGACGCTCGCACGCAACGTCTGCGTCCCAAAGGGCGTGAACCTCGCTGAGCTCTGTGCGACCCTAACAAGCGAGACTGCATCCGTTACGACCCGCCACACGAGCGCCAGCCTCATGTGGAGCGACCACCCCAAGGAAGGCTCGCTCACCTACACACCCATCAAGACGGTGACGCTCTGATGCGTACGGGCTAGCGCGGCTCACCAAGTGGGATTCGGAGTTCGGGGTCCCAAGCCTCGGTGCCCCAGAATCTGCGGGGCACTTTCGCCCGGGGTTTGCCCAGTTGATTCCCAAAACTCGGTACCCCGGAGCCTGCGGGGCACTTTCGCCGGGGGCGCCTGGCCGACGACGGAGGGTGCGACTGCAGGACCGAGCTAAGATTGTCCCAATCAGGGCTTACGTTTTGAAGTGGCGAGATACGGATACAATGACTGGCGTCAAAGCCGTTCGGAGGGACGCCATGGACCGCACCGACAAGGGATCAACAGTTCGCCGCAACGCTCTCAGCCGCTGGTGGAGAGGACGCGCGCGCCATGGTCTTATCAGCCTGTTTATGTGGCTGGGCATGCTGGTCGTGCTCGTGCTCATGGCGGCGCGCATGGTGCCATCCAGCCATTCGGCTGGTCGGGTCATCCCCGAGCTCGTCGCCTTTGTGCCCTTTGCCGTGCTACCCACGCTCGTCGTGGTGCTGCTCTCGACGTTCTGGCACAGGCGTATCCTCGCCGTGCTCTCGGCCCTCTGTCTGGTGACTCTCGTCGTGTGGCACATCGGCTACTTTGTCCCCCGTCACACACTGAGCAATACCGCGAGGAGCGCTACCAGCACCTCGTCGGGGACTGCTCCTAACACGGACGACAGGGTGCTTCGCCTCATGACGCTCAACACCCTGAACGGGCACGTCAGCGCCTCGAAGGTCGTGGACATCGTGCGGACCCAGAAGGTCGAGCTGCTGGCTCTGCAGGAGGTGAGCCAGGGCTTTCTGCAGGAACTCTCGGACGCCGGTATCCACGACCTGCTGCCCTACAGCGTGCTCGGCAGCTCGGGCCGCTCTGACAACGGTGGCATCAACGTGCTCTTCTCAGCGACCCAGATGTCCGACCAGAACACGAGCCTCTTGCCCATCGAGACCTCTGCGATGCCTGCGGGAAGCCTTTCCATAGGTGGCACGACCGTGCGCTTTGTCTCGGCCCACCCCAACTCACCGCACAAGGGTGGTCAGGGACTGTGGAGCGAGGGACTCACCACCATCGCCAAGCTTGCAAACTACAGGCATTCCTACGTCATCCTCGGTGACTTCAACGCGACCTGGGACCATGCCCGCTTTCGCGAGCTTCTGGGTTCGTCCTTCGTGGATGCGGGCGAGCAGGCAGGAGAGGGCTTCCACATGACCTATCCCGCCAACTCCACGATCCCTCCCCTGATCGAGATAGACCACATCGTCTACTCCCGAGACGCGGGGCTCTATGTGGGAGACCTCCAGACCATCAGCGTCGCAGGCTCGGATCACCTGGCGCTGCTCGCCACGCTCGAGGCGAGCTAGGAGGGGTTCGAGCTCGGGCGGCCTCTCTCCTCCGCGCACCTTCGCCAAAGGAAGCGAGCGGTCGAGGCGAGCGGTCGAGGCGAGCGGTCTCACATCCGAAAAAAGTTTGCAAAGTTCGCTTGACATATAGTGCAAAGTGAGCTTTACTATATTTGCAAAGCAAGCTTGCTATACCACCACGCACCGAACGAAGGAGGTTGATGTGAGGACGCGAATACCAGAACTTAGGCGAGAGCGAAAGGTCTCTCAAAGCGAGCTGGCAATGGCGGTTGGGGTCACGCGACAGACGGTGACCTCCATCGAGACGGGCAAGTACACGGCGTCACTTCCTCTCGCCCACAAGATTGCACAGTACTTTGGCCTCACCATCGAGGAGATCTTTGACTTCTCGGACATCGACTAGCGCAGGGCCGCCCAACAGGCGACAGACCCGCAACACGAACCCATCAGAGGAGCGATCATGGAAACAAGCAAGACAAACAACGCCAACGAACAGCTCACAGAGGAGCTCAGGAGGTTCAAGGCACGTCTGATCGGGCAGATCATACTGGGCACCTCACTTTGCCTCATCGGTATCCTGGGAGCGACGTATGGTACAGTCACGGGAGCCACCCAAGACTATACCTATGGCCTGTGCATAGGTGCTGCCGCAGCGGTATTGGCCACCGGCATCCATAGGCTCATGCGTGCGAGGAGGGTTGACTGCCTGCGCGAATACTACGCGCGGGAGCATGACGAGCGCCTGGCGGCCATCAGGGCGAAGAGCGGCCTTCCCATGGTTCTCTACCTGATGGTCGGCATGCTCTGCGCCACCTTCGTCGCACTTGCGCTTGGCCAAGAGACCGTTGCCGACACCCTCATCGCGACGGAGATTGCCTGTGGGGCCGCAAGCCTCCTCTCCAGGGCCTACTGGTCACGACGGATATAGGCCAAGCGGGACCCGGCCCCAAAGAGGCCGACCGTCATGCCGGCTGACACCGTGACAAAGACGTCTGACAGCACCTCCCTACCATGTATGAGCTTCGTGAGGCCCATCACCCGAGCGCCACCGCCACAGGTGGCGCCGGCATACGCAGGCTTTCGATATCTATCGCTCATAATGAAACCTCCTTGTCCACGCAATCCATACGCGAGAAGTACAGTTCCCCAAAAGCACGCTCACAAGCCCAGTGCCACGGGCAAGGGCGAGGCCCACCAGAAAGAGGGTCCGAGCCCATGGGAACGGCGGAGGAATCCCTCGAAGCGACCTCCTCTGGCATAGCCCGAGGGCGTCGCAGGTGACGCGTACCAAGAGCAGCAAAAACGAACACCGAAAAGGCGGCGAGGACCTCGTATGGCCACGAGCGGAGCTGACCGAGCGGCACCACACGTATGAGAAGGCACCACGTTGCCAGACCGAGGCCCAGACCCATCAGCGGCGATGCGCCGCCCTCCCTCTGCCAGCTGCCCTCGCAAGACTCAGCTCGCAGGACGCCCTCCTCACAGGACGCCTCTGCGCTCGCCCACCTGAGTCACGCCCCAGCCACAGGCACCGATCGAGACAATCCAAGCAACCATCGCCATCACCAGGACACCCAGTTCCGAGGTAACCAAAAGGGCTGCGCTGTAGGGGATCCGCCCCGTCGCCTCAAAGACCTCGCAGCTGAGGTAGCTGGAGATGAACCCCGTCGCCATCCCGCCAGCAAGCGCAAGGCGTCCACCGTCGTCCACGTGGCCCGCAAAGGCACAGATCCCAGGCACAAGGGGGCGTCGCAAGACGATGGCGCAGCAGAGGGACGCGAGCATGGCTGTCAGCGGCTGCGTCAGCAGCTCACACTCCTAGAAGTACGAGAACCACTCGCTGCCGAAGATGCCGTATATGCGCCCCCCATCCTGCCTATGGGAGTCAGCACCCACTCGGGGACGATGCCAAGCGCCATGGACGCCAAGCCCAGCGCTGCGGCCACTGCGCGCAGGCGCCCTCGCCCCTTCCCTCGAAGTCCCAGGCAGGACCCGATGACAAAGCCCGCCGCAAGGTAGACCCGCATGCCGCCAAGCGCCGAATTCGTCCTGCTCACGAGGTGGAAGGGCGTCGCCGCGAGCACGCAGGGCCATGCCATGCGCACAAGCGCACCATGAAGCCGCATGCCCCAGGCACGTACGGGCACATGACCCATCATCCCAACTCCCTTCGGACAGCAAGCGTTGCCATAGGTAGGAGCGACCGACTGGAGTGCGGCCTTAGGCCTCGAGCCTGGCCGTGAGCAGCTGGTTGAAGAGCTTGGGGTTGCCCTTGACGCCGGCCGCCTTCGAGGCCTTCATGCACTGACCGACAAGAAAGCCCACGACCTTCGTGTTGCCGTCCCTGTACTGCCTGACCTGGTCCGCGCAACGACCGAGGACCTCATCCACCACCGGCTCGAGGGTAGCACTGTCCGTGCTCTGGCGCAGTCCCCGCTCGTCCACGACCCGCTCGGGGTCCGCGTCTGTGCCGTCCACGACCTCAAGGACCTCGCGGGCTTGGGCGAAGCTGATCGCATCGGCCGCAAGTAGAGCCGAGACGGACGCGGCCTGCGCCGCCGTGATGGCCCCAAAGGCAGGCAGGAGGTTGACGACCACGTTCGCAACCGTGGGAGCGACCTTCTCCCCCGTCGTCGCGACGGCCTCCTCGAAGAGGGCGGCCACAGTCGGGTCGCCCGCGATCTGGGCGGCATCATCGCGCCTCAGGCCAAAGCTCGCCTCGTAACGCTCGCGCCTCGCGTCAGGCAGCTCCGGGATGCGCTCGCGCGCCTCCTCTATGAACTCGTCAGAGAGATCGAAGGGCGCAAGGTCCGGGTCGGGGAACAGCCGGTAGTCGTCGGCCGTCTCCTTGGTGCGCATGACGACGGTGCGCCTCCTGCCGGGCTCCCAGTGACGCGTCTCCTGGTAGACGATGCCACCCTCCTCGAGCACCTCGGCCTGGCGGCGTATCTCGTATTCCAGGGCATCGTGCAGGCTCTTGAAGGAATTGATGTTCTTCATCTCGGTCTTGGTGCCAAGCTCAGTCTCGCCGCGCCTGCGCAGGCTGACGTTGCCGTCACAGCGCATGGACCCCGACTCCAAGGAGCAGTCGGAGATACCCAGCGCGAGGAGGGTCTGGCGGAGCTTCTCCATGAAGAGGCGGGCCTCCTCGGGCGTACGCAGGTCGGGCTCGGTCACAAGCTCGATGAGCGGCGTGCCGCAGCGGTTGTAGTCGATGAGCGACTCAGAGGCGCCTGCGATGCGCCCCTCCTCGCCGCCAATGTGGACCATCTTGGCCGCGTCCTCCTCCATGTGTATGCGCAGGATCCTGATGGGCACCACGTAGGAGCCGTCAGCCGCACGCGGGACGGGCGTCACGCCATCTGCGGCGAGAGACTCCCGCATGGGGCGCTCCCTCGCGCCCGGACCCGACACCGTAAGGTCAAGGTGGCCGTGCATGCAGAAGGCGATGGGACCCTGCGTGGTCTGGAAGTTCTTGGCCATGTCGGGATACATGTAGTTCTTACGGTAGAACATCGAGTGCTTCTCGATATCGCAGTTCGTCGCCAGGCCGGCGAGCACGATGGATTCGATGGCCGCCTTGTTGGGCACCGGAAGCGCACCGGGAAGGCCCAGGCACACGGGGCACGTATGCGTGTTGGGCGCAGCGCCGTGCTCGAGCTTGCAGCCGCAGAACATCTTCGTATCGAGCGTCGTGAGCTCGGCATGGATCTCCAGGCCGATCACGGCCTCCCAGTCCTTGAGGACTTCTTCGAGCGCCTTCACGCTACTCACCTGCCTTGAACGCGGGAGCGACGCCGGCCGCGCCGTACGCGCGTTCCAGAGCCGCGGCCGCACGGAACATATTCCGGTCTTCGAACTGCGGAGACACGAGCTGCACGCCGATGGGCATGCCCGTATCGGCACCTAGACCGACCGGCACGCTCATGCCGCCGTTGCCCACGATGTTGATGGGCACGGTGAAGATATCGGACAGATACATCTGCGCCGGGTCGGACAGCGCGCCGAATTCGAACGCGGCATGCGGGCTGGCCGGCATCAGGATGACGTCGCACGATTCGTACGCGCGGGCGAAATCCTGCGTGATGAGCGTGCGCACCTGCTGCGCCGGATAGTAGTACCGATCGTAGACGCCGGCGGAGAGCAGGTAGCTTCCCAGAAGGATGCGGCGCTTGGCCTCGGGGCCGAAGCCGGCGGCACGGCTCGCTTCCTGCTGAGCGCCCAGATCGGCATGGCCGGGCTCGCAGGCGCCGTAGCGCACGGAATCGAAACGCGCGAGGTTCGAGAACGCCTCGCAGGGACCGAGCACATAGTAAGCGCTGATGGCGGCTTCGGAATGCGGGAGTTCGACATCGACGAGGGTCGCGCCGGCGGCTTCGAGGGCGCGCGCCGCCTCGGCCGTGCGGGATGCGACTTCGGACGTGAGGCCGGAAGCTTCCATGAAGGCGCGAACGATGCCCACGCGCATGCCGCGCACATCCTGGGCGGCCGCCTGCGCGAAGCCGGCCGGCGCCTCCTGGGACGTGGAATCCAGCGGATCGCGGCCCACGAGCGCATCGAGCGCCGACGCGGCGTCGGCCACCGTGCGGGCGAACGGACCCACCTGGTCAAGAGAGCTGCCGAAGGCCACCACGCCGTAGCGCGACACCATGCCGTAGGTGGGCTTCACGCCCACGACGCCGCAGAAGGCGGCCGGCTGGCGGATGGAGCCGCCTGTGTCGGAGCCTAACGTGACGGAAGCCATGCCCGCGGCGACCGCGGCGGCCGAACCGCCCGACGACCCGCCGGGCACGCGGGCGAGGTCCCACGGATTGCGCGTGACGCCGAACGCGGAGTTCTCGGTCGAGGAGCCGAAGGCGAACTCGTCCATATTGAGCTTACCGAGCGGCAGGCAGCCCGCATCGAGCATGCGCTGCACGCAGGTGGCGGTATAGGGCGCGACGTAGCTCTCGAGCATGCGGGACGCGCAGGTGGTATGCGTGCCCACGAGATGCATGTTGTCCTTGAAGGCAACGGGGACGCCGGCCAAAGGGCCGAGTCCCTCTCCCCTGGCACGCCTGCCGTCGGTCTCGCGGGCAGCCGCGAGGGCGAGGTCTGCGGAGACCTCGAGGAAGGCCTGGACCTCGGGCTCGCGTGCGTCGACGGCCGAGAGGGACGCCTGCGCGACCTCGGCGGCGGAGAAGTCGCCGGCGGCGACGCCTGCCGCGATCTGGGCTGCGGAGAGCTGGTCGAGTCCTGTCATCAGCGATCCTCCTCCGCGTCACCGAGGATGGAGGGGACGCGGAAGTAGCGCCCCTGCGTAGCCGCGGCATTGCCAAGCGCGACGGCGACGGGAAGGGCGCGGACGGAGTCGTCCACCACGTCGGCGCCCATCACGTTGGAGAGCTCCCCGATGGGATGGAAGGTTGGCTCGACGCCCTCGAGGTCATACTGGCGGATGGGCTCGAGGAGCTCGATGGCCTCGTTCATGTAGGCGGTCATCTGGGCAAGCTCCTCGCCCGCGAGGGCGATGCGCGCGTAGTCGGCGATGCCGGCCACGTCATCTTGGGTCAGGGGCATGGTTCCTCCCGTACGGTCAGCGTTGCGTGCGTCCCATGATAGGGCACGGCCCGCAGGCTAGCGGCGCCCACCGTCCCTTGGAGACGCCAAGGCAACAAACAGCGCGGCCACGACGGCCACGAAGGAGGACGCCCCGAAGAGCACCGCCTGTACGCCGAAGGCGTCGGCTAGAGACGGCGCGACCAGAAGCGGCAGGACGCCGGCGCTGTTGAGCCCTACGCGCATGAACGCGATGACGCGACCCACGTGGGCGACGTCACAGCCGCGCTGCACCAGCGTGGTGCGCACGGGCCCCATCGCGCCAAAGCCCAGGCCCGTTACGAGCTGGCCGACCACGACGACACGCACGTCTCCCGTACCCACGTAGAGCATGGACCCCACGCCCGTGACGAGCAGCAGCGCACACATCAGTCGCACGTTCAGCCTGCGGGCGCCCACGCGCATGACGGCAAGCGAGCCCAGGGTGGCGCCCACGCCACCGACCATGGACAGCCAGCCCATCCATTCAGCCGAGGCATGAAGGACGTCGCGGTAGAACAGGGACTCAAGCGAGTCGAAGGCGCCGTACGCAAAGAAGCCCAGGAAGGCCACGGTCAAAAGGAGACGCAGGTCGGGATGGGAGAGGGTGATGCGGACCCCCTCCAGGGCATCCGAGAGGAGCGCGGGGAGACCACGGGGATCCGCATCGTCATGCGCGGCGCCAGGCGCCTCCGAAGGCTTCCCACCCTCGGCAAGGCCGGCGACAAGGACGAGGGAGACGAGGGGCGCGAGCGCCAGGACAGCGAAGACCGCCTGCTGGGATGCGAATCCGGTGATGAGAGCGCCCAGGGCGGGTCCCAGGATGACGGCGACGCCCGTAGCGGTGTTGGTGAGGCTGTTGGCACGCATCAGGACCGCAGGATCGTCAGTGAGGTGACGCGGGTAGGCGTCCACCGCCGTGGTGCCCACAGAGAGCAGCAGCCCATGGAGGGCGGCAACCACGAGCAGCAGTCCCAGGCCCAAGGGAAGGAGCCAGCCCGCAGCGCCCAATGCGGCTGCCGCCACGAACGTGGCCGCGAGCGTCCGGCGCGGTCCGAGGCGGTCGACGGCGGGTCCCGCTGCGAGGCCCCCGACCACCAGCAGCACGTTCAGGGCGAAGACCAGCGCGCTCACGCCAAGGGCGTCCGTGCCCAGGACGTAGGTGGCGCAGCCGATGATCCCCACGAAGTACGTCACCTGGAAGCCCAGCTGCATGAAGAGGCTGGACGCCGCCAGGCGGCGGACGAAGTGGCCCTGTTGCGCGGATGCGCGCGCCGCGGATGCCGACAAGGACCATCCCCCCTTCCATGGCCCCTACCTCCCTGCGTCCTCTGCCGGGAGCACGCCCTTCTCGCCTGGCCATGATAGCAGGGCCACCAGCGCAGCCGTCCACGAGGGCTGCATGGACGGCTGCTGTAGACGCAGTTCGGTTGAAAGAAGCGCGCGGCTGGGGGTAAAATCCCCCCTCGTAGGTAGGAATAACGCCATGGGGCGGGCGCACGTCCTCAGGAAAGGGTCGCGTCAACGCGTCCGTGGCTCCACGACTGCAGAACCATGCACAGAGAGAGGCACCATGTCACAGCTGCTCACCATCTCAGGGCTCTCCGCCGGTACCGAGGAGAAGATCATACTCCACGACATCGACCTTGCCGTCGGCGCAGGCGAGACCCACGTCCTCATGGGCCCCAACGGCGCCGGCAAGTCCACGCTCGGCCACGTCATCATGGGCGATCCCGTCTACCACGTGAGCGAGGGCGCCATCGACTTCGACGGCGAGGACATCACCGACAAGGCGCCCGACAAGCGCTCGCTCGCCGGCATCTTCCTCTCCTACCAGGCACCGGTCGAGGTGCCGGGCGTGCCGCTGTACAGCTTCCTGCGGACCATCTGCCAGATGCGCCCCGAGCTCAAGGTCACCGCGCGCAAGTTCCGGCGGCGCGTGGCCGAGATCTCCGAGCAGCTCGACATAGACGAGTCGTTCTTGACCCGCGAACTCAACGTGGGCTTCTCCGGGGGTGAGAAGAAGAAGCTCGAGATGCTGCAGCTCCTGCTCCTCAGGCCCAAGCTTGCCATCCTCGACGAGACGGACTCGGGACTGGACGTCGACGCGCTGCAGGTCGTCTCCCGCGGCATCGAGGCCTACCGCGCCGAATGCGGCGGGGCGCATCCTCGAGCGGCTCAGCGTCGACAGGACCCATGTCATGGTCAGGGGCAGCCTCATGGCCGACGGCCCCGCCTCGCTCATCGCCGACATCGACGCCAACGGCTTCGGTCGCTTCGAGGATGCCGCCGCCGAGAGGGACGAGGCCTAACGTGACCGAGAAGAGCTATACCGCAGACGCCGACCCCGGCGTCGACGAGAAGGGACGCTCCCGCGTCTCGGACGTCGACCGCTCGCTGTACGACTTCGTGAAGAGCGAGGAGGGCTACGAGCGCTACGCAGACGGCCTCACGCCAGAGATCGTGCGCGCCATCAGCGCCAAGAAGGACGAGCCCGCCTGGATGCTCGAGATGCGCCTCAGGGCCCTCGACCTCTTCCACGAGCTTGAGATGGCCCCCAACTACGGTCCGGACACCTCGGCTTTGGACATGGACCACATCTCCACCTACGTGAGCCCCAGGACCAAGCAGGCGCGCGACTGGGACAGCGTCCCCGCCGACATCAAGGACACCTTCGAGCGCCTGGGCATCCCCGAAGCGGAACGCGAGAGCCTGGCAGGCGTCGGTGCCCAGTACGACTCGGAGATC
>ERZ772967.638-NODE-638-length-26908-cov-11.032734_pt1 | contig 26908 bp, 23 predicted proteins | sample MGYA00511677_ERZ772967 | MGnify/ENA primary metagenome ERZ772967 (study PRJEB29015, sample SAMEA2737931) | human oral metagenome | biome: human oral; feature: human-associated habitat; material: dental | place: China | collected 2146 ...
GGCGGATCAGGTCCCGCATCGAACGCACCACGTGCATGTGACGCATGTTGTGCCCCACGTAGAGTTTCGTGCCGGTCTCGTGGGCGGTGCGCAGGATCTCGATGGCGTCGTCCATGCAGGTCGCCAGGGGTTTTTCGACGTAGACGGGGATCCCGGCCCGGAGCAGCTCGCAGGTCACCTTCGCGTGGGTGTCGTCGGGGGAGGTGACCAGGGCCGCGTCGATGCCCTCGGCGATCAGCTCCGTGACGTTGCGCGTCAGCTTGATGTCGCTGCGGCCGAGGCGCCGCGGGAGGCGCGCCTCCGCGTCCGGGTGCGGATCGGCGGCGGCGGTGATGCGGCAGTTGAGCCTCGGGAGCTCGAAATGTTTGGCGATGTCGGCCCGGGCTCCCACCCCGACCACGCCGATACGCAGCGTGGCGCGCTCCGAGGCCGCTGGTTGTGCCATGGACATTGGCGAATGGATTCCTCTCGCTGTGATTCTCGTGATGTGGCCGATTTCCTTGGGAATCGGAATCAGCCGGGTGGACTCGCCGAAGAGAGCGGTCCGGGCCTCCCGGAGGGCCAGGGACAGGGCGCCGACGATGGCGGCTCCCTGCCCGAGCCGGGAAACCTGGAGGTTCAGTTCGGCCGCACTCGACTCGCGGTTGACGCGCAGGTGATCGATGATCTCGGCGAGGATGCCCGGGGACTCGCGGTTCGGCAGGGTCAGGACGATGCACGCGGGATCGAGGACCGCGGAGACGGTACCGATGCTCTCCGCGGCGCGCACCAGGTTGCCCGGTGCCGGACCGGACTCGTCAACGATGCGCAACCCCACCTCACCCGCGTTCTGCCGGTTTCCCCGGTGCAGCTCGCCGCCCATGACCAGGCCGGTGACGATGGCCCGCGACAGGGCGATCAGGAGGAGGTCGTCGGTGGGCTGAAGGGAACCGTCGCCACAGCGCAGGGCGAATTCCCCGAAGGCGGAGGCGTTCACGTCGTTCTCGATCCGCACCGGCAGGTGCAGGCGTTGCGAGAGTTCGTGGCCGAGGGCGAAACCCTCCCACTGGGGGACGGCGTCGCTGCGCATCAAGCGGCCGTCGAGGTCCACGGTGCCGGTGGTGGACACGACGATCGCCAGCGGCGGGCCCGCGGCGCCCTCGGCGATGTGTCTGCCGATCAGGTCCAGCAGGGTTGTGAACCGGACCGAGGAGTCCACGCTGACCCCGGACCTGTGGTCGGTCTCGATGATCTCCCCGTCGAGGCGGGCGACCGCCAGCAGTGCGCTGCGGTGGAGGAGGTCGACGCCGATGACCACCCCGGCATCCTTGCGGGGGGCCCAGGTCTCGGCGGGCCGGCCGACGTTGCCCTCCGCTCCCTGGGGGGCGACCAGACCCAGCTCCGTGAGGGAATCGAGCAGGGTGGTGATGGTGGGACGGGACAGGCGGGTTCGTTTCATCAGCGAACTGACGGTGGCGTTCGGGTGTGCGACGAGGGCCTCGTAGACACCGGCCAGGCGGCCCGGCCTACTGTTGTGAATGCTCGTGGGCATCAATGACCTCGTTTTCTCAAGATACTTACGTAAGTATCAAGCTGAACGAACCGAGGGTAGAGGGGAGGTGGGCGAATAGTCAAGAAAACAATTAAAGCTGGGGCTTTCTCCGGTATATCTCGCCAGTGGCGCTCGCACCGTCCGCGCATTCTTCCCGCGGAATGGAAGGTTTCGTCTCGTTTCGCGGGAGTTCCGGCGAATGTTGCGAGGTGCTCTGGACTCCTCGCAACGAGCGGACAGGGGAACGCTCCGAGGGTTTCCGGCCGGGGAACAGATCAACGGCTTTTGATCGGGCGTCGTGATGGGTGCGGGGTAACGGCGTAGCATGACCGCATGTCAAAGCGCCTGCCCGACGAGTATTTCCGGCAGACCATTTCCGAATCCTCCGACGTGCGCGCCACCTCGTCGGGCGACGGGTCGTCTGCCTCCCCGGGTAGCAGCGAACACAGGTCCCACTGGGTCTCGCTGCGCCTGGTGATCGTGAGCTGCGTCGCGGCGGCGCTGGTCGGGGTCATGGGGACGCGGCTGGTCATGCAGCCGGAGAGCGAGAACTCCTCAGCGGCCCCCAGTCCGTCCGTCACCAGCGTCCTCGACCTGACCCCTTATGACGGGGCCGTGGTTCCCGTCGCTGCCTCCCGCGCCACCGGGGAGTGCTCGCAGGACCGCCAGGACCGGACCGCCGCACTGTTGGACGCCCGGGCCGACACCGTCTGGCGCTGCCCCGGCGGTGGGGTCGGGGAGGCGGTCACCTTCGGTTTCCTGCCCGGAACGGAACTGGTCGGGGTGCGCATCATCAACGGGGACACCACCGATGAGGCCTACCGGAGGGGTCGCAGGATCACGGCGGTGCGCTGGACCTTCTCCGATGGCTCCTGGACCGTGCAGCCGCTCGACATCAGCCAGCCGGAGGGTCAGGAGGTGCGATTTCCGCCCGTCGTCACCGACGAGGTCCTCATGACGGTGCTGTCCACTACCGACCCCGGGGGCCCGGAAACCGACGCCAACGCCGTCGTCGTCTCCCGCGTGGAGTTCCTGGGGCGCGGCTGAGGGATCGCGGCAGCGGATCCGCTGGTCCCGCGTGTTCCCTGCCCACCTCGTCGGTTTGCTGGCCTTGTTCCTGTTTTGCTGGCCTTGTTCACGTGTGCCTGCGCTGTGAGGCCAGCAAACTTGAACAAGGCCAGCGAACCGGTGATAGGGTCGGCAGCTGGGTTACTCCCAGGAGGCGGTGTCGATGAGGATGGTGACCGGGCCGTCATTGACCGAGGCCACCTGCATGTCGGCGCCGAACCGGCCGCGTTCGACGGTGGCGCCGAGGACCTCCAGTTCGCTGGCAAGGGCCTCGACGATCGGTTCGGAGACCGGCCCGGGGGCGGCCTTCGACCAGCCGGGGCGGCGGCCCTTCCGGGTGCTGGCGAACAGCGTGAACTGGCTGACCACCAGGATCGGGGCGTCGACGTCGCTGGCCGAGAGCTCGTCGCGCAGGATCCGCAGCCCCCAGATTTTCGCGGCCAGGGTCTTCGCCGCCGCGGCGTCGTCGTCGCGGCCGACGCCGGCCAGCACCAGCAGGCCGGGGCGGGGCAGCTCGCCCACCACCTTCCCGTCGACGGAAACACTGGCGGAGGACACCCGGGTGATGACAGCACGCATGGGTGCTGTCTACCACGTTGCCCGGCGAGCGACGGGTAGGGTTGCGGTTCGTGGGAATGATCACTGCGTGGGTGCTCGTGGTGGCCGCCGCCGGGATCGCGGTCGTCGCGCTGGCGCTGGCCGTAACCAAGCTGCTGCGTGGGTTCAAGGGACGAAAGGACTGAACGTGGAGGGTTTCCAGAACATCGACATCGAGGTGCCGGAGGGCCTCAACTCGGAGCTGGTTGCCCTCGGATGGCTCGTCGGCGTGTGGGAGGGCTCCGGCAACGGCACCGACCACGAGGGCAACGACTTCACCTTCGAGCAGCGCATCGAGTTCACCCACAACGGCGGCGACTACCTGTTCTACGTCTCCCAGGTCTTCGGCATGGGCGAGGACGGAAAGTTCGACCAGCCGCTCGGCATGGAAACCGGTTTCTGGAGGCCGAAACGCGACGCCTCCGTCGAGGTGACGCTCACGAACTCCGACGGCTGGACCGAGGTGCTGGTCGGCAGGATCCAGGTCACCCAGATCAGTCTGCTGACCGACGCCGTCGTGCGCACCGAGGGCGCCGCCGTCAGCCACACCTCCGGGCAGCGGCTCTACGGAAAGGTGGAGGGCGACCTGATGTACGCCCTCGACCGCTCCACCGCCGACCACGAGCTGCGGCCCCACATGTGGGCGCGCCTGGCGAAGCAGTGAACGCGATCCTCGTCGAGGACGGCGTGGACGCCGGTCTCGTCTGGCACCACGGCAACCCCGTCGCGGAGGCGCGCGCCATCGAGGCCGGGGAAGCGGTGGTGGACCTTTCCAACCGCGACGTCCTGGAGATCACCGGGGCGGACCGGCTCGGCTGGTTGCACTCGCTGACCTCGCAGCACCTCGAATCCCTCGGGGCGGGGGAATCGTTCGAGGCGCTGGTGCTCTCGCCGAACGGGCACGTCGAACACGTCCTGGCCGGGGTGGACGACGGGACGCGGATGCTGGCCTGGACCGAACCGGGACGCGCCGCCGCCCTGGTGGACTTCCTGACCTCGATGCGTTTCATGATGCGGGTGGAGGTGCGTCCCCGCGACGACCTGCGGCTGGCGTGGGTCGGTGACGGGATCGAGGTGCCTGGCGACTGGGCGCGGCGCCCGGCGCTGGGGGGCCGCGAGGTGTTCCGTCCCGCGGACGCGTCGCTGCCCGAGGGCAGGCCCGCCGGGACCTGGGCCTTCGACGCGCACCGCATCGCCTCGGGGGTGCCGAGGATCTTCGTCGACACCGACGCCCGCACCATTCCCAACGAGATCGGCCTGTTCGGCACCCATCTGGACAAGGGTTGCTACCGCGGTCAGGAGACGGTGGCGCGCGTCCACAACCTGGGTCGCCCGCCCCGCCGCCTGACGCTGCTGCACCTCGACGGCACCGCCGAGGCGCTGCCCGTCGCCGGATCCGCGCTGGAGGTGGGCGGCAGGGCGGTGGGGTTCGTCGGCTCCTCGGCCCGCCACCACGAACTGGGACCGATCGCCCTGGCCCTGGTGAAACGGGCCACCCCCCTCGACGCCACCCTCACCGTCGACGGGATCGCAGCCGCCCAGGAGACTCTCGTCGACCCGGAGGTCGGCCTGCATTTCCGCGCCAATCTGCGCTGATCGTAACCGGTTCCCTCCCCCCTGAGGATTTCCCAACTTCCCGCGAAAAGGCTTGTGAACGGCCCTTGCGTCATTTACAGTGGCAGCCAAGTCGAAACGTGGCGTGGGAACGTCCGGGAGAGTTGAGGGCGGCGGGGAGGTCATCCTCGGGCCGTCGGAGATTGAACCAGCCGGGCGGGTTCCACCGCTTCTGCGCAAACCGAATGACCAGATGACGCGTGCCCCGTCCCGGGGTGTCGGCCCGGGTGGGTGACGGTTGGCCACTGGATCAACCCGATGAGCACCCTCGCGCGGTGCGGGCACGTCCACAGGAGTGCATCAGTGTTCATTTCCCAATCCCAGTTCCCCGGTCCGGAGGTCCGGGCGGTCGGTTTCCTTCCGGCTCCCCGCCCGGACCCTCGTGAATCCTGTCGCTGAGCGGTCAGCGGTCCCCAACCGTTGAGGGCCGGCTGTTCAGAACCCACTGAAACCCGGGGCGCGGGGATTTCCGCGTCGCCCCGAGGTGAGTCATACCCGAAAAGCGAAAGGAAAGAAAATGACCATCGAACGACCCGGGATTTCCCGGCGAAGCCTTCTGACCACCACTGCCGTCGGTGTGCCCGCGATGGGCCTGCTGGGGGCCGCGAACCTGTTCGGCGCAGCCACGGCGAACGCGGTTCCCCCGGTCACCGTCGACGGCTACTGGGGTCCGCAGACGACCACGGCGTTCCAGTGGCTCTTCGGAACCGTTCAGGATGGCGTGGTTTCCAGCCAGCTCGCATCCCAGTCGGCGCCCAACACCGGCCTGGCAGGAGGCTGGGAGTGGGTTGCGGACGCCAACGCGGAGGGATCGGCCGTGATCCGCGCCATCCAGGAAAACCTCAGGATCCCGGTCGACGGGCTGATCGGCCCCACCACCATCAATGCCATCCAGGCGCACGAGAGCCAACCACAAACCGGTGTTCTCAAGGCCGGTTCGCAGACCATCAAGATCGTCCAGCAGATGCTGAGCTACGGAAGGTTCTGAGAGGCCGCGAGGGGTGGTGTCCCGGTCGGGACACCACCCCTTCTTCGTGTTCCCGTGACATCCTGGGAGCACGCGAACGGCGCGGGCCACCATCCCGGGATGCGGCCCGCGCACACCCACCAGTGAGACGGGAGGCGGGACATGGACGTGGATGTGCTGGTCGTGGGGTCCGTGAACGAGGACGTCGTGGTGTCCGTGGAGCGGCTCCCGGGCCCCGGGGAGACGCTCCTGGCCTCCGATCTCGCACTCTCGTGCGGCGGCAAGGGGGCCAACCAGGCCGTCGCCGCGGCCCGCGACGGGGTCCGGGTCGCAATGGCCGGCGCCGTCGGCGACGACGACGCAGGAGGTCGCCAGGCCACGGCCCTTGACGGGGCGGGCGTGGACACCCGGTGGTTGCGGCGGCTGGCCGGTGTCCCCACCGGCACCGCATACATCCAGGTGGATGCGCGGGGGGAGAACACGATAGTCGTCGTCCAGGGCGCCAACGCCCGGGTCGCGCTCCCGGGCGGTGACGTCGAGGCCCGGGTCGTCGTGACGCAGAACGAGATACCACCGGCCGCCCAGCAGGCGGCGGGCGAACTCGCCGCCCGCGCCGGGGCGCGGCTGGTGATCAACGCCGCCCCCGCGCCCGGGAGCCCGCCACCCTGGTACGGGAACGCGGATCCCCTGGTGGTGAACGAACACGAGGCCGCGCAGCTGGCGGCATCGGACGAGGCCGGTGCCGGGCTGCTCCGACGGCTGCGGGAACGCACCGGGGCCCGGAGCGTCGTGATGACCCTCGGGGAGCGCGGGGCCCTCGTCGACGACGGGACCGGTGCGCACGCGATCCCGCCGGTGGTCGTGGAGCGGGTGGTGGACGCCACCGGAGCGGGGGACACTTTCGTCGGCGTCCTGGCTGCCCGGTTGGCGCTGGATGAAGGACTGGTGGCGGCGGCCTCCGCCGCGAACAGGTTCGCCGCGGAGGCCGTCACCTGGCCGGGGGCCCGCCCACCCGCCGGCTGAACGAGCAGCCGGCGAGCGGGCGTTTCCCAGAAGCTGGTTGAGCCGACCCGCGAGCGTCAGCGAGCAGGCCGTGCCGAAACCATGTGGTGGTGTCCGGAGAGCCGCGGTAGGTCTCGGGCTGCCGGTGGATGGTCTCGGCTCAACCGACTTTTCTGCCCGCGACACCCCGAATGGGTCAGAGGGCGGCGATGGCGGCCTCGTAGTCGGGTTCCTGTTTGATCTCGGGAACCAGCTGGCTGTGGGTCACGTTGCCCTTCTCGTCGAGAACGATGACGGCACGGGCCAGGAGCCCCTCGAGGGGACCGGTGATCATGGTCACCCCGTAGTCCTCACCGAAGGTGGTGCGGAAATCGGATGCGACCGTCACGTTCTCGATGCCCTCGGCGCCGCAGAAACGGGCCTGCGCGAAGGGCAGGTCACGCGAGATGCACAACACCTTGGTGTTCTCCAACCCTGCGGCGCGTTCGTTGAAGGTGCGCACGCTCGTGGCGCAGATGCCGGTGTCGACGGAGGGGAAGACGTTGAGGATCAACCGGGAACCGGCGAAGTCGGCGAGGGCGACGGGGGACAGGTCGTTGCCCACCAGGGTGAATCCCGGGGCCTTGGTGCCGACGGCGGGCAGCGAACCGTGGGTGTGGACGGGGGTGCCGTCCAGGGTGATATCAGTCATGCAATGAATCATCGCCGATCCCGGCCCCGGATCAAAGGAAAACCGGACGCGGGAGATGGCGGAGGGAGCGACGTGCCAAGCTTGGTGCATGAACCAGAACCTGCGTGAATTCATCGACATGGTGCGCAACGAGGGGTACACCGTCGGTGACGTTCACGGCGAGGACCAGTACCTCATCGACCCGCTCGGCGACGCCGTCGAGACCTGGCGGGACAAGTACCCCTACGACACTCTCCTCGGGCGCGACAGGTACGAGGCGGAGAAACGCCAGCTGCAGATCGAGCTGCTGAAGTTCCAGTACTCGGCCCAGGACAACGGCACCAAGCACATCATCCTGTTCGAGGGACGTGACGCCGCCGGCAAGGGTGGGGCGATCAAACGCTTCACCGAGCACCTCAACCCGCGCGGGGCGCGGGTCGTGGCGTTGACGAAACCCACCGAGAAGGAACGCGGGCAGTGGTACTTCCAGCGTTACATCGAACACCTCCCGACCGCCGGGGAGATCGTGCTGTTCGACCGTTCCTGGTACAACCGCGCCGGTGTGGAGCGGGTGATGGGTTTCTGCACCGAGGAGGAGTACCGCATTTTCATGAAGCAGGCGCCGGTCTTCGAACGGATGCTCATCGAGTCGGGGATCACCGTGACGAAGCTGTGGTTCTCCGTCACCCAGCGGGAGCAGCGCACCCGGTTCGCGATCCGGCAGCTCGACCCGGTGCGGCGCTGGAAGCTTTCTCCCATGGACCTCGAATCCCTCGACCGCTGGGAGGACTACACCCAGGCGAAAACCGCCATGCTGAAGCAGACCGACACCGAGATCGCGCCGTGGTACCGGATCAAGTCCAACGACAAGAAGCGCGCCCGGCTCAACGCCATGCGTCTGTTCCTCGACCTCCACGACTACGACGGAAAGGATCCGTCGGTGATCAAACCCACCGACCCGCTGATCGTGCAGCGGGGCCGCAAGAAATGGGCGAAGAAGAACGCCGACGGCGAGATCGTCCAGCCCGACGAGAACGAGGACTGACGTGGAGGTCCCGGCGGTGTTCCCGATCGCTGGCGGGGGTGGCTGCCACCCACAGAAGTGCAATGGGCCCGGCCCGGCATCTACCATGAGTCGAAGGAGGTGAAGATGAGCGACAACCAGCGGCCCGAGGCGGGCCAGGAAATGCCTCCGCAATCGTCGAGGGGAAGCAACATCGGTCTGATCGTCGTCCTCTTCCTGATTCTGGGTCTCGGCATTGCTTCCGGATTCTGGTGGATTCTCCGGGGCGGGCAGGACACCGCCGACCCCGCGGTCACCACGCCTGCGGAGTTGCCGCGGCCCACGGAGCCCGCCCCCGTCCAGGAGACCAGCACGTCCAGCGCGATGGCGACGATACCCACGCAGGGGAGCAGCACCCCTGTCCCGACGCGTGTGGGCAGCAAGCATGCGGTTCCCGCCATGCCGAGGAAGTTCGGCGATTTCGAGACCAGGAACGCCGCGGACGGCAACGATTCCCTCGTCACCTACTGGACGGCGAAGAAGGACAGGTTTTTCATCATCGGATACATGCAGGGCGGTTCGGTCGAAACGCAGACCAAGGACCTGAGGGAAGTGAGAACCATCGGGAAGACCGTCTGCGGGACCAACGACTTCAAGGGATACGAGTGCTTCGCTCAGGTACACGGCGGCGTCGGGAGGACGACGATGGGCCCGGGCGGGACGCTGGAGGAACTGGCGGAGATCAGCAGGACCTTCTACGAGACCTGGAGGTGACCGGGCAGGAGCCCCGGGACACCCGCGTCAGGGAAGAGCGACCAGGGCAGCGACCAGGGCAGCCAGGGGACGCAGCCCGTGGTCGTTGATGCGCTGGGAGTTGGCCGACGGGGTGACCCCTTCGAGTTTCGCCGCCGTGGCGTTGTCCTTCCCCGCCCGTAGGTGCACCCAACTCCGCCGGGCGCCCGGGCTGAGGGACGCCAGTGTGGCATCGACCATGCGCAGCACGGGATCGGTGAGGGGATTCGCGACGGCGCGGGCGTCGATCAGCGCGGTGCGGGAGGTGCGGTTCCCAGGCTGCCGGGACAAGGCCTCCGCGCGTTCGATGGCCTCCCGGGCCCTCCACCACGCGGGCCCGTCCTGGATTCCGCGTTTCGCGTCGATGACCTGCACGTCCCCGCCTCCCAGGCCGCAGCGCACCTCCGCGGTCCCCAGCATCTCGTCGCGCAGCAACAGCATCGCCGCCACCGCCTGCCCGAGGGTGGCGTAGACGCCCTGGATCTCGTCGCCGACGGTCACGCGCAGCGGATCCAGGGGAGGATGGGCGTCGTTGCAGGCGGCGATGGCTTTCAGCAGGGTCTCGTGAACGCGCGCCCGGTCGGAGTCGCGGGAGCGCACCACGTCTCCCAACAGAGCCACGCATTCAGGAAAACCCTTCATGTGGAGGATCTTAAGGGATGTTCTTCATCCACCTCTTCCGGGAGGCGTGGCAGGCGCCGCGACTTCGCCAGTCCCAGGACGTGGTCCCGGAACAGCGCGGCTGACGGCAGCAGGCGCCGGCCAGCGGCCCAGCTGAGCCCGATCTCCCGGAAGGCGTCGTCCTCCGCGAGGCGCTGTAGCCGCACCCCGGCCCTGACGCGGCCGGGAGCCAGCGCCACTCCGAGCCCGGCCGCGACGTAGCCGTAGAGCGTCGGGAGGTCGTCGGCGACGAGTCCCGCCGCGGGTTCGATTCCGTGACGGGACAGCAGGGAGTCGGTGATGGCCCACAGCTGCGAGGTCCTGCGCATCGTGATGAGGCGTTCTCCGCTGAGCCGGGTGACGGGAATGGGGGCGGCGCCGGCGGCGAGCGGGTGCCCCTCGGGCAGCAGCAGCCGAAGTGGTTCGCGCAACAGCCCGCGCCAGTGGTGGGCCCGCCCGCGAGGCCTGAGCGTTGTCAGCTCCAGGTCGGTCTCGGAGCCCGTCCCGGTGGCCGGGGTGGTCTCGTCGTGTCTGGCGCTCATATCCAGCTGCACGTCGGGATGCTTCTTCAGGAACCCGGCCGCGATCCGGGGCACCAGCCACTCCCCGAGCGAGTGCGGGAAGGCGAGGGTCACCAACCCCGACTCCGGGTCCATCAGCTGTGCCACCTCGGCCAGGCCGTCGTCGAGCTGGTGGAGCATCGCGTCCACGTGGTGCTTGAACGTCGCCCCGGCGCGGGTGAGGCGCAGGACGCGTCCCTCGCGCCGCAGCAGGGGGGCGCCCACCTCGTCGGAGAGCCTGGCCAGGGCTCGTGAGATCCCGGGTTGGGAGGTCCATTCCAGCTCGCTCACCTCGGTGACGGTGGCGCCGTCGGCGACGAGCTGGAACCAGCGGAGGACGTTCGTATCCATATTCATAACCTAGCTGCATGGATTATCTTACAAACGGGTATTGGACGCATGGGATCTCCCGGCGCAGCATTGAGTCATGAGCATCCGTAACTTCCTCAACCGCTTCCTCGATTCCGAGTTCGGTGTCTACCCCGCCACCCGTGGCGCGGTGGTTGTGATGCCGACCCTGACGGCCCGTCCCGCCATCATTCGCACCTCCGACACCTCTGAGCACGCCGAGGTGAGCTGGCCCGGACGTTACTGGGCCACCGCCCACTGACCCCTCGATTTTCCCGTGCGGGGCCGGATCGTGAATACGAGCCGGCCCCGCACTTCTTCCCGGAAGGCTCGCGGACCGAGGCCGTCTTCCCCGGAGCCGCTCGAGGCGGGTCGTGTCGGGCCGTTGTGTGTGGAGCCGGTTGAGCCGGCCGTGAGGGACGAGCGGCCAGAGTCGAAACCATTCGGCAGCCGAACAACGCACCCGATCGCAAGCCCCCGGACAGGCGCACGATGGTTTCGACACGACCAGCTCGCTGACGCTCGCAGGCCGGCTCACCCAACTTGATGCGAGACGATTCCGACGCGACCTGCTCGCCCGAGGCCCGCCGGTCGGCTCAACCGGCCTTGACCGTGTGGTTTCGACACGGGGCCGCGCCCGATCATGGCGGGCAACGCCTCCTAGCCGCCCCAGCAGGTGCGCACGCCGTACTCGACGTTCTTCGACGTGACGCCCGGCGCGGGTGAGCCGGTGACCAGCTCGGTGCCGGTGGCCAGGTAGCCCGACGGTTCGCGTCCCTCCCGGACCTTCGCGACGATCGCCTCGACGCCCTCGCGCGCCATGTTCTGCGGGAACTGCATGGCCGTGGCGTCGATGTCGCCGGGGCGCACCGAGTTCTTCATGGCCTCGCACCCACCGTCGATGGCGACCACCACGACCTTCGACAGGTCCTTGCCCGCCGACTTCAACGCGTCGACGGCACCTTGTGCGGCGGGTTCGTTGACCGCGTAGACCACGTTGATTCCGGGGTTCCTCGTCAGGGCCTCCGTCATGGCCTGCTGGGCCAGGCCCTGGTCGCCTTCGACGTTGGCCTGGGCCACCACCCAGCCCGAGTCGGCGGGGATGTTGAAGCCCTCCTGGAAACCGGTGCCCCGGCTCTCACCCGAGGCGATTCCGGGTGAGAGGTTCAACATCACGATCTGCGGGCTCAGCCCGAGTTCGTCGCTCTTCGCCCGGGCGTAGCGGCCGATCAGTTCCCCGGCCCGCTTGTTGTCGGTGCCGAAGTAGGCGTTCGTGGTCTCCTGCGGCTCCATGGGGGTGTCGAGGGCGATCACGGTGATGCCCTTGTCGCGTGCGGCCTGGATGTCGGCGGCCAGGGCGGTCGAGTTCGTCGGGGTGATGAGGATGCCGTTGACCCCCTTGTCCACCATCTCCTTCAGGGCCGTGCGCTGCGATTCGACGTCGACGTCGCTGCTGCCCGTCGCGGCGGTGAGCGTGGCACCGGCCTTGCGGGCCGAGTCCTCGGCCACCTTGCGCAGTGTCACCCAGTACGGGTTCGTCTCCTGCTTCGTGATGAGCCCGATGCTGACCGGTGTCCGGTTGTCGGAGCAGGCGCCCAGGGCGGCGGTGATGCCGACGGCCAGGGCGGCTGCCAACCACTTCGACAGGGCTTTCATGATGCCTCCTTCCTGGTGTGGAGCATGTCGTAGGCGGCGTAGGCGGCCACGAGCGCCAGACACACAGCCGGCACGATGAAGCCGACCGCCGATCCGGCGACGTCCATCACACGAGCCTGGACCATCGGGATCAGGGCGCCGCCGAGGATGGCCATCACCAGGCCCGCGGAACCGAATTTCGCGTCGTCCCCGAGGCCCTTGAGGGCCATACCGTAGATGGTGGGGAACATCAGCGACAGGGCCGCCGAGATGCACACCACCGCGATCAGACCGATGATGTTCAACACGAGAATCGAGGTCAGACAGCATCCCACCCCGAAGAGCGCCATGATGAGCAGCAGCACCGCCGGTCGTACGATGCCGAGCACGAAGACCATCACGAACCGGGCCACCAGGAACAACAGCAGGCTGCCCTGCAGCCACCAGCCGGCCGCCTCGGGGGAGGTTCCCATCACGTCCTGGGCGTAGATGATGGTGTAGGTCCAGGTGCAGGTCTGGGCGGCCACGTTGAAGAACTGTGCGGCCACGCCGTAGCGGTACAGCTTGTTGCCCCACAGGCGCCCGAAACGTCCGCTCCCTCCCTTGGGGGTGGCCTCCTGCGGGGGCAGGGGGAGCCTGCGGAACGCGATCAGCAGCCAGATGATCACCAGAGCCGTTGCGATTCCGAGGTAAGGGCCGAGCACCAGACCGAGATCGGCCTCCTGCGCGGCGAGGGCCTCCTCCTCGTTCATGATGGATTTCGCGGTCTCGGGGGTCAGGTGCGGCAGGATCAGCACCGCACCCATCAGCACACCGAGGTTCGCGCCGATCGGGTTGAAGGCCTGCGCCAGGTTGAGCCTCCGGGTGGACGTCGTCTCGTCGCCCATCGCGATCACCAGGGGGTTCGCGGAGGTTTCAAGGATGGACAGCCCGGCGGCCAGGGTGAACAGTGCCAGCAGGAACATGGCGTAGGTGAGGGTCTTGGCCGCCGGGAAGAACAGGAAACCCCCGATCGCGGCCAGCCCGAGACCGGTCAGCAGACCGGCCTTGAAGCCGAATCGCTGGTTGATCATCGCGGCTGGAATCGCCAGCAGGAAATAGGCTCCGTAGTACGCGAACTGAACCAGCGACGACTCGAGGATGGTCATGGTGAAGATGCTCCGGAACACACCCACCAACACGTCGGTCAGGTTGGCGGCCGTGCCCCAGGCGGCGAAGCACAACAGGAGCAGCAGGAACGGGACACGCAACTCCTTTGCTACCAGCGCAGGACGTTGCTGGGTTGACGGGGCGGCCATGTGACCTCCTGTTTCCGGGCGTCTTCGCCCTGTAGGGTTTCGTCAGTTTAACCCCGGTGAAGGACGTTTTCCCATGGTCCGGAGAAAATTTGTTCCGTGGAATTGTCGGTGGTGGGTGGGAGGCTGGTGACATGGAGATCTACTCGCGGGTCACGGTGGTGGTGCTGGGTTTTCTGCTGGCCACGGTGGCGGGCACGCCGGTGGTGCGCGGGTTGTTCCGGCTGGTGGACTGGCAGACCCGGCGTGAGGCCCAGCGGCGTGAGGCGGCCGAGGAAGGGGAGGGTGGTCCGGAACTGATAGACCTCCGGCTGGTCAGGGCCGGGAAGGAGCTGCCCGGGGGGCGCTGGCTCGGGTTGCTCGAGCGCGCCGCCACCTACGCCTGCATCGTCGCGGGTTTCCCCGCCGGGATCGGGGTGGTGATGGTGGTCAAGGGATTCGGCCGCTACCCGGAGCTGCGCACCCCCGACACCGCCAAGAGCGAGCGTTTCATCATAGGAACCCTCGCCAGTCTGCTGTGGGCGTCGCTGTGGGCGGGGGCGGTGGCGCTGAGTTTCTCGTTCACTGCGGGCTGAGCCGGATCGAGGCCCGGTGCGGATGGTTCGCTTCTTCCGCTTTTTCCGGTGGGGCCCGGGCTCGTTGGGTTGGCTTTCAGCATGAATTGAGTGGCCCTCTGTGAATTGTCCGGCTCGGGGTGTGGATCTGGTCCGTGGCTTCTGGTTTGTTTGTCTATCGGGCAACCAGGTCCGGTTGTTGGCAAGGCAGTTCGACAGGTCTTGTTTAAACTTGTCGGAAATAAGTTGAACGGCGTTCTTGTCGCCAAAGACGCGACTACCGGCGTGTTCTCATGATTGAAACTTCGCGCATCATGGGTCAAGCGGTGCAGGTGGACTGTCTCCGTGGTTGGCGGTGAACCCCAAAACTCTTGCTCAATCCCATGTCGGCCGACGTGTCTACCCGCGTGGATGGCTGTATTTTCCTCTCTGGAACCGTGATAATTTTCGCTTCCTGAGCGAACCCGAACAGGTCGCCGTTGGTCGCGTCATATCGATCGCACTTCCCGTGGCGCTGCAGAGTCTTCTTATGTCCACTCTCTCGCTCGTCGACCAGTTGATGGTGGGGCAGATTGGTTCGACGGCCGTGGCGAGCGTCGGCATCGGTGCTCAGGTCACGATGCTGGTCTCAGTCGTGGTCACAGCCCTGTCGACTGCCGTGGGCGCATTCACGGCGCAATTCGCGGCTACGGGTCAGACCGGTCAGGTCCGTGGAGCCCTGCGTTATGCCAGCCTTGTTGCAATGTGTGTTGCGGCTCCGGTGGTCGTGGTGGGCGCCATCGCGCCGGCCTTCCTTGTCCGCCTCTTCACTGCGGATCCTCACCTGGAGGTGACGGGAGCCCCGTATTTGCGGTTGGTCGCTTTGTGGGTCCTGCCCACCGCGGTCATCCTGGTTTGCACGGCCATCATGCGATCCATGGGTGAGACGAAACTGCCCCTGCAGGCAGCAGCGGCCGCGATCTTCGTCAATCTTTTTCTCGATTGGGTGCTCATCTTCGGCAATCTCGGAGCGCCACGTCTGGGACTTGTCGGCGCTGGTGTGGGTTCTTTGGTGGCCCGTCTGTCGGAGTGTGTCTGCATTGTCATCGCCATGATGCGGCTGTTGGGGGCCAAGGGCTGGGGGAAGCGAATGCCCGCTGCCATGCGGCGCAAGATTCGAGACGCCGCTTTGCCGCTGGTGTTGACCGAACTGATCTGGGTTCTCAGTGAAAACACGTACGTGGCTGTCTACGGGCGTATCGGGACGGAAGCGTTGGCCGCAATGACGATGACCCACCCCGTTCAAGGGATTGTCATGGGACTCTTCAGCGGCCTGGCAGCCGCCTCGGTTCCCGTGCTCGGTGACGACCTGGGGCACGAACGTCGGGACAAGGCACTGGTCGATGCCCGCGCACTCTTGCGGATTGGCATTGTCGGTGCCGCCGTCGTAGCCATGATCGTGGCGCTTCTTGCGCCCTTCTATGCACATGCCTACTCGGTGACGCCATCCACGGCAACGTTGTCGGAGGCCTGTCTATGGGTCTTCTCGGCCTATCTCGTGGCGAAGGTGGGAAACCTGGTCATGTCCGGGGGCATTCTGCCAGCAGGTGGCGACACGCGTTACCAACTGGTCATGGAGAGCCTTGCCACGTGGCTGCTGGGGGTCCCTCTGGCCTTCTTCGGTGCTTGTCTTCTCGGCTGGCCGACATGGGCCGTGTACGCGCTGCTGAGCGTCGAGGAACTGGCGAGGCTGCTGATCGGATGGCGCCGGGTGAGGAGCGGCCGCTGGATGCGCCTCTCGGTGGGTTCGGTCGCCCACAACGCGGGGGGCGTCCGATGACAGGTGCTGGCTTGTTCACGCAGGTGAGTCGGGTGGCCCTTTGGCGGTCAGTGGTATCGACGTGCTCGAGCCGTGGTTGCATGACTGCCACGTGGGCTGCTGTGACGAAGACCTGCTGAAGCTGGAGTTCGCGGCTACTGTTGAAGCGGCACACCGTTACGGCCTGAGAGTTGTCGTGGGCTTCAGCCTGCGGACGGTGGTGGTCCGCGACTGTGAACTCCTCGAGTCTGCCCCGAGGATTTCTGTTGGGTGCATTGTCCTGGGAGCCCGAGCCTCATGCCTCCTTGCGCGGAAGGTGTCGCACTCAATTGCCTCGTGAGGCCTGCTCACAGGGGGCGCATCGGCCAGCAAAGCCCTTGGCCAGAGCTCGTTTGAAGATGGTTGGAACAAGCCTCGATGCGTCGCTGAGACGGCGAGTATTTCACGGCGTTTTCGGGTTTCTGGCATACCTCTGCCCCGCCGCGCGTGGTATCCGGAACGCGACACCTTCAGGTGGCGACACATCAAATGGATCAAGGTGCCGTGTCCTCCGCTTGTTCACCCGGTTTCCTGCAGTTTGCGCGGCCAGATCGTAGGATCTCGCCATCTCGCTGATCGCGTGGAACTCTTCGACAACCTCCAACGCGACCCGCTGCTTGAAGTTTTCACTGTACTTGGATGCCGACGCAATGCGGATCTTACCTCGCCTGTTCGATTGAACCTGTTTTTCAGCACTGCCCACGAAACACGTGGCACTCCATTTCGTTAATTCCCTTCCCTGGTTCGTGGCCTCGTGGCTACTCTTCCGGAGGGAGGAAGTCCAGCCGGCGGGGTGTGTGTTCCGGGAGGTGCGGTCCATTCCGTCGCGAAACGACGCGATGACACCACCTCGAGGCTACCCCTGAATCGATTGCGTGATGTACTCTTCGGCTGTTCATCATGAGGGGGAGGAACCATGCCGGAAATCATCGTCGGCGCCCACGCGACAATGCCGTTTGAACGGGGCGATCAGGAGAGTTTCTACGCGGGGCTGGCGGAGAGAGATCTCGCGACGGCTCTCGAGATTCCCTACGCGGATTCCATTCATGAGGATCCGGTCTGGTTCGCATCCCAGGTTCGTGGCCGATTCCGGCACGGCGTCGTCACGGCCCTTCCCGGCACGGTGAGACGCCTCGCGGACGATCCTGCCTTCGGACTGGCCTCCACCGACGACCAGGGCAGGCGGGCCGCCGTCGAGTGGATCACCGAGGTGCGGCGGGCCGCTGAGGAACTGAACCAGCGAACCGGGGAGGAAACCGTCTCGTTCGTTCACGTCCATTCGGCCCCGGGGATGAGGGCATCTGCTGACGCCTTCCAGCGTTCCCTCGCCGACCTGGAGGCCGACGACAGGTTCCGGGCGGAGGTGGTGATCGAGCACTGCGACGCCTATTCGCCGATCTTTCCCGGGGACAAACGATTCCTCAGCCTCATCACCGAACTCGCCGTCGCCGATGAGTGTGGATTCGCGATCAGCTGGGGCAGCTCCGCCCTCGAATGGCAGAATCCCGACCGCCCCCGCCAGCACGTCGAGATCCTCGCCGAGGCCGGACGGCTGCGCGGCCTGATCTTCTCCGGTGTCGCGGCCGTCGACACGCGCTGGGGAAAGGCGTGGACGGATCTTCGGCTTCCCCTGTCCACCGACGAGCCGGCCTCGCTGATGACACCGCAGCGTGTGACCGACTGCGTCTCCGTCGCCAGCAACCGGGTCGCCTACCTGGGCGCGAGGGTCAAGGCCCCGGCCGGGGCCAACGTCGAGACCAGGCTGAAGGTCGTGGCCTCCGTGGTCGACCTGCTGAAACCCCGGGACTGACTGCGGTCCGTGCCGAAGCCTCCCACCCTGAAGCTGGTTGAGCCGGCCTGCGAGCGTCAGCGAGCGGGTCGCGTCGAACCTTCCACCCCGAAGCTGGTTGAGCCGGCCTGCGAGCGTCAGCGAGCGGGTCGCGTCGAAACCTCTTGCGCGTGTCCGGGGACTTGTGGTCGGGTTTGTTGTTTGGCCACCGGGGGTTTCGACTCGGGCTGCTCGTTCCTCGCAGTCCGGCTCAACCAGCTTCAGGACAGGGCGCTCACGTGCTGGCTCAACCAGCTTGGGAAGGGGGCCGTTCAGCCGCGCCTCAGGCGGGCGCGGTCCTTCTGGCCCAGAACCACCTTGCGGATCCGCACCACCGCGGGGGTGACCTCCAGGCACTCGTCGGCGGCGCAGAACTCGAGTTGCTGTTCCATCGACATCAGGCGCGGCGGTATGAGACGTTCCAGCTCCTCACCCGTGGAGGAACGCACGTTGGTGAGTTTCTTCTCCTTGGTGGGGTTGACGTCCATGTCCTCGGGGCGGGGATTCTCGCCGACGATCATGCCCTCGTAGACCTCGGCCCCCGGGCCGACGAACAAGGTGCCCCGCTCCTGCAGGTTGAACAGCGCGTAGGAGGTGACCACCCCGGTGCGGTCGGCCACCAGGGAACTCGTCGGGCGGGTGCGGAAATCCCCGGCCCACGGTTCGTAGCCCTCCGCGACGTGGTTCATGATCCCGGTGCCGCGGGTCTCGGTCAGGAACTCGGTGCGGAACCCGATCAGGCCGCGAGCCGGAACCAGGAACTCCATCCGCACCCAGCCGGTGCCGTGGTTGACCATCTGCTCCATGCGGCCGCGACGCAACCCCATCAGCTGGGTGGTCACGCCGACGAACTCCTCGGGGGCGTCGATCGTGAGGCGCTCGATCGGTTCGTGCACCTTCCCGTCGATGACCTTCGTCACCACCTGCGGTTTGCCGACGGTCAGCTCGAAACCCTCGCGCCTCATCATCTCCACCAGCACCGCCAGCTGCAGCTCGCCGCGGCCCTGCACCTCCCAGGTGTCGGGACGGTCGGTCGGTTTCACCCGGATCGAGACGTTGCCGATCAGTTCCTGTTCCAGCCGGGCCTTCACCAGCCGCGCGGTCAGGTGCTTGCCCGACCTGCCCGCCAGCGGGGAGGTGTTGATGCCGATGGTCATGGAGATCGACGGTTCGTCGACGTGGATCAGCGGCAGCGGTTTCGGGTCCTCGGGATCCGAGAGGGTCTCTCCGATGGTGATCTCCGGGATGCCGGCGATGGCGACGATGTCGCCGGGACCGGCGGACTCTGCCGGGACGCGTTCCAGGGCCTCGGTGACCAGCAGTTCGGTGAGTTTCACGTTCTGGACGCTGCCGTCGTGGCGGCACCAGGCCACCTGCTGGCCGCGTTTCAGCTCACCCGCCACCACCCGGCACAGCGCCAGCCTTCCCAGGTAGGGGGAGGCGTCCAGGTTCGTCACGTGCGCCTGGAGGGTGGCGCCCTCCTCGTAGGAGGGCGCGGGCACGTGCTCCAGGATCGTCTCGAACAGCGGTTCCAGGTTCGGCGAGTCCGGCATCTCGGAGTCGGCGGGCTGGTTCAGGGATGCGCGCCCCGCCTTCGCGGAGGCGTAGACGATCGGGAAATCCAGCGCGTCGGAGGCGTCGTCGTCGAGCAGGTCCATGAACAGGTCGTAGGTCTCGTCCACCACCGCGGAGATCCGGGCGTCGGAACGATCCACCTTGTTGACCACGACGATCAGCGGCAGCTTCTTCGCCAGGGCCTTGCGCAGCACGAACCGGGTCTGCGGCAGCGGCCCCTCGGAGGCGTCGACCAGCAGCACCACGCCGTCGACCATCTCCAGGCCGCGCTCCACCTCGCCGCCGAAGTCGGCGTGGCCCGGGGTGTCGATGATGTTGACGGTCACCTCCCGGCCGTCGGCCATCCGGTGCCGCACGGCGGTGTTCTTCGCCAGGATCGTGATGCCCTTCTCGCGTTCCAGGTCCATGGAGTCCATGACCCGCTTGTTGACGTCGGCGCCCTCCCGGAAGGCGCCCGACTGCCACAGCATGGCGTCGACGAGCGTCGTCTTCCCGTGGTCGACGTGGGCGACGATCGCAACGTTGCGCAGGTCGTGACGGATGGGCATGCGGGCTCCTCGAAGGTTCGGTGGCAGGGCCGCGGGACAGTGTACGCCCCGGAAGCCGGTGCTTTGGGCACGCGACGGCTCCGGGCAACTCGCGCCCGGAGCCGGGAAGGCAGCGGAATCAGCCCTTGAGCTTCTCGACCTGGGCCTTGAAAATTTCTGTGGCAGTTTCCGTGGAGGGATCCCCGCCGTTGAGGGTGAGCGACTGGGCGACGACGGTGTTGCCGTCGACGCTGCCGATCAGCAGGTAGGCCTTGGTGCTCAAGGCTTTGCCGTTGACGGTGGATTCGGAGGTGGCTATCACTGCGACGAGGTCGTTCACGCCCTCGACGGCGGGTGCCTGCTGCATCTCGATGCTCTGCTTGACGGGGCTTCCAGCCACGGTTCCACTGGCCGAGGCGCACTTCTGTGCGTATTCCTTGTACTTGCCGGGAGCTGAGGAATCGGAGCTCAGCAGGAGCGACGCGCCCCCGGTCTGGGTGACCGACGTGGCGCCCGCCACGAGTTGCGTGATACCCGTGTTGAGGCAGCCAGCGGGTTCGACCTGGGCATCGGCACCCTTGAGGGCGCTGTCCAGGTCCGGGAGCTGGTCCAGCTTCGTGAGCTTCACTCCCGCGACCTCACCGGTCAGGATCTTGGAGGCCAGATCGGGATCGGCCGCCTTCTGCGTGGGGCCGGCGGTGCTCTCGGGATTCGTCGCCGCAGGGGATGTCTGCGAGGCCGTCTGCTGATCCGCGGACGGGGAGGTGGTGGGCGCGGTGTTGGAGCACGCTCCCAGGCCGATGGTGAGGGCGGCCAGCGAGGCGACTGCGATGTGGGGGAAACGACGGAACATGAACAGTCCTCCGATTGGTTCGACGACTGGTCCAGTCTTGCATTGTTCGAGGGTCAACCCCTGAGTTTGTCCACCTGGGCCTTGAAAACCGCCACGACGGTGTCGAAGGAGGCCTCCACACCCGCGTCGTTGCCGTCGAACGTGGTGGTCGTGTAGGCCACGACGTTGGTGTTGCCGACGTTGCCGGTGATCACGTAGGACTTGTAACCGGCGTCCCCTTCCGAACCCGGGATGCCGTGGTCGGTCATCGTGGCGACGACGTCGCCGGCGCCCTCGATGTCGGGGACCTTCTGTTTCTCGATGTTCAACAGCACGGGATAACCGTCGATGGTTCCGTTGACCTCGGCGCATTTCTTCGCGTACTGCTGGTGTCTCTCAGGGGACATGACGTCGCTGCCCAGCGCGACCGTGACGATCTCGTGTTCGGTTTGCGCCTGGGAGCCCACGACGAGTTTCTCGATGCCGGTCGCCTCGCACGCGGCAGGGTCGAGCTGGTGTTCCTCGAAGTAGTGCGGGTGCGACAGCTTCGTGAGCGGCTCGGAGTTGGTCTCCTCCACCTCCTCGAGTGTGAAACCGGCCACGGACCCGGTCAGGATCTTCGAGGCCGGAAACGATCCGTCCCCTTGGCCGGAGGAGCCAGGAGAAGTCGTGGGATCCGCGGATGCCGTGACCGACGGGGAGCTCGTGGTCGATCCGGAGGTTTTCGGCTCCTGGGGCGTCGACTGTTGGGCGCTGGACGCGGGGTCGGTGGGCGCGGCGTTCGAGCAGGCGCTCAGGCTGAGGAGGACCGCGGCCACGGAGGTTGCTGCGATCGCGGGGAGGAGGCGGGGCATGAAAACTCCTTGATGCGTTTGCATGTGCGATCATCCTGCCATGCCGATGGGTCATGGCGTCCCCACGACCTGCCCCGGGCGGGCCGCACCGGGGCAGGGCCGGGCCGTGGGGTCAGCCGTTGAGTTTCTCGACCTGGGCCTTGAAGATCTCCGTTGCGACGTCGGCGGAAGGAGAGCCCTGGTCATCTGGTGCCGGACGTGTGCGAACCACGACGTTGATGTCGCCGACATTGCCGCTGACGACGACCAACCATGGTTCGTTCTCGGGCGGTGTCTCGCCGTCATAGTGCCAGGTGCTCGCCGTCACGACGATGTCACTGACGCCTGCGATGTCAGGCTCCGGCAGCAGCTCCACGTTCAGGGTGAAGGGCACTGAACTGGCGGTTCCGCTGGCGGAGGGGCACTTTTGTGCGTATTCCCTGTGCTTCCCGGGGGAGGAGGTGGCGGAGCCCAGCATGACGGTGGCGGTCGCGGTGGCGCCGGCTGTCTGGGAGACCACTTCGGGAGAACTGAGGCCGGTCGTGAGGCACTCGGGGGGATCGATCTCGCAGTCCCCGCAGTGACCGAAGACGGTTCCTATGTCGTGTGGAAACATGTTTCGGTCGATTTCCTGGAGATCGACACCGGCGATCGGGCCGGTCAGGAGCTTGTTGGACAGGGCGGAACCGGACGACGAGGACACGTCGGTGGAGCTCGGGGACGCGACCGCCCCGGGGCTTCCGGTGGCTTGTGAGGCGTGGGAGTCCTGGTGCGGAGATGGTGTCTGCTGGTCAGTGGATGATGCCCCGGAGCAGGATCCCAGAGCGAGGGCCGTCAGCAAGGCGATTGTGACGGCGTAAATGCGACGGCGCATGAGTCCTCCTTGCAAAGGGAAAGGGTCTGGGCATCATCGCATCCCGGTGGGTCATCCGGTCCCGGGAGACGCAGAGGACGACCTGCGGAAACGTGCGCCTCCGCAGGTCGTCCTTGAGGTTGGGGTTAGGGTCGGCTCTCAGCTGTTGAGCTTCTCGACCTGGGCCTTGAAGAGCGCCACGGCGTCCGTGAAGGAGGCATCCTGGCCGTCCTCGATCGGGAACAGGTGGACCACGACGTTGACGTTGCCGACGTTTCCGGTGATCAGGTAGGACCTGGGGCCGACCTCGTCGGTGTTGGGGGTGCTGCCGCTCATCGAGGTCGCCACAATGTTGTTGGCGCCTTTAACCACGGGGGCTTCCTCCAGCGTGACGGACTCGAAGATGGCTTCCCCGTTGACGGATCCGGTGATCGTGGAGCACTTCTGCGCGTACTGCTTGTGCTTCTGGGGGGAGGAGGTGTCGGTCCCCAGCGCGACCCTGGCGTGTACGGGGCCGTGGGAGCCCTCGGTTCCCGCGGTGAGGTTGTCGAGGCCGGTCTGGTCGCATCCTTCGGGGTTGAGCTCGTGCTCCGTGGCCTCGTAGAAGGAGTTGGAGATTGCCGCGAGCGGGCTGAGGGATTCCATCGGTGCCAAGGAGAAACCGGCCACGGAACCGTTGATGAGTTTCGAGGACAGATCCTGGTTCGAGGTGTTCTGGGAGGGCGTGCTGCTCTCCTGGGAGGATGCCGGCGGTGTCTGGGAAGGGGCGGTGGAGTCCTCGGCGGAGCCGGAGGAGCCCTTGAGCTTCTTGACCTGGGCGTTGAAGATCTTCACGGCTGTGTCGAGGGATGCCTCCTTGCCCGTGGAGGCGTCCGCTTGGGATGGGTATGTCTGGACCGTGACGTTGATGTTGCCGACGTTGCCGGTGATCAGGTAGGTGGAGAAGCCCGCGTCCCCCTCCGTGCCGACGAAGCCGTGCTGGGTCTTCGTCGCGACGACATCGATGACGCCGTCAATGGCGGGAATCTGCTGCGTTTGGATGCTGTCCCGGGTGGGGGTTTCGGTGAGGTGGTTGGTGATCTCGGTGCACTTGTTCGTGTAGTCCTTGTGCTTCCGGGGGGAGGAAGTGCCGGTGCCCAGTGCGACCCGGACGCCCTCGTTCTCGGTCTTCCCCTCGGATCCCACGAGGAGCTGCTCGATGCCGGTGGCCTCGCAGCCGGCGGGCTCGATCTTGTGGTCCGCATCGCTGTCGTAGTAGGGGTTCTCCAGGTCCGGGAACGGGCTGGTGGCGTCCTCGTGAACCTGCACCTGGGTGAGGGTGGCGCCGGCTACCTGACCGACCAGGAGCTTGGAGGCGAGGTCGGAATTGGCTCCCGTCGCGTCCCCGGTTGACTGCGTCAGTCCTGGAGCGACACTGTCGGCGGGTGAGGGAGTTGCGGGGATGGTGTTTGAGCAGGCGCTCAGACCGAGGCCGAGGGCGGCGAGGGAGGTGACCACGATGGTGGGGAGACAGCGACTCATGGGGTTTCCTTCAGTCCGGAGTGTTTGCGACTGCAAATAGTGTGACATGGGTGGAGGTCACCTCGTCAACCCGGAACGTTCTACCTCATCGAGAGGACGCGGGAAACCTCTTGCTTGGCCGCTGCGGGATCGACGGACGTGAGCGCGGCCGCGGCGGCCCGGCGGCAGTCCTCGGCGGTGACCCGGGCCAGTGCGCGGCGCACCGGCTCCAGCGCGCGCAGGGCCATGGACAGCGACGTCACCCCGAACCCGACCAGCACCGCCGCCAGCGCAGGGTCGGCCGCTGCCTCCCCGCAGACGCCGACCGGTTTGCCCGTGCGCCTTCCCGCGCGGCCAACCATGTGCAGCAGCCTCAGCACGGCGGGCTGCCACAGGTCCTGGAGGTCGCCCAGGCCCGTCGCCTGACGGTCGGCGGCCATCGCGTACTGGGCGAGATCGTTGGTTCCGATGCTGACGAAGTCCACCGCGGTGAGGATCTCCTCCGCCTGGAGCGCGGCCGAGGGAATCTCCACCATCACCCCGACCTGCCCCAGACCGGCGGCGCGGGCCAGTTCCGCGAATTCCGTGGCCTCGGTGGGGGTGGAGATCATGGGCGCCATCACCCAGACCTCGGCCTCGCTCACCCGGGCGGCCCGGGCGATGGCCTCAAGCTGCCGGGTGAGCACCCCGGGGGAACGGATCGCGGTGCGGTAGCCGCGCACCCCCAGCGCCGGGTTCTCCTCGCCGGGAATGGTGAGGAAGGGCATCGGTTTGTCGCTGCCCGCGTCCAGGGTGCGCACCACAACGCGGCGTCCCGCGAACTGCGCCAGGGCGTCGCGGTAGGTGGTGAACTGCTGTTCGAGATCCGGTTCCACGTCGGCGTCGAGGAAACAGATCTCGGTGCGGAAAAGCCCGATCCCCTCCGCTCCTGCCTTCACCGCGGCCCGGGCCTCGGCGACGGAACCCACGTTGGCCAGCAGCGGTACGGGAACACCGTCGCGGGTCGCACCGGGGGCGCTCAACGGCTCCAGGGGGCTGGGGGCGGTGCACGCACCGGCGCGCTGGGTCTCGTCCGGGAGGACGATCACCTCACCCGAGGATCCGTCCACCAGCACCTCGGTCCCGTCGGGAATCGAGAGGGCGTCACCGAAACCCACCACGGCGGGGATGCCCATGCTGCGGGCCAGGACCGAGGTGTGGGCAGTGGGGCCGCCCCCCACGGTGACGATGCCCAGGCAGCGCTCCCGTTCCAGGGAAGCGGTGTCGGAGGGCGCCAGGTCGTGGGCAACCAGCACGAAAGGCTCCTCGGACTCCGGGATCCCGGGCATGGGGCGTCCCGTCAGGCGGCAGACGACGCGGTCGCGGATGTCGGTGATGTCGGTGGTGCGTTCCGCGAGGAGCCCGCCTGCCGCGTGCAGCCGCTCCACGATGTCGTTGGCGGTTCGCCACACCGCCGTCGCGGCACCCACGTGCAGGGCGTCGATGAGGGCCTGCGCCGACCGGAGCAGCTCGGGATCCCGGGTCAGGGTGGCGGTGGCCCGCATGATCTGGGCCGCATCGCCCCCGGAGGCGTCGGCTCGCGCCTCGTAATCGGCGGCGACCTCCTCCAGCGCGGTTTCCAGGCGGTTCTTCTCCCCGGGCAGCTGCGAGGTCCGCAACCGGGCCTCCACCGGGGGATCGACCAGCGGGGCCGCCATCAGCCGGGCGACGCCCACGACCCGTCCCGGACTGACCCCCAACGGGCCGGCCGTCGCCGCGACGGTCGTTCTCGGGGGCCTCGCCGGCTCCCCGAAACCATCCGCGATCAGGGAGGTCAGGGCCGCCACCGCCTCGACGGGCGCGGTCATGACCAGGACCGACGGGTCCGGCGTCGGAGTGAGACGGGGCCGCGCCGGGGCGTCGGCGCGCACCATCGCCAGCGCCGGCAGACGGCGCCGGGCGTAGAAGCCCGCGGCGGGGGAGAGGTCCGCGGGAACCCGGCGGGTCGGGATGAGCAGCGAGTTCGCCCGCTTGGTCATGCCCGCGTGCTCGCGCAGGACGCACCCGGGCAGGGCGCCGCTCCCGGCGAGGGCGTCCGGCCGCCAGGCCGCCAGCAGTGCGATCTCCAGCACGGCGACCGGGTCGTCGGGCTCGGGCAGCCGGGGGATGAGCTCCCCGATCGTCGTCGGCGCCCAGGCCCGCCTGTTCGTCTCGTTCATTGCGCTCATCGGGCGTCGATCGCCTCGATCAGGCCCGCCACGAGTCCGGGCCAGGTCCATCGCCGCTCCATGAGCTCGCGCCCGGCCCGCCCCATCCGCTCGCGCAGCGCCGGGTCCGACAGCTGGCGCACGAGCGCGGACACGAGGGCGTCGCCGTCCCGGCCGTCGACGACGTCGCCGGTCACGCCGTCCTCGACCGTCTCCGGGGCGCCGCCGCTGGTCCCGGCGATGACCGGCAGCCCGGTGGCCGAGGCCTCGAGGAAGACGATGCCCAGCCCCTCGACGTCGAGCCCGCCCCCGCGGGTGCGGCAGGGCATGGCGAAGACGTCCCCCATGGCGACGTGGCCGGGCAGCTCGTCGTGGGGCACCGCGCCGGTGAGGATGATGGAGCCGCGCACGGGGGAGTTGCGCTTGAGCAGGGCGAGCCGCCTGGCGTAGGGGCCCCAGCCGACGATGACGAGCCGGGCCCCGGGCACCCGCTCGACGACGCGCGGCCAGGCCCCGATGAGCGAGTCCTGGCCCTTGCGGGCCACCAGGCGGGAGACGCACACGGCGGTGGGGGCCCCGCCCAGGCCGTAACGGGCGCGCAGGCGGGAGCGGGCGGCGGCGTCGGGGCGGAAGCGCTCGAC